>Ga0307379_10014654_pt1 | contig 10092 bp, 9 predicted proteins | sample UN2MG_FD_202237 | JGI IMG/M metagenome (GOLD analysis project Ga0307379, IMG submission 202237) | Soil microbial communities from Risofladan, Vaasa, Finland - UN-2 | ecosystem: Environmental > Terrestrial > Soil > Coastal area > Acid sulfate soil | place: Finland: Risofladan, Vaasa | collected... | reverse complement strand
GGATCATGGCTGTGGTTCTGGGTGGCAAGCTGCTGGTTGATAACGCAATCGTCGTTGCCAAGTCGTTCAACATTTCAGACGAAGTCGTGGGGTTGACGCTTGTGGCCATTGGCACGTCGTTGCCTGAGCTTGTGACGTCGATCATTGCAGCGTTGCGCAAACATTCAGATATTGCGCTGGGCAATGTGCTGGGCTCCAACATATACAATATTCTGGGGATTGCAGGGATTACGGCCATCATTTCTCCCATACCTGTTTCGCAACACATGCTGGGTGTAGATATACCGGTCATGATTGGCGTGTCGCTGGTGCTGCTTTTCTTTGCGGTGGGCGTCAAGCGGTTTGGCAAGCGAGTGGGGTTTGCTTTTCTCGCAGGCTATGCAGTTTTTCTTTATGCAGTCGTTGCCTAGAGCAATTTCATCCATCCATGTGGATGGATATTGATCTAAAAGCTGTCTTTTGCCTTGCGTACCTCAGCAAATCTTGCAGCTGAGCCTGCTCTCAGGAACGGATTGGTCGCCAGCTCCCGGGCAATTGTTGTCGGAACCGTGGGCTTTCCAGTTGCGCGCAGTTTGGTGATTTCGACTGCCCTTGCTTTCAGTTCTGCATTGTCAGGCTCAACAGACAAGGCAAACCGGGCATTGGCCTCGGTATATTCATGACCTGAGTAAACGACGGTCTCAGGCGGCATTGCGTTGAACACCTGCATTGAATTCCACATCTGGTCCATGGTGCCTTCAAACACCCTGCCGCAGCCAAGGGTAAAGAGCGTATCACCGGCAAACGCTATTCCATCGTCAGCGAAATGCCATGTGATGTGCCCCAGCGTGTGGCCGGGTGTGTGGATGATTGTGGCCTTGTGACCGGCAAAATCATAGGTGCCGCCGGGTATCACCGTGTCAGTCAGACCCGGCAGCGGGTGTGGTTCTTCGGCACTGCCAACAACCTTGCAGTGCCACTTTTGCTTCAGTTCTTCAACGCCGCCCACGTGGTCGTGGTGATGGTGGGTGATCAAAATATGGGAAAGCTTCCAGCCTGTGGCGGCCAGTGCCGCTTCAACGGCAGAAGCCTCGGGCGCATCGATGGACGCGGTTTCGCCAGTTTCAGGGCAATGTACCAGTACGCCATAATTGTCACTGAGGGCGGGAAACAGATGGGGTTTTAACTCAGACATGTTGATCCTGTTGAAACGTTTGAAGATTGCGGTAGGTTGGTTGCCACCATGGATGTAGTTGACCTCAAAGAGTTTTACGCCAGCAGGCTTGGCCATGCAACGCGCCGCCTCGTTTATTCGAGATTACGGGCGCGGATGCGCAAGCTGAAGGGTGCCAGGGTTCTGGGGCTTGGCTATTGCACGCCATACCTTGACGGGTTCCTTGAAGATGGCTGTCAGGTCATGGCAATGATGCCGGCGCGGCAGGGAGTATCGCACTGGCCCGCCACCGGCGACAGTGCGAGTGTGCTGGTTGACGAAGCCTGCCTGCCGCTTGCTGATGGCAGCGTGGATTTTGCGCTGGTTGTTCACGGGCTCGAGCTGACTGACCAGCTGCCAGACATGCTGCGCGAGCTGTGGCGCGTTCTGGCGCCGCAGGGGCGCGCGATATTTATAGTGCCGAACCGGCGCGGATTGTGGGCCAGGTTTGATCACACGCCGTTTGGCCATGGCCGACCGTTTTCACGGGGCCAGCTCACCACGTTGTTGCGCAACGCGCAGTTTTCTCCTGCCGGTTGGACTTCCATGCTGTTCATGCCGCCAAGCTCGCGAAGGTTCATGGTGCGAAGTGCCACGCTATGGGAGCGTGCCGGGTCCTGGACGGGGCCGGGTTTTTCAGGGTTGATCATGGTTGAAGCCATCAAACAGGTCTATGCGGTTTCCGGCACAAAACAGAAAACCCGGCTGGTTCCGGTGTTGCGGCCTGGAATGTTTCCGCAACCGGCAAGGACCGGCCAGAACATGCGCGTTGCCAGGTCCCACCCCAAGACATGACGACATTTCTTTGGCTTTGATTTTTCGTGGCAGCGTCTCTAGAACCTTCCCATGATCAAGACGTTGCATTGCCGCTTGCTTCAACGGCATCCAGACAGGCACTCTTCAGGGAATGGATAGTTCACCCAACCAGAAAACCGCGCTTCAGGGCATCAGGCAGGAGATCGACAGTATCGACGAGCAGATTGTCGATTTGTTGTGTGCCAGATTTTCTGCGAGCGACAAGGTGCGAGCAGCCAAGGCGTCCGGTCCTGAACCCGTTGCCATGCCGTACAGGCCGGGCAGGGAGGCAATCATCATGCGGCGCCTGCTCGAACGTGCGGCAGACCGGTTGCCTGCAGGGGTGATTGAACGGGTGTGGCGGGCAATTATTTCTGCATCGGTGATGGCACAAGCCAATGTGCGTGTGGTGACCATAGCCGAGGTTCTGAATGATGCGCGATACCGGGCGGCCGTTGATGCATTTGCATCCATGGTGCCGGTGGAAAAGGTGTCCTCCCTGAAAGCTGCACTTGAAACCCTGTCTTCGGGTGAGCCGGTGCTGGTTGTCGTGCCCATGAAACTCGACTGGAGGAACAGCGTTGCCAGACCAACACAAACCGGTGTGGTGCGTGTTGTATCGGTGCTGGCGGCGGGTTCGGAAAAGCCTTCGCGGTCTTTGGTGGTGCTGGGTCAAGCGGTTAGCGAGCCGACCGGGGAAGATGAGACGCTGCTGATTACGGCGGGAAAACTGCCCAGGGATTTTGTGCCCAAGCCGGTTTGGCATTTGAAGATTGCCGATGATTGTCACCTTACAGCCTTGCCAGGGTATCTGAGGACGTCTGAACAACCTCTTGTGGGCCTGAAGGTGAATACCGGTCTTTCGCTGAGAATAGCGGGGCGCTATCCCAGCCCTGTGGAAATGGTGGAGTAATGACGAAACACAAAGATGTACCGCGGCCACGCAGCGGAGTTATGGAAATTGCTGCCTATGTACCCGGCAAGTCAGGCGGGTCGGGTTCCGGCAAGGTTCACAAGCTGTCGTCCAATGAGTCACCGCTTGGGCCCAGCCCGCAGGCGCTGAAGGCTTATGCTGCGTGCGCTCAGAATCTGGCGCTCTACCCGGACGGCGGGGCTTTTGAGCTGCGCCAGGCGCTGGCAGACGTGTATGGCATCAACCCGGCAAACATTGTTTGCGGTGCGGGGTCTGATGAAATTTTGCAGTTGCTGGCAAGCGGATATCTTCAATCAGGCGATGAGGCCATTCATACCGAACACGGGTTTCTGGTTTATCCGATTGTCATCCGTGCAAATGGTGCAACGCCGGTGGTTGTCGCCGAGAAGGATTTCACCACAGATGTGGATGCGGTTCTTGCGGCAGTGACATCGAAAACGCGGATAGTTTTCCTGGCAAATCCGAACAATCCCACTGGCACCTATGTCCGCTTTGACGAAATCAAGCGCCTGCATTCAGGCCTGCCTGCAGACTGCCTGCTGGTGCTTGATGCGGCATATGCGGAATATGTGCGGCGCTACGATTATGAGGCCGGGCTGGAGCTTGTGTCATCTTCCTCCAATGTCGTGATGACGAGGACTTTTTCAAAGGCTTACGGTCTGGCGGGCCTGCGCCTTGGGTGGGCCTATTGCCCGGCGAATGTCGCTGATGTGCTCAATCGCATTCGGGGGCCATTCAATGTTGCCATTCCCGCGATTGCTGCGGGTGCCGCTGCGGTTCGAGATGGTGCGCATCTGGCCAGGGCTGTCGGGCACAATGAGCAGTGGTTGCCGAAGGTAACCGATGACCTGACGGGGCTGGGATTGAAGGTGACGCCGAGTGTGGGAAATTTTGTGCTTGTGCATTTTCCGGGCGGTGACGGCAAGACGGCAGCGGATGCCGATGCGCACCTGACCAGAAACAATGTGATTGTGCGGCGGATGGATTCTTATGGGCTGCCACAGGCATTGAGAATTTCGATTGGAGACGCCGATGGCTGCAAAGCCGTCGTGCAGTCCTTGCAGTCCTTTTTGGCGAGTTGACCCGACATGACTTTTGAACCCTTTGAAAAGGTTGCGCTGATCGGGATGGGATTGATCGGCTCATCGCTGTCGCATGTGATGCGGCGCGAGAAACTGGCAAAATCGATTTCCGGGTATACGCGGTCATCGAAGACGCGGGACCGGGCCATGCAACTGGGCCTGGCCGACACCATGCATAAAACCGCGGCAGAAGCAGTGCGCGAGGCGGATCTGGTTATTCTGTGCGTGCCGGTCGGCGTGTGCGGAGAGGTGGCAAAGAGCATTCAGACTGCGCTGAAACCGGGTGCCATTCTGACCGATGTTGGTTCGGTGAAAGCGGCCATCATCCGTGATGTAACGCCATTTGTTCCGGATGGTGTGCACTTCGTTCCCGGTCATCCGATTGCAGGGACCGAATATTCCGGTCCTGACGCGGGATTTGCGTCATTATTTGAAAACCGCTGGTGCATTCTGACGCCCGTTGAAGGTGGCGATGCGGAAGCGGCAGAATGTCTGGCGACCTTCTGGAAAGCATGCGGATCGAATGTCGATTTCATGGATGCTGACCATCATGACCGGGTATTGTCGATTACCTCGCACCTGCCGCAACTCATTGCGTTCAATATTGTGACTACTGCTGCGGATCTCGAAGAGGTGACCCAGCAGGAGGTGATCAAGTATTCTGCCGGGGGCTTTCGCGACTTTACCCGGCTTGCGGCTTCCGACCCGACGATGTGGCGCGATGTCTATCTGAACAACAAGCAGGCCGTGCTTGAGCTGCTGGGGCGATTTTCCGAAGATCTGTCTGCACTGCAGAGGGCCATTCGCTGGGGTGACGGGGAAATGCTGTTTGAAACCTTTTCGCGCGCACGCGGCATTCGCAAGCGGATAATCGAGGCAGGACAGGATACGGAGAAGGCTGATTTCGGACGCTCAGGTTCTGACAAGGCCGACACCGGCAAACCGTGATCAGGGTTTTGAGTGGTTCAGCGGGAACGGCCCCCAGTACCAGACGCCGTCCTTGATCTGAATGGGAAGCTTGTTGCCGTTTGACTTCAACAACGGCTTGATAACGGCATCTGCGGCATTCATTTCAGCATCAGCCAACCCGCCGATGCTTTGGGCTATCCAGATGGCATCGAGGTATTCCGATGGTTCGGAGAGCAGATCAAGGCTGCCATCTGCCGGTAACCGCATCCCTGTAGTGCCGGTGATGGTGAAGCTGTCCAGCCTCAGTTGCTCCAGAGCGATGTTTGCAATGGTGATGTGCAGGTCAAGCCTGCCGTCGATGGGTGCAGGGCGCGCATGGGCTTCAATGCTGGCCATCGAAAGGGATTTGCTGTTTGCCAGGATCAAGGTCTGGTTTTCTCCCACGACAGAAGCCAGCACGAGTTTGTCGCCGCTCATGCGGTAACTGAAGCGTATTGGGTCGCCGGTCAGTTTTGTGCCAGCGATCCGGACCGGGCCAAACAGGTTGCCAATGATGTGGTTGGGGTTCCATGCTTGGATGACAAGCCGGAGTTTGGCTGTTGTCAGTGCGGTTTTCTGAACTCTGGTTTTAAGGTCAGTGCACTCGAACTGAATCCGGAAGGGATAACCGCCCCAGGAACGGTCGGAACACTCCAGCTTTGTGTGGGTACCCTCCACTTGTGCCAATTCGTCTTTTGCCTTGCCCAGGGCAATGTACCAGTACGCGGACCATGCTGCAGCGATGAGGATGAAGACCACAAGTGGCATCATCATTTTGAAGGGTGAGGTGGGTTTCATTTTTGGACCGGTCTTCGGATTGGTGGCGTCGTGCATATGGGAATCTGATTCCCCATGATTTATCATAAGTTACGCGGGTGTTGATAGTTCGCGTTGCTGGAAAGGTTGGCAGTTTGAGTTATGACACTGACATGGATGGTGACCGATGGGTGTTTGGCTACGGGTCGCTGATGTGGCGTCCTGGCTTTGACTTTGCCGAGCGATGTCTGGCGACCATGCCAGGGGTTCACCGCAGGCTATGCATCTATTCTCATGTGCATCGTGGTACGCCTGACCGGCCGGGCATGGTGCTGGGGCTTGATCGCGGTGGGTCATGCCGGGGCATTGGCTATCGTGTGGGCAAGAGTTTGTGGGATGATACCCTTGCCTATCTGCGCGAGCGCGAACAGGTCACCATGATTTACAAGGAATGCTGGCGCGATATGACGGTGGTAAAGTCCACGGGTCCTGAGAGGGTGCAGGCGCTGGTCTATATGGTGGATCAGAAACATGACCAGTATGCGGGCAAGAGAACGGCAGAAGAACTGCTACCCTATGTTTTGCAGGGTCACGGAAAAGGCGGACCATGTATTGATTACATAAGCTCAACCGTGGATCATCTCGAAGAGCTGGGTTTCAAGGATGCGCATCTTTCCGAGGTGCTGGACCTGGTCAGAAGGCATGTTTCAGGCAGCAATATTGGCAAATAGCGGCAATGCAGGGTCGGTAAATCCGGACGCATGAGATGGTGCGGATGGGCGGGCTTCAGTGATGTCGTGGTTTTCATCAAGCTCCAGTCCAGCTTCCAGATCATCATACGCCAACGCTGCATCAGCATCGGAACCAGCCAGCAGATGGACGTGAATTTCACATGCCTCGTCAGCGAAATCATTTGGCAGCGGGAAATCCCACAACAGCGAAAACCGGCCCATTCTCAAAGGCAGGCGTGTCCCTCCTTCAAGGCGGCGAACCAGTACGTAGATGGCACCGGGCAGTGGCGGACAATTATCAACATGATAAACTGAATGAATGTAGCGCTTGCCGGAAGCGCCATTCCAGAACCAGAATCTGTCGTTGAACTCGTTTTCCAAACCGATGTTTGCGCTGAAACCCATGTTCTCTCTCCACTGAACTGATGAGAACAAAAATAGAACATAAAAAGCTTCAGGTCAAGAAGGAAAAATGGTTTTGGAGACGATGCATCTTTATCCGGTCACATGAATGCCTGTGGCCGGATGGCGTTTCAAGCGCATTTGGAATATCCGCATGACATGCAGGTTGCGCATCCCTCCTGAAACACCAGCGCAAGTTCACTGCATTTTGGGCATTGTGACCCAGCCGGTCTGGCATCGTCACCTACTGCCATGAGTTGCGCATTGTGCGAAGCCGGATCAACGCTGGCCAGATGCTGTGCCGTTTTTAAAAATCCGGTCGCAAGCATGTGTTTTTCTATGACACCGCCGATCGCCGCCAGAAGCGAGGGCACGTAACGGCCTTCCATCCAGTGGCCACCGCGAGGGTCGAACACTGCTTTCAGTTCTTCCACAACGAAGGATACGTCGCCGCCGCGCCGGAACACTGCCGAAATCATTCTGGTCAGGGCAACGGTCCAGGCGTAGTGCTCCATGTTCTTGGAGTTGATAAAAATTTCAAATGGACGCCTGCGGCCGTTTTCGGCGATGTCGTTCAAGGTGATGTAAATGGCATGATCGCTGTCGCCCCACTTCAACTTGTAGGTAAAGCCGGGCAGGACCGGATTCCGGTCCAGCGGCTGATGCATGTAAAAAATACCTGCTTCATTCCTCGTAGGAGGAACCGGGGCTTCCAATGGCAATGCTTGCTGCGTTTCGCCGGATTGCCCAGCTGGGTCTGCGGATAATACAGAGCCTGTTATGTCATTCGGCCGATAGGTCGTGCAGCCCTTCAGGCCCAGATCCCAGGCTTCGAGGTAAACCTGTTTGAAATCTTCAAATGAAATGTTCTCGGGACAGTTGACCGTCTTTGAAATAGAACTGTCGACATGGACCTGAAGTGCTGCCTGCATCACAAGGTGATCGTGCGGTGTCAGCTCTGCGGTGGTGACGAATGCCTCTGGCAAGTCAGTCTCCTCACCATGAAGGGTGCGGAATGCGCGCAAGGCAAAGTCTTTCACAGGCTCGATGCTGTGAGACCCGTCAGGCTGCAAGACCTTTCGGTTGTAGTGAAGGGCGAACGCAGGCTCCACACCGGAAGACACATTGCCGGCAAACAGCGAGATGGTTCCGGTTGGTGCAATCGAGGTGAGCAGGGCGTTGCGGATGCCGTGTCTGGCAATTGCCTTGCGTACATCATCACCAAGCTCTCGAACATGGCTGGAAGCGAGATAGGCATCCTTGTCGAACAGAGGAAAGGCGCCTTTTTCGCGGGCCAGATCTGCACTGGCAAGATAGGCGGCACGCTCTATAGCCTGCATCCATTTCCTTGCAGCCGCTGCCGCATCAGCAGACCCATAGCGCAGGCCACACATCACCAGCGCATTGGCAAGGCCGGTTACCCCCAATCCGATCCGGCGCTTGGAGCGTGCTTCGTGTGCCTGCGCCTGCAGCGGGTAATTGGAGACATCAACAACATTGTCGAGCATGCGGATGGCGATGGTGGTGATGCGGGCGAGCTCGTCGATGTCGAGCTGGGCGGACTTGCCGAAAGGATCAACCACAAGACTGGCCAGGTTGACCGAACCCAGAAGGCAGGCCCCATAAGGCGGCAATGGCTGTTCGCCACAAGGATTGGTGGCGTGGATGGTTTCGCAGTAGTGCAGGTTGTTGCGCGCATTAATGCGGTCAATAAAGATCACGCCGGGTTCGGCATAAGCAAAGGTCGCCTGCATGACCCTGTCCCACAAGTCGCGGGCGCGGATGGTCTTGAAGGTCACGCCATCAAACACCAGCGGCCAGTCATCATCTGCCTTGACGGCGTCCATGAAAGGATCGGTTACCAGCACCGACAGATTGAACATGCGCAGACGCCTGGCGTCCTGCTTGGCGGAGATGAAATCCTCGATGTCGGGATGGTCGCAACGCATGGTGGCCATCATGGCGCCACGACGCGACCCTGCCGACATGATGGTGCGGCACATTGCATCCCACACATCCATGAAACTCAGCGGTCCTGATGCATCGGCGCCAACGCCTTTTACCGGTGCTCCCCTGGGGCGCAAGGTGGAGAAGTCTTGGCCGATTCCACCGCCTTGCTGCATGGTCAATGCTGCTTCGCGCAAGCCATCAAAAATCCCGCTCATGTCGTCTGCAAGGTGTCCCATGACGAAGCAGTTAAACAGCGTCACTTTCCGGGCAGTGCCGGCGCCTGCAATAATACGGCCTGCGGGCAGGAATTTGTAACCGGACATAACCTCCGCAAAGGCTTGCTCCCACCGGGGCCTGTCCGCCACTTTCTCAGGTGCTGCCAATGCCCCGGCCACACGCGACCATGTGTCGGTCACGCTTTGGTCAATCGCCGTGCCATCGGGTGACTTGAAGCGATACTTCATGTCCCAGATTTCGTGGGCGATGGGGTCCAGGGCTATTTCAGTCATGGTTGTGTACCCGATTACAGGAACAAACAGTGTACGCTATTCAGCAGGGTTTGGAAATCACTTTTGACCTTCCCCAACAAGCCGGGCGGTAGCGGTTTCGATTGCTTGTTCGAGCCGGGCCGAGAACTCGCGACGCGGCAGGCCAGCAGGCACAGGCGGCAGAAACTCAACGATAATGGTGCCGGGCTTGCGGATAAATTGCCGCCGTGGCCAGTAAAGTCCGGAGTTGAGGGCAAACGGTGTGCAGGGTACGCCAAGCTGCATGTAAAGGGCAGCAGCGCCCGACTTGTAGTCAGGGCTGGCATCCGGCGCCACGCGGGTGCCTTCCGGGAAAATCATTACCTGCCGTTTCATCATGATGGCCTGTTTTGCATCCGCGACCATTTTCTTCAAAGCAGCAGGCCCTGCGGACCGGTCAACGGCAATCATCTGGAACTTGAGGCAGAACCAGCCGAACAGCGGAATGAACGTCAGCTCGCGCTTGAGGACCAGTGCAGGATCGGCCAGCAGGGGCAGCAGGGCAAATATGTCCCAGGCAGACTGATGCTTTCCTGCCAGCAAACCCCCGGACAATGGAATGTGCTCGCGCCCGCGAACCTCCATGCGTGTTCCGGCAATAACCCGGAGCCACCACAGTGATGTCCTGGCCCATACCTGCAGAGCCCGGATTGACCAGATGCGCGGCGTGAAGAAAAACCAGAAGCCGAGCACCAGAAACAGCACAAGGTTGATATAGAAAACCAAATTGAACAGGCATGATCTCAGCAACAACATGGCAAAAGCCCCCTCAAGA
>Ga0307379_10014653_pt1 | contig 10092 bp, 5 predicted proteins | sample UN2MG_FD_202237 | JGI IMG/M metagenome (GOLD analysis project Ga0307379, IMG submission 202237) | Soil microbial communities from Risofladan, Vaasa, Finland - UN-2 | ecosystem: Environmental > Terrestrial > Soil > Coastal area > Acid sulfate soil | place: Finland: Risofladan, Vaasa | collected... | reverse complement strand
GCCTGTTGCCAAAAAGCCGGTATCGGTAGTCGATGCGACATTCTTGCCTAACCAGTTTATGGGGATGGGGGGAATTAGGCAGGCTGCACCTTCACCGACTGAACTCCTGGCGTCAATCCTGCGTTTCAAATGGACGATTCTGATAGTTTTCGTCTTGGTGGCCGCTCCTGCGATTGCCGCTATATGGACCCAGGTAGTTCCAAAATACCAGGCCAGGGGACAAGTGCGAGTTCGGCCTATTATCCCGCGACTGGTTTTCCGGACAGATGAGAACGGAATGATTCCATTATATGACTCATTCGTTAACACCCAGGTTTCCATTATCATGGATCCGGCAGTCTTGAATCGCGTATTGGAACGAAAAGAAAACGATGTCAAGGGGACACAGTGGTACAAGAAACCTCAGCAATCGCTTGTAGAGCGGCTGCGCGGAAACCCAACTACTGCCATGGAAAGGCTCAGGGATACTCTTTCAGTCCGGCCACGATCACGAACCGAGTTCATTGACGTCTCCTTTATCGGCCCCAGCGCGAAAGAAGCCAAGATTATTGTAGATGCTGTATTAGCCGAATACAAAAAATATATTGAGGAAAAAACTGATAAAGAAAAGGTTAAGCTCTACGAGGAACTGGACAGTCAGTACAAATCTTTACAAAGCGGAATCCGGGGGCAGGAGGATGAATGTGTCAGACTTAGCAGATTGCTCGAAACGGACACTCCGCAGGAACTTGTCTCCAGCAAAAGGCTCCGTCTGGATGATACACATGCCCGCCTCATCGACCTGCGACAGCGTATTGCAGTATTGGAATGGGAGGCCAGGCCGCTCATTACCAACGACAGCAATAATGTAGCGGCAGTTGCTCCCAATGATAGTATTAAGAAGCAATCGAAATACTATGAGGATGCGGAATGGTGTAGGCTTGATGCCAACGTGAGAATTATCCGACACAATATTGATACCAGTCTACTTACTCCCAACCATCCGGATGCGGCTCGGGCACAAAAGGACTTGGCGTTCGCAGAGGAATCGCTTAAATTGCGAGAAACGCAACTGGATGAGCAGTGGCGCGATCTACCGAAAAATGCGGCTGGAGCGCCAATAACAATCGCTGATGGAAGTGATCCTAATTACGTAAAAGCAGTGATCGATCATCAACTGGCTCGGGCAAGACATGAGGAGCAACTTTTGAGTAAACAGTACAGTGACCAAGACAAAGACTTTAAAGATATTTTCAATACCGCCCAATTACTTGCGCAGCAGAATAACGAACTACGGCAGAATCGCGAGTTGTTCGACGCGGTTCGCCAGCGTCGGGAGCAGAAGAATATGGAGAGCAATGTCTCCGTCGGCTCAATCGAGATTACTGATGTCTTCGTATCCTCCCAACCTTACAATGACCGTCGAATTGTGTTCACAGCCATGTCGCTGGTTCTGGCCTTGGGTATGGGCGGTGGTTTGGCATTCCTCAGGGCCAGCATGAATCAGGCTATTTATACTTCCAGGGACATGCCCTATCCAATGCAAGCTCCGTTCCTTGGGTACATACCAATGACCAGTAACAGAAGATTAGTGGGAAAATCGATAGCATCACGATACGAGCAAATACAACAAGATCAGTCCAGCATGATCGAATCCATCCGGATCGTTCGTACGGCATTATTATCGCGGCTCAATGGTCGGGCAAGCACTACGGTACTGGTTACCAGCGCCAATGCGGGAACCGGCAAGTCAACCTTCACGGTGATGTTAGGCAAGAGTCTTGCTCAGGCCGGAAAGAAGGTACTCCTGATAGATTCGGACTTATACAAGATGTCCCTGACGAAGCAGTTCGAACTCTCCGATAAGTCCGGCCTAATGGAATCCTTAAGTGGCAGCTCCACAGACAAACGGAATGTTTTCCCAACGGAAACGCCCGGCCTGAGTATCATGCCTGCTGGAAAGAAAGGCAATGACAGTTTGGCATTTGAGGAAATAGCTAACGGAGCTTTCAAAACCTGTATTGACAAACTGCGTAAGCAATACAACATCATACTGCTCGACAGTCCTCCTATTCTACCGGTGGCGGATGCAGCAATACTCTCAAGCCAGGTCGATGGTACAATTTTAGTTGAGCGAGAACTTGTATCGAGGCGAGTGAATATAATTGATGCTCTTGCCCGTCTGGATTCTGCCGGGGGGCGTGTTTTAGGAACCGTCTTCATTGGTTCGAGCGATCACGAAAAATACGGATACGGTTATCATTATAGCAAAACCAGGTAGCCATGATTTTCTCGTTGGAGTAAGCCTGATTCCCATTATGCCCAAGTTCACAGCTATTTGCTATTTATGGAATGGAGGCTTGCCGAAAAGCCGATTAGCAATATAAAATAGTAAAGATTTTCGATTGATACTCTTGAGGATTTGTCATTCCGCACTTGATGCGGAATCCATAGCCTCAAAGGACATAGATTCCTGCTTTCGGAAGAATAATACCCCTCAATTGAGGCGTAATAGAGCACTAGGCAGGGAAGCATAATATTGTGATATAGATGTTATATTGGCAAAAATCGACATCGAAAATAATGCCGTAATTAAAGCTTTTATAAGGATATACGCTGATTCTTTCAACGCAGCCGACGGGGACGGAGTCTATCCGGATTTAAGTATTCACCTAATCTATCCATTGAGTCTCTGTCAACTGGAATCAAGCCGTCAGACCGTCAAACTGAAAAAATGGCACTTGTAACAGACTATGAAGAATTGGATGTCTATCTGCTTGCATTAGAGTTGCAGCAGGAAATATATGAACTGAGCAAATGTTTTCCGAATGAGGAAAGGTATTCGTTGACCGATCAGATTCGTCGTTGTTCACGCTCAATATCCGAGCAACTTATGCCGGAGGCTACAAGGAGAGTTTCCTGCAGGACCTTGCGGCGAGACATGATTTCAGCAAAAGCTTTTTCGATCGCCTCATGTTCTTTCAGTATCTTTTCACCAATGGTATTGGCAGTCTCCTCGGCTGGAATCTCCCTCCAGCATGCTACAGAATTCCTAGCACCATTGGGCGGTTCATGGACAGACTTCTAACTGATCGCTTTGATTTCCTGCAAAGGAGTAGAATTGGACTCGTATGGGGCTTCCGGAGCTGATCGCCGCGGACTAATGTGATCTGCGACTCAAACGTTTAAGTATGAGTAATACAGCCTTGTATATTGTGGTGGTCTGTCTTTCGATCTATGCATGGAAGGACTGGTTCAAAAGCCTCTGCGGCCTGATCTTGTTGACGGTCATTGCGGCGCAGCCAGGTTTCCCCCAGAGCTTCGGAAATATCCAAGGCTTGAACCTGTTGAATATAGTTTTTACAAATGTATTACTCGCTTGGTTGATGAACCGTAGACGTCAGGGACTCTTTTGGGACATGCCGAGGAACATCACTGTCTTCCTCCTGCTTTGGCTGGGTGTGATCCTGATCGGCTGGGTGTGGATGATCTTCGATACAAGCAACCTGAAAGGTTTCACACTGATAGATCTTATCAGTGAACAATTGATTAATACAATTAAATGGCCCCTACTGGGCCTTCTGCTCTTTGATGGCTGCCGGACTCATCATCAGGTCAAAGTGGCCCTTGCATGTATCCTTCTATTTTTCGCGCTGTGGACCTTTCAAATAGTGAGGGTAGTGCCACCTGAAATTGTGTTAGAATCTGGATACTCAAAACTTAGCGACGATGATTTCCGATCGGACCTTGGAATCAGCCCCAATGGCGCAGGCAAAATGATGTCCGGTGTACCCTGGGCGATGCTGGCAGTAGTACCGCTCCTTAAAATTCGTATATGCAGATTCTTTATGCTCGGTCTATGCTTCATAGGTATATATACCTTAGCCTTGACAGGCTCTCGCTCCGCCTACATCGCGTGTGGGACAACATTGATCCTTCTCTGCATTATGCGCTGGCGGAAGTACTTATTACTATTGCCATTTGCGGTGTTAATTCTGCCAATTGCACTTCCCGGAGCCTCCGGCTGGATGACATCGGGTTTTGAAGCTACCAACGTCGCGGGCGAGAGTGAAACCGACAAGAACTCCGTTACTTCCGGACGAAATCTGATATGGCCGATGGTCCTTGCCAAGATATATGAATCCCCGGTCTTCGGTTTCGGTCGGGAAGCCATGCAGCGCACAGGTCTGAAGGACGAACTTGAAAATAAATACGGGCTAATCGAGGGTGTAGCTGTCAACCATCCGCATAATGCCTATTTGCTAATACTGCTGGATAGTGGCCTGATCGGTTTGATCATCATTGTCGGCTTTCATATGGTGATCTGGGCATATTGTGCTCGACTTTTTGTTGATAGAGGAGATCCCCTTTGCACGGCAGTGGGAGGGCTTACGCTGGCCCTTTTAACCGGCAATTTAGTGTCCTGCATGGGGGGGCAGTCGTTTTATGCACAAGAGATTGACGTGGGTCTCTGGTGTGCGATTGGAGTAATGCTTCGGCTCTACGTGGAACGGGATCGTCTCAACACCGATGTGAACGGGGCGCCAGCAGTCAGCACGCGAGCTACCGAGGACATCAGGGTATCACAAACACCGTTGGGTTGGATTAACTCCTGACTAAACCGGTCGTTATTGTGGCGGCAAGCCATTCCGGTTCGACGTTGCTCGTGATGTTGCTGGGTCCTCATCTTGAGGCCACAACGATAGATAACACATAAGCAACCTCCACATAAACCATATACATCCTTGCTCAACAACTATGTCCCTTCATATAATTACGCACTATGCATCGAGCAAGTCCGAAATATGAAAGCAGCTAAATCAACTTTTTGGAAACGACACTAGCTTTAAATCGCTAGTTTCTTAGAAGCTGGATGGATTACAGGAATAAAACCAAAAGAGCCCTTCCCTATTCGATTGCTATTTCGTTGCTGAAAATGCTGATTGCGATCTCAGCCATGAAATACGTAGTCGACTATTTAAGCGTGGCAGAATATGCAGCCTTGGCCATGATGGCGACTTTTCCAAAGCTATCACACATGCTTGTTGCGGTTGGGTACGACGCTTATATTGTCCGCTATTTGCCGGCCATTAACGAAGCTAAAAAAGCGGGAGATGTGGGTTGGAATATTTTGGCTCAAAGACTTGGGCTGATTTCGGTGATTTGTATCCTATTCTACTTTTTCTACCGCGTTCTGGGTAATTTAAACCAGCAACTGGCAGGCTTCGAACAGCATTTGAGGGTCTACATTCCTATCGTATTGTTTCATGTGGGTGCCATTTACCTGAGGTTGGCTTTGAGTGCTCGCTTTCTTCAAAAATACATTTTCTTCTTGGATTTTGTCTACCAAATATTTAGGGTGATCTGTATTTTAGGCGTCATTTACTTAAGAGCTCCCTTCCTAGTATTAATTTTTTGTTTCGTCTTTTGTGAAGGATTTTACTTTCTGAGTTCAGCCATCGCTTTCTCCCTCAAAACCAGCTGGCCAAATCTCAACAACATTTTCTGGAAACGGAGAGAAAGCAAGCGAGAAAAAGAATATCGCCACATTTCCTATGTCAATTCACTAGGAGTTAACTTTTTAGGTTCAGATGTTAACAAATGGATATTGGGTGGTTTTTCAGCCGCTCTTCAAGTTTCTATTTATACCCTAGCTACCCAAATCCTGGAAAAATTGCTGGATTTTTTCCCGATAAAAATGATCCAGCCTTTGGCCGAACCAGCAATGTATGGCAAATACGATGAAGAAAAAGAAGGAAAGTTATTAAATAAGATGTTTCAGTTGCTTTACTGTGCCAATAACCTTATAGGTTTCATGACACTGGCCATATTCCTACCATTGGGGCGAGATCTGATTTTAGCTTTTTTCAAAAGGGAATATACAGCAGATGCCTTTTGGCCCTTAATTGTATTCATATTTTGCATCATTTTCTATTCCATGGGTTTTGGAACTGTTGCCAAAGCCATCGAAAAACCACAAATTTTGCTGTGGTCCAAGTTATCAGTTGTTGCCAATGTGGCTTTGGGTATTCCACTGGCCATCAAATACGGAGCGGTGGGCATGGCTGTAGCATCTGCTCTGAGCATCATGTTGAAAAATGCCATCATCTATCTCTTGCTAAGGAAACACATTGATATTTGGATTCCCTGGAATTCTACGCTTAAGGGCTTGTTAAACACCTCAATCACAGTAGTAATCCTGTTTATTCTGAAATCTTGGGGAGCTTTGGACTTGTTCATCGGATCTCTAAACATCAAGTTCTTTATCTTGGCTTTCTTGGGAATGGTCATTTATATGACAGCTTCCAAATTCAATAGCATTTTTAGCTCAGAACAAAAAGAATTGCTTTTGTCATTGGTTCCGAAAAGTACCAGAAGACTGACAGATATTATGATTTGACGCATGACTATCCATGACTATTTGGGAAAAGACTTGCCATCAATTGCATGAGGACAGTATTCAGTATTCATATTGGAAGATAAAGTCGCATTCGGATAGCTCTTTCGAAGGAAAAACGGATTTCGATTTATTGATTGCCAAATAGGATAGCCCCAGAATTCCTGAAAATCATTCTCTATCCAGCAAAAAAAGGGGCATTTACCAGGCCATTAAGATACCGGACCTGCTCTTTATCATGAAGGTCACTGTAGAAGAAAGCATAAAAAGAAAACCACATCATCCCAGTGAAGAAAACCGAATCATGCTAACAAAAAACATAAAAGCAATTGATGAATTAATTGCTTCTAAACTACCCAAGGTAGTTGAGATTGATACCCTAAAGGAGCAAACTGTCGTATGGAATGACAAAGAAAGGAAAATCTGGGAAGCCAACTAATATGAGACTGGTTGAATTCACCGGCGTACCGGGCAGTGGCAAATCTACCATCATCTCTCTGGTAAAGAAAGAGTTAAAGCGTCAAGATGTGGCCATTATTAGCCTAGAAAATTTGATCTTACGAAAAGTAAGAACTGAGCCCATAATAGGCAACATGGTCAGGGTGTTACCCAAAAAACTTGGCATGAAATTGGCATATTTTTGGTATCTGCTTCGAAAATTTAAACACCTCTATCATTTGCATTTTTGCATGTCTTGGCCCGATCTGATTGCCTACTATCAAGGTCACAATAAGAAAAGGAACATTCCCGAAAAGGATAAAATCGAATTGCTCGATTGCTTTTTAGAGACAGGTGGCCAATACCAAATGGCGGTCGAATTATGTCAGGAGCATGAAGTTTTTCTGTTGTGTGAGGGTTTTTTTCACAAAATCATCAACTTGAATCTAAGTGTTCACGAAGCCGTTCCGGATGCAGCAACAATTCATCCTTATTTACAATTAATTCCTCAAATTGATTTACTTTGTGAAATCAAGACTAGCACGGCTATTGCTCATAAGAGGGTTATTCACCGAGGAAAACCCGAAAGATTTAGACTGGTAGAGGATAATGATTTTATGGCCATTATTCAAAAGAGCCAGAAGATAATAGAAAATGGACTAAGCGTATTTGGCCACGAAATTATCCAGATTGATAATTCGACAGATTTCACAAGTAGTAAAAAATTCATACAGGCAATAGCTGATAGATTAAGGGAAATAGATTTCAAGCACTTGATGATGGCCACGAGCACAGAGGACCGCCAAGCTCAATGCGGCGGTCGTCCTATACATCATCAAAGGCAGAACAACGCCCACTCAAGTCGATCGCTATCATGAGGTCGAGAAGAAGGAACTCTGTGCCAAGATTGGAGAACTGTCTCAGCATGTCGACGTTTCAAAAAAAGCACAGGCCACACTCAGCAAGGATGTGCCGGCATCGGTGCATGAATAGCCCTAAGAGTAGTCCCAAAAACCGATGTACACAATAATGAATATGTGTTACGAACCGGCCAGGAAACCAAGCATATGTTTTGTCTCGCTGGATAACTTTGCTATACTGGTAGACGATCCGAAGTTTGGATACATCGGCGGGGCACAAATACAGCAGGCAATCATTGGCAGGGAGCATGCCAGGCGAGGATATCCAGTCAGTTTTATAACACTCGATCACGACCAGAATGATGAGATGGAAATTGACGGGATGCGCATTATCAAAGCGTATGACCCGAATGCGGGAATCCGGATGCTGCGCTTTGCCCACCCCAGACTTACCGGCCTCTGGCGTGCCATGAGGAGGGCTGATGCGGACATCTACTACCAAAGAACACGTGACAGTAGCACCGGCATTGTGGCAGCTTTTTGCCGTTGGCATCGTCGGAAGTTTGTCTACGCAGTTGCACATGATTACGACTGCCTAACTGATTCACCACAGCGTCTGCCAAGATATGCACGTATTTTTTACCATTATGGTCTCCGGCGGGCGAATTTCGTTATTGCCCAGACGGTGACGCAGCAGAAGCTTCTCCGTGAGAACTTTGGCATTGATAGCACGGTCATACCCAATTGTGCTCCGGACTACAGGCGTTATCTGGATAGGGCCGACACCGTGGCATATGCTCGAGGAAGGCGGCTCCTTTGGGTGGGAACGTTCAAGCCCGCCAAGCGACTGGAATTGCTCTTGGACATTGCAGAAGAGCATCAGGATCTCCAATTCGACGTCGTTGATGGCAGCAGTAGCGAATCGGAATATATTCAACGCTTGCGTTCGCGAGCTAAGTCCATACCAAATGTTCATCTGCATGGGAGGGTTCCCCATACATACATGCACCAGTTTTATCAGCGAGCAGCAGCCCTGATTTGCACAAGTCGTGCGGAAGGTTTTCCCAATATATTCTTGGAGGCATGGAGCCACGGCCTGCCGATAGTTTCGACTTTCGATCCGGATGGTATAATTGCCGACCATAATCTAGGCATAGTTGCAGAAGATGTCGCGGGCTTGGCAGCCGGTATTAGTAAGTTGTTGTATTCGCCAGAGCAATGGCGGATAGCTTCTCAATCCGCGCGGGAGTATTATTTGCAGAACCATTCAGTGGAAAAAGTTATGGTGCAATTCGAAAAGTTATTTTCTGATAATATCGATAATGTTTCGAGTTAAAACGGATAAAGATCGCCGGATGGATTTGCATAGTACGATAAGGTGATAAAAATAAAAGGACGCATATGTGTTGTTCTGGTGATTGACGACCTGGAATATGGGGGCGCCCAGCGTCAGGTAATTGAACTGACAAATAACATGGATCATGAGCGCTTTGACACCCATGTTTGCACCCTTTCGAAATATGTTCCTCTTAGCAGCCAGTTGAGAGACTCTGAACATAAGCTTCATATAATAGCAAAGAAGAACAAGGTTGATTTTACGGTTGTGCCGCGTCTTGCGCGCCTGTTGAAATCATTGAACGCTGACATTGTCCACAGCTACTTGTTCAGCGCAGATATTGCCAGTCGGCTTGCCGGACGCTGGGCTGGCACAAGGTTGATTGTCGGGTCCGAACGAAATGCGAATTATTCTCCCAGGCGGCGGCATGTTCTTGCCTACAGACTGACTCGACGGTGTGTCGATCTTACAATTGCTAACTCAAAGGCTGGCGTTGATTTCAACAGAAAAATGTTTGGGCAGCCAACTTCCGATTATCGTGTTGTATATAATGGAGTTGATACCGAGCGATTTCGACCTCGAAACCGGATCGTAATTCGAAATGAGTTGGGGATTCCCTTGGAGAGTCGTGTCATTGGTGTTTTTGCGAGTTTCAAACCCCAGAAAAACCTTTCGATGCTTTTTCAAGCTTTTAAGAAGGTTCTTGTTTCTTTCCCGGATACACAACTACTTCTTATTGGGGATCAATTGTACGGCAACATGATGGGCACAGGCGATTATACCACCAGAATGGATGACTTGATTGATGAACTGGGGATACGTCAACGGTGTATGTTTCTGGGGAACCGCAACAATGTGGAACGGATATATCCTGTGTGCAACATTACGATACTTTCTTCTCTTTATGAAGGGACGCCGAATGTCCTATTAGAGTCGATGGCGTGTGGTATTCCGGTTGTTGCTACAGATGTCTGCGACAATAGGTACATCGTTAAAGAAGGCGAGACAGGCTTTCTTGTTGAGGTAGGCGATATCGACGGAATGGTTGATCGCATTAGAGTACTGTTTGACAATGATGCTTT
>Ga0307379_10014647_pt1 | contig 10094 bp, 5 predicted proteins | sample UN2MG_FD_202237 | JGI IMG/M metagenome (GOLD analysis project Ga0307379, IMG submission 202237) | Soil microbial communities from Risofladan, Vaasa, Finland - UN-2 | ecosystem: Environmental > Terrestrial > Soil > Coastal area > Acid sulfate soil | place: Finland: Risofladan, Vaasa | collected... | reverse complement strand
CGCTCTGATTCGCACAGTTCGACTTCCACAGTTCAGCGGTCGATCATCAAATTCGCCTTCCTTGTAAAGATCAGGAGTCAGGGCAGCCATACTCGCCGCTCCCAACCCCGCAAGGGCTTCTGAACACCCCTAACAACGTTAACAAACCATCCGTGACCAAAAACTTTCAGACGTGCCACAGCCCAACTAAGGTTACGCAAAGCCGTCCTTGGCGATGCTCGCTACGGCTGGAAACCATGTACATTAGCACGTAAACACAAAGCTGTCAACAACGTGTACAGACAATTCTGAGAAAAAAATAAAAAATTTTCCTCTTCAAAAAATCACCCGGCTGGCGACCTGCTCTGGAACTCTCTCATAGCTCAATGGTTCCATCGTGAAAGTCCCCCTGCCCGCGGTCACGCTGCGGATTTCGCTGGAATACCCGAACAGTTCCGCAAGCGGAGCTTTGGAATCGATAACCTGCATATTGCCATGCATTCGACAACCCGTTATCAAGCCCCTTTTTGCAAGCAAGCTGCCCTGGACCGCCCCGAAACTGGCCTGTGGCACCACAACCTGCAAGCGCATCACCGGCTCCAGCAGGACCGGACCAGCCTCTTTGACGGCCTTTTCTGTGGCTATTGCCGCCGCCTGCTCAAAGGCCAAACTGGAGGAATCAACCGTGTGAAACGAACCATCAATCAACGTAATTCTGGCCCCTACGACAGGATAGCCTGCCAACGCGCCGCTTCCCAGGGCCTCCTTAGCTCCCCTTTCAACGTCAGGAACATACTCCCGTGGAACCGCATCAGCCGGCGCCTTATTCTCGAACACCACCTCGCGGCACCAATGTCCGTTTTCCGTCAACAGCGGCTCAACCTGCAAAACGACATGCCCGTATTGACCGTGCCCGCCAGTCTGCCGAATGAACTTGCCCTCTGCCTGGGCCGATTTGGTGATCGCTTCCCTGTAGGCGACGCGAGGCTTGCCGACCCTGACATTGACTCCTTTGTCCCGTACTAACTTGTGCTGGAGTATTTCCAGGTGCAATTCACCCATTCCACTTATGATTGTCTCGCCCGTGTCGGGGTCCGTCTTGCATTCAAAAGTGGGGTCTTCGCGTCTCAGGGCGGCCAAGGCGTCAGCCAGCTTCGCCTTTTCTGCAGCGCTTCTGGGTTCTATCGACATATTCATCACCGTCTGCGCAAAGCTTATGCTCGGCAAACAGATAGGTTTTTTGGGATCGCAAATCGTATCACCGGTGAGCGTTTGCTTCAGACCCACAACGGCCACAATATCACCTGCGCTGGCCGATTCGAGAAGCGTTCGCTCGTTGGCGTGCATCTCAAATATCCGGGTGATGTTCTCGCGGCGGTTGCGGTTTGTGTTTAAGACCCTGCTGCCGGCCTTCAACGTGCCCTGATAAATCCTCAGGAAGCTCAAGTCGCCGTGGACATCGCTGGTGATCTTGAACGCCAGCGCCACCAAGCTGCCGTCGGGGTCACACTTGATGGTCACTTTCTTATCCTTATCCGTCGGTCTGTGCCCCGTCAGGACGTCCTTTTCCAGCGGCGATGGAAGATAGGCCTCGACGCCGTCGAGCAGTCGCTGGACGCCGATGTATTTCAGAGCCGAACCGACAAATACCGGATGAAGCTTTCTGCTCAGAGTCCCTTTTCGTATCGCCCGGATGAGCATCTCGGCATCGATTGGCTTGTCGTGCACGAAGCTGTCCATCAATTCGACGTCGTGCTCAGCGGCAGCCTCAACCATCTCGTTTCTTTTCTGCTGGGCGAGCCCCTTCAACTCGGCCGGAATGTCTCTCTCCTCAAACGTCGCCCCTAACTCTGCGGTCCTATAAAATATCGCCTGCATCCTTATCAGATCTATAATCCCGGCGAAAGAGCTCTCGGCCCCAATAGGAATCTGCACGCACGTCGGATTGGCAACGAGCTTATCGCGAATGCTCTGAACGGTCATTTCAAAGTCGGCGCCGACCTTATCCATCTTGTTCACAAAGCACAGACAGGGCAAATCGTATTTCTGCCCCTGCTTCCAGACCGTCTCGCTCTGCGCCTGCACACCTTCGCTGCTGTCAAATACGGCCACTGCGCCGTCGAGGACGCGCAGCGATCTTTCCACTTCGGCGGTGAAGTCAATGTGCCCCGGGGTGTCGATGAGGTTTATCTCAAAGCCCTTCCAAGGGCATTTTGTCGCCGCCGAAGTGATGGTTATGCCCCGTTCCTGCTCCTCCTCCATGTAGTCCATGACCGCCGTGCCGTTATGCACCTCGCCCATCTTGTACGTTTTGCCCGTATAGTAGAGGATGCGCTCGGTGACGGTCGTCTTACCGGCGTCGATATGCGCCATGATTCCGATGTTGCGTAGTTTTTCCAGAGCGGTCGACATTGGTCTTCTCTGCTATCTCACGCGAGGGCGACCCCGCGCGCCCGGCCCGGCCATCATACCGATCTACACCGGTCCGGCGTTACGTACGCTGCACGACCATACAAAAAAACTGCCACGGTCATTCTCAAAAACGCACCGTGGCAGTGAGAAACAACGGATATTACCACGCGAAGTGGGCAAACGCCTTATTCGCATCAGCCATTCTGTGGACGTTTTCGCGCGTGGTCATGGCACCGCCGTGCCCGCCATACGCATCCATCAACTCGGAGGCCAGACGCTCGCTCATCGGTTTGCCCTTCTTGGACCTGGCCGAGGCCAGTATCCATCTGAAGGCCAGCGATTGCTGCCGCCTGGGACCAACTTGCATCGGAACCTGGTAGCTGGCTCCACCGACGCGCTTGCTGCGCACCTCGATCAAGGGCCTCACATTGCCCACCGCTTTCTCAAACACCTCAAGCGCCTCGGCCTCCTTGACCTTGTTGCTGACGATATCCATGGCATCGTAGAAGACCTTCTGGGCTGTATTCTTCTTGCCTTCGTACATCAAACAGTTGATGAATTTCGAGACCAGCTTGCTGTTGAACTTCGGGTCCGGTTTTAGTTGCTGATTTGAAGCAGTAAACTTCTTAGCCATTATTTTCCTCAATTTTCCGTCGCAAACCGGACATCCACTTTCTAACCGGTTACCGCCGGGCAACTTATTTTGCCCTCTTTGCTCCGTATTTGCTTCTGCCCTGTCTTCTGTTAGCCACGCCGGCACAGTCGAGGACGCCCCGGACAATGTGATACCTAACGCCGGGCAGGTCGCGGACGCGGCCGCCCCGGATGATGACCGTGCTATGCTCCTGAAGGTTATGGTCGATGCCGGGTATGTAGGCGGTAACTTCCTTGCCGTTGGTGAGCCTGACGCGGGCAATCTTACGCAAAGCCGAGTTCGGTTTCTTGGGCGTCTGGGTCCTGACAATCAGACATACGCCCCGCTTCTGCGGTGAACCACTTATATCGGATACCCGCTTTTTACGTTTCGATTTGGCCCGGGGCCGCCTGACTAACTGATTTATCGTGGGCATAGTACTCTTAATCCCTGATTCTAACAACTATACTACCGTTCCTGGTCATCGACAAAACAGCCCCTTATTATAATATCGGCGGTTTGGATTCCAAGACATTTTTGGGCCTTTAGTGGAAAAATTTTTGCGGATAACGCAAAACAACCCGCCGCTGAGTTTCTCCAACCTCAAGACCGGGGACTCACGCAAGCCTCCGCGGACTCCGATATCGGCCGGCCCGAGATGAATATCGCCCGCGAAACAGGCCAGGATCGCTCCAAAGGCCAGCCTTGCCGCTGTTCGGCAGGGCAATTTTCCCTTTGACATTTGGCGATCATCGTGGTATAATATCATTTGTATTAGTGGAGGAATGGTGAGAAGGCTTCTTTATTTTCCATATCAGGCTTTCCGCCACAGAAAAACCAGAGTCTGAAGACTGTCAGCAGGAGCAGCCAGAAATCTCAAATTCGGAGACAGAGAGTGATGACCATACACAGTTTTGTGGACAGGTTCACACAACTGTTCTCATGGCTCTATTACCGGCACCAATGGGAGGAATGGGAACTGTTGGCGGCAGCCGGGGTCGTCCTGCTGCCACTATTATGGGTGGCAAAGAAGCAGCGAGACGAAAGAAAAGCCAGAACATCCGCACATTCGATTCGACAAAGTCTGCCCATCATAGGAGTCAAATTAGCCGCCGGCGACTATGGCCGGGCGGACGTGACGGACTCGAAGAGACACCGTTTGGCCTTTCTTGCCGGAAAAAAGAACGGCGCGATGAAAGCGGCAGAACCGTCGATAGCCTCAAACGGGAGAACCAGACTACTCCAGCACGAAATCATCAAGCGCCAACAAACTGAGGCATATCTCGAGCAGAAACTGGACGAACTGAAAGCCGTCAACGAGAAACTCCGGACCCAAATCAACCAAGGAAAGAAGACCGAGGAGCACCTTCGACGGCGGATGGCCAAGCTGCTGGCCGCCGGCAAGAAACTCCGGCAAGAGCTCGGCAGACTCGACCAGGTCAAAGAAACACTCCGGAGGCAACCGGACGCGGTAGCCGCTCAACGATTTGGCGGCACCCTCACAGAACCCATGCAAGCCAGGAAGCATCCAAAGTGGCCGCCCCTTGAGCTTCTGTCCGCCAGCAGACTATCCCGAGGCGGCCCGAATCCACGAGAGCGGGACGAAGAAATGCTCGCAGTGAACCCGAAGCGACCAACCGACTCAAGACGTGCAAACGAACCCTTGGACGTTGAGAAGCTTAAGGCCATCGCCGCTCTGGCCAGGCAAATTCAGCGCCAGCCCCGGCACGCCTGAGGCCGGAGCCCTCAAAATCCATCCCCACGTCACACAAGACGCCAAACCCATGCGCACCGGCCGCAGGCTCAGGTTCAACTGATACCCAAGGCTTCCCTGACGGCAGCATCGGCCTTTGCCTCGGCCTCTTTGGCTTCCTTGATTTCATCGGCCTCTTCGAATTCCTTCGGCAGCGGAGCTTCGACGAGGTGTTTGACCTTCATGTCGAGATACGGTTTGAAAGCCGTCCCGGCGGGTATCAGGTGGCCGAGAATTACATTTTCCTTCAGACCGTGCAACTCATCAATTTTGCCGGCCAAAGACGCCTCAGTCAGGACTTTCGTGGTTTCCTGGAAGCTCGCCGCTGCGATGAAGCTTTCCGACCACAGTGAAGCCTTCGTGATACCCAGAAGGAGAGTCTTGGCGGTTGCCGGTTTGGGTTTCCTGCCCGTCGCTCCGCGCCCGCCAATGCCTTCGATCTTCTCGTTGATGCTGGCCATATCTTTCTTGTCGACGATTTGGCCGGCCTGCAATTCCGATGCATCCCCGGGATCCACAATCTTGATACTGTTCGTCAGCGTTTCGTTCTCTCTTCTGAAGACGAACTTGTCAACGACCTCGCCCGGCAGAAATGCGCTATCGCCCACCGATTCGATCTCGACCTTGCGCATCATCTGGGCACAAATGATTTCGATGTGTTTGTCATTGATATTGACGTTTTGCGAGCGATAGACATTCTGAATCTCTATTGTCAAATATCTTTGCAGGGCTTCCTCGCCTTTGATTCGCAGAATATCGTGCGGCACCAACGGGCCATCCGTCAGGGCGTCACCGGCCTCGGCGAAATCACCCGTGTGAACGTTCAGATGCCTGTCACGCGGGACATGGTGCTCTTTTTCCATACCAGACTCGCTTCGGATGGTAATCGTCATCTTGCCCTTGCGTTTGTCGCTTCGCAGCTCGACTCTTCCACTGATCTCAGCCATTGCGGCGGGGTCCTTGGGTTTGCGAGCTTCGAAGACTTCGGTCACTCTGGGCAGGCCTCCCGTGATGTCCTGGGTTCCTCCGGTGGCCCTGGGCTGATGAGCAAGCAACTGTCCGGCCTGAACCCTCTGACCTTCCACCACCTCGATCCTAGCTCCCGCCGGCAAATAGTGGACGTCCAGTATCTTGCCGTCCGGGTCCTCAATGATAATCTGCGGATGCTTGTCGCCCTTGTGCTCGATGACTATGGGCTTGCCTGCTTGTCCCTTGCGCTCTTCTTCGATTCCGATGGTCTCGCCCTCAATGACATCGACGAATCGTATCAAGCCGGAAATTTCCGCCAGGATCGGCGTCCGGTGGGGGTCCCACGTGAACAAAGTAACGCTCGCCTTGACCTTTTGGTTGTCTTCAACATGGACCACGGCGCCGTAGGGAACTTTGAACCTGTCAAGCTCCCGATCCTTCGCGTCAAGCAGGGCAATTTCGCCGTTTCGCTTCAGTGCGATCACCACCGTCATACCATCGTCATGCTTGGTCTGAACCGCGTTTATGTCGCGATACTGGACTTTCCCGGCATAAGTGGCTCTCTGCTCTCTTTCGAGAATCGCTCTGGAGGCGACACCTCCGGTATGGAACGTTCTGAGGGTCAACTGCGTTCCGGGCTCGCCGATCGACTGTGCGGCGATGATACCGACGGCCGAGCCCTCTTCGACCAGCCGCCCGGTGCTCATATCCCAGCCGTAGCACTTGGCACAGACCCCAATCGGGCTGTCGCACGTCAGCGGACTTCTGACCCTGACCGCATCCAGACCCAGCGCTTCAATCTTTGCCGCCGCTTCCGGATCGATCACCTCATTCTCGCGAACGATCATCTCGTCCGTAATCGGGTTGCGAATGTTGTCCCTGGCCGTTCGGCCCACAATCAGTTGAGAAAGAGAAACATCAACCTGTTCGCCCCTGCTGACCGTGCCCTTGGTAATACCCTGCAACGTCTGGCAGTCACGTTCGATGACAATCAGGTTTTGCGCTACGTCGATAAGCTTGCGGGTCAGATAGCCCGAATTGGCCGTCTTCAAGGCGGTATCGGCCAGTCCCTTACGCGCTCCGTGCGTGGAACTGAAATACTCAAGAACCGTCAGACCCTCGCGGAAGTTCGACTTAATGGGCGTTTCGATGATCTCGCCGCTGGGCTTGGCCATCAGCGCTCGCATCCCGGCAAGCTGCTGAATCTGATCGACGCTTCCTCGGGCACCCGAGTCACTCATAAGGTATATCGGGTTCAGGTACGGGGTGCCATCATCCTTCTTGTCGTCTTTGAGACCTCTCATCATCTCGTTGGTGACCGCCACTCGAGCATTTGTCCAGGCGTCAATAACCTGGTTGTATCTCTCGCCCTCGGTCAGCACACCGTCGTTATAGTTCTTCAAGATCTTGGCGACTTTCTTCTCCGTCTCCTCAATGATCTCGGCTTTCCGTGGGGGAATCTTCAGGTCCGTAATCCCAAAACTCAAGCCCGCCAGTGTGGCATACTTGAAACCCAGGTCCTTTATTCTGTCAAGCAGGTCCACCGTTTCGGCCGAGCCGGCGAACTTAAAGCAATCGCTGATCACCCGGCTGAGTTTTCGCTGAGACATTGTTGTGTTGTAGAACGGCATTCCCGCGGGGAGCATATCATTGAATATGCATCGGCCAACCGTCGTCTCAACAACCGTCGCGTTGTGAACCTCATCCGTATCGGTAATAACCTTCGGTTTGTTGAGCCGGACCCTAATCATCGTGTGCAAGCCGATCTTGCCCATTTCATGAACCATCATGGCTTCGAAGGTATCCCGAAATACACTGAGCTTCTCAGTTTCCGAGGCTTCGCGATTGTCCATGTGGGTCAAATAGTAATTGCCCATCACCATATCTTGTGACGGCCCGACCGTAGGCGAGCCGTTGGCCGGCGAAAAGATATTGGCGGTGGTCATCATCAGGATATGAGTTTCGGCCTGCGCCTCGACGCTCAGCGGCAGATGCACGGCCATCTGGTCGCCGTCAAAGTCCGCATTGAAGCCCCTGCACGCCAGCGGGTGGAGCATGATGGCGTTGCCCTCCACCAGCACGGGCTCGAACGCCTGAACACCCATACGATGCAGCGTGGGGGCGCGGTTGAGCAGTACAGGGTGCTGATGAATGACTTCTTCCAGGATGTCCCAGACCTGCTCGTCTCGTCGTTCAATCATTCGCTTGGCACTCTTGATCGTGTCGGCCAGTCCATGCTGCTTGAGCTTGCGAATGATAAACGGCTGATAAAGTTCCATCGCTATTTTCTTCGGCAACCCGCATTGATGGAGTTTCAGGTCGGGGCCGACAACAATGACGGACCGAGCCGAGTAGTCCACGCGCTTGCCGAGCAGGTTCTCGCGAAAACGCCCCTGCTTGCCCTTAATCATGTCCGTCAGGGATTTCAGAGGCCGATTGTTGCTGCCCAGGACGGACCGGCGGCAGCGACCGTTGTCCATCAGTGAATCCACCGCCTGCTGAAGCATCCGCTTCTCATTGCGTATAATCACTTCGGGGGCGTTGAGGTCCATGAGCTTCTTCAATCGGTTGTTTCGATTGATGATCCTGCGGTAGAGGTCATTCAAATCGCTGGTGGCGAAATTGTCCCGTTCGAGCAACACCAACGGTCTCAAATCCGGCGGAATCACCGGGATGACTTCCATAACCATCCACTGCGGCTTGTTCTTGCTCTGCCGCACCTGGTTGAGAATCTTGAGCCGCTTTGTCAGCTCCTTGATTTTCTGCTTGCTGTTTGTCTTGATGATCGCCTGCCTGAGCTGGGCGCTGACCTCTTCCAGGTCCAGATTCTCCAACAGAGCCTTGATGGCTTCGGCGCCCATCGAGGCCTTGAACGCCTTGCCGTACTTGCTGTTGGCGTCTCTGTACTCCTCTTCAGTGAGCAGTTGCCCGGTCTTGAGAGGTGTCTGCCCGGGATCGGTGACGACATATTCCTGGAAGTAGATGATCTTCTCAAGGTCCGTGCTCTTCATGGCCAGGAGGTTCCCAAGCCGATTGGGAATGGCCTTGAAGAACCATATATGCACCACTGGCGCAGCCAGGTTGATGTGCCCCATCCGTTTTCTTCTTACCCGGCTGTGTGTGACCTTGACCCCGCATCTGTCACAAATGATTCCCTTGAACTTCGTGCCTTTATACTTTCCGCACGCGCATTCCCAGTCGCGTTCGGGTCCGAAGATTCTCTCGCAGAACAAGCCGTCCTTTTCCGGTCGATACGTACGATAGTTGATGGTCTCAGGCTTGCGCACCTCGCCGAAGGACCAACTGCGAATATCGTTCGGACTGGCTAACGAAATCTTAACCGAACCGTAATCATTTATGCGATCGTAAATACTTCCTAACATGTAAGGCCCCTTACAAGCGATTCATGGCAATTCGACAATCCATAATCCTTCTTACAGAGCGGTGCTTCCAAGCCGTTTCTTTTCGAGCTGAATGTTCTGTCCCAGTCCTCGTATCTCATTACAGAGTACGTCGAACGACAGCGGCGTACCGGCTTCAAGCGTGTTTTGCCCTTTGACCATTGACTCATAGATTTTCGTCCGCCCCTCGACGTCGTCGCTCTTGACGGTGAGCATTTCCTGTAGTGCATAGGCGGCTCCGTATCCCTCCAGGGCCCAGACTTCCATTTCCCCGAATCTCTGCCCCCCGGTCCTGGCCTTACCGCCCAATGGCTGCTGTGTAATCAGGCTGTAGGGCCCGGTTGCCCGCGCGTGAATCTTGTCATCGACAAGATGGTGCAATTTCATCATGTAGATGTATCCGATGGTTGCCCTCTGGTCAAACGGCTCGCCCGTGCGGCCGTCGTACAATTGAGTTTTCAGAACGGGCGGCACATTCACAAAAGACTCATCCGCGGGTGGTATTTGCTTTTGCGCTTCGAGCTCCGCCTTTCGTTTGGCCATACGCTCGTTGGCCTCGCTGGTAAGCTTCTTGATGTCCTCTTCGGTAGCGCCGTCGAAGACCGGGGTGACAGCACTGAAGCCCAACACCTTTGCCACCCATCCCAGATGCGTCTCGAGAATCTGGCCCACGTTCATTCGGCTGGGGACACCCAGCGGATTGAGCAAGATGTCGAGCGGCGTGCCGTCCGCCAGGAACGGCATGTCCTCCTCGGGCATAATCTTTGCGATGACACCCTTGTTGCCGTGCCGGCCGGCCATTTTGTCGCCTATCGACAACATTCTCTTGATCGCAACATAGACCTTGACCATCTGCAAGACGCCGCTGGGCAGCTCATCGCCGTGCTTGATAGTCTCAATTCTCTGCTTCCTTTCCTCCTGAAGATCAATAATCTTGATCCAGAAC
>Ga0307379_10014646_pt1 | contig 10095 bp, 11 predicted proteins | sample UN2MG_FD_202237 | JGI IMG/M metagenome (GOLD analysis project Ga0307379, IMG submission 202237) | Soil microbial communities from Risofladan, Vaasa, Finland - UN-2 | ecosystem: Environmental > Terrestrial > Soil > Coastal area > Acid sulfate soil | place: Finland: Risofladan, Vaasa | collected... | reverse complement strand
CGTTTGGTCGCTCTTCCTTAATATATAAAGTCAATTCCTTAAATTTGCCGCGTACAGGGGGCAAGCCCCCTGTACCCCAAGCCAAACACACTAAGCAAAACACCATGCATCACTTCGCACACGCTGCGGCCTTATTGCAGGCGCATAGCAGCTTCGCTTTGCTTGCGCTTGCAATAAGGCCGCAGCGTTTCCAAAAGGTAAAAAGGTAAAAAACCAAAATCTAAGGTGTCCTGGCGAGGCGAAAGCCCAGGTAGCTGAGCCTGACGTCCGGGGTGTTGCTGTCGCGATACGCTGACAGGCAGAACCTCGCGTTGTCGTCCCAGCTGCCACCGCGATACACCCGGAACGAGCCACTGTTACAAAGCGGATCCTCAATACCATCACGATATGTATCAGTTACAACGCCACCGCTATACTCACAACTGTCCTGACACCACTCCCAGACATTGAGACCCCAAGCGTTGGGCTTCTTTTCCGCAACAGGGTGTGTCTTTGATGACGAGTTGTTAGAATACCAGGCATAGTCGCCCAGCCTTGAATCGCTGTCACCAAAGCAAAACCTTGTTTTGCTCCCTGCCCTGCACGCATATTCCCACTCAGCCTCGGTAGGCGGACGGTGTTTGTTTCCGCCCTCCTGACTGTTCAGCTTCCTTATAAATTCCCGGCAGTCGTTCCAGGATACCTGCTCCACCGGCAGATTATCTCCTTTGAATTTCGACGGGTTGTTTCCCATGATCTCTCGCCACTGTCCCTGAGTAACCTCTGTCGCGCCCATGTAAAAACCTTTTGTAAGAGTAACCTCATGCTGACGATCATCACTGTCGCGTTCCGGCTCATTTGAAGGGCTGCCCATCATGAAGGTGCCCGGCTGGATATAGACCATTTTGTAATTGATTGAGGGAATTGTATATGTCCTGACAGCGCCATCGCCCATGGGAGCAAAATCAAGGTCGTCAGGGACGTAGGACAGGGCGGGGGTTGCGGTGAAAAGAATAAGGGCTGAAGCAATTATAGTAAGAATCCTTGATAAATTTACCTTCATTTATACTCTTCTTGTTCCGTATGCATTCCCACGCTGGAGCGTGGGGAAGAGGCATTCTCTCTGTGTTCTCAGTGATCTCTGTGGTAAAAAAACCCATCACAAAACCAGGAACCTTCTGAGAGCTGCTGTTATTTCCTCCTGATAGACGCTCTCAAGCATACCGATTCGAAATTCCAAAAAGCTCTTTTCAATGGTATAAATCAACTGGCAAAACGCTATGGATTCCTTTTTAAGGCTATTGGCTCCTGACGGACTTATCCATACATCGGTTGGATATTTCTTTCTCTGTTTCCGATCCTGCAAAGGTATCACAGTAACAAAAGGATATGCGGTTACTCGATTTACCGCATCAGGAGAAACGATAATATATGGCCTGTCAGCCTTTGAGCTGTCTGCAGGTTGAGGAGGTTCGCTCGAACAAGATGAAGCTTGTTGCCGGATATTCCATATCTCAAAACGATTCATAAGCCTTGTAATTTACTCCCCCTTTTCCCGATTTGAACAAAATCACGGTCAATAGAATAATCTTTAGCCATTTCTCGAAGTTCCATGTCCTGAAATTGCTGCTTAAGCAGTTCGATTCCGTATCTCACAACCTCGCTCTTGTCTTTAAATGACTTTTTCCTGACTATTTTATCAATGAATTCGTTTTGCTCTAAACTCAAAGAAAATTGTTTTTTTACATAAGGCATAATTTTACCTCCCATGAGCTGTTTCGGCCTATTCGGGGAATAGAGCCTACAAAGAATCTATTAATTAGCATGCCACACAATAAGCCAAAAAGCAAGCTGTTTTTGTTGGCTATATGCATTCCCACGCTGGAGCGTGGGAACGAGGGAAAAATTTTCTTTGCGTTATCTGAAAGCTCTGTGGTAAAAAATGAAATTTTAAATGGAGATTATCCGACAAGATGAAGCGCATTAGAATATTAAATCTTTTAAAGCCAGACAAACCCATAGATAATGTAATTATAATGGGGTGGATCAGAACCCGGCGTGATTCAAAGGGCTTTTCCTTTTTAGAAATTAACGACGGGTCATGCCTTAAAAACATACGGGTGGAAAGACCGACTTTTCGCTCGATTTTTTTGGCGCTGCAACAAATCTGACAGTATCGGGACGGCTTTCAGCAGAAAAACAGTTGCGGCCATGGATGTTCTTGTGCCGAAAACAGGGGAGATAATAGGCGGAAGCCAGCGCGAAGAACGTCTGAATATTCTTGAAGCGAGGTTGGACCCTCTTTATCCTTTCATACATCTTAACTTTGCAAGATCCTCCGCATAACCATAAAGATGAAGCCCCTTGCTTTCGACAATCATCTCACCGTCCTGTACCCCTATCTCAGCCGCCATATACTCTTTCAGGTTTTGAATTCCTGCCAGGTTTGCAGGCAGCCCTCCCCAGAGATCCCATGAACGAAAATAAATAATAAAGTGAAGGGTTTCATCCTGTATCCGGGTATCTATAGAACGTAAACATGGCGGATCAAGCAAGGTAATATCGGAAGGATGCGCAACCTGGAGCACCATCTGGTTGTTACGGTATCCGTATTTTTTATATGTCTGAATCACCCACTCAATCTGATTAATATAAAGAGTCCCTTGCTTTTCAAAAACAGCTTTTCCGTCAATCTCTCTAACATCTATGATCTCTGCATCGCGTTTTTTCCACCAGGCAAGCTTGTTCCCTGTAATCGGAGCGCCCGTCAGTCTCTCGCCATAAGTGTATGATTCGCCGACCTCTTTATCCGAGGTCATAAGGTATTCAAGGTATGATCTGTTATGTCCTTCTCCTCCGTAAATATATGCTTCTTCAACAGGATTTGGTATCCCGCATGCCGGAGGAATATCAGGCAACAGGGGTTGTGTGCCGGGATGTTTCACATGACCAATAAAAAAATCGTATTCCAGACGCGTTTGTCCCGCATATGAACCACGATCAATTTTAAACCTTCTTCCACGATCAAATATATCATGTATTGCCTGAAACCATAGATCGGGCAAGTCTCTTGCTTCTACCTGATGAATATGCATATTAGTAACCGTTTATGGTTGATTGATAACCGTTTTTATATGTCAAGCACGCTGACATTAAGAGCGTTGTTTTGGATAAACTCTCTTCGCGGCTCAACCTCTTCTCCCATCAGGATCGTAAAAATTTCATCCGCTTCTACCAGATCCTCAATCTTTATCTGTAGCAAAGTTCTCTTGTTGGGATCCATGGTGGTTTCCCATAGCTGGTCAGGGTTCATTTCGCCAAGGCCTTTATATCTCTGAACAGCCAGACCATTCTTACCCTCTGCTATTAAAAAGGATAAAAGCTCTTTTTTGTCGTTTTTAACAATATCAACACCTGTTTTATCATTATTAAAGACCAAAAATGGAGGATAATCAAATTTTAATATGTTTTTTTCTATAACAAGACATCTCTGATAATCCGACGAACACACAAATCCTCTGCCGATTTTAACCGGTTTCATTTCTCTGCCTGATATGGCTGTTGCCAAAGCATCCTGATATATACTCTCTTTAGGGCTAACCATAATTTCATATATATCTCTTTCTTGATTCCAGCTCGGCCCATCAACGCTGTAACCATTTTTTAACAACAGGTCTTTGAGGTGTGTCATCTGCTGCTTGTCTTTTAAAAATTTTACGTTTTCAACCCCTTGTCTTATCAACAACTCAATAAAATCCTGTTTTATACCGCGAGACTCAAGTTTTGACATGTTTTCAAAATATTCTGCAAGATCACATAAAAAAAGATAAAGGTTATGTTCAGAAAGTGTTTTTTCATCCTTTGCGATTTTTACACTTTTATTATTGCATGCTCGTTTTAAAATATAATCATTAAATTCGGTCTCATTCTTAATATAAACCGCTGTTTTTCCTTTGCCCAACTTAAATAATGGTGGCTGAGCAATATATAAATATCCTTTATCGATTATGTTGGGCATTTGTCGATAAAAGAGTGTCAATAAAAGCGTTCTTATGTGAGAACCGTCAACATCGGCATCAGTCATAATAATTATCTTATGATATCTAATGTTTTCGATGTTATATTCTTCTTTCCCGACCCCTGTGCCAAGCACGGTGATTATGTTTCTAATTTCCTCGCTGCGCAAAATTTTATCAAAACGAGATTTTTCAACATTTAATATTTTCCCCTTTAACGGCAAAATAGCCTGGAACTTTCTATCTCTACCCTGTTTTGCGCTGCCACCGGCGGAATCACCCTCTACAACAAAGAGTTCTCTTTCTGAAGGTTCTAAAAATTGGCACTCAGCCAACTTGCCTGGAAGCGTGGAATCAAGCAACGAGCCCTGTTTCCTTGCCAGATCCCTTGCCCTTTTTGCGGCGTCTCTCGCTCTTGCAGCATCAACTGCTTTTTCTACAATCTTCTTAGCAACAGAAGGATTCTCTTCTAAAAACGCACTTAACTTTTCATTAACAAGAGATTCAACAAGCCCTTTTACTTCACTGTTGCCTAATTTAGTTTTTGTCTGTCCTTCAAATTGAGGATTCTTTATTCTGATGCTTATTATTGCGGTCAATCCTTCCCGAACATCATCGCCGCTAATTTTTGCATGAAGGTTTTTAGACAGGTTTGCTGTGGATGCATACTGATTTAGTGTGCGCGTAAGGGCGGCCTTAAATCCGATTAAATGAAAACCACCTTCTGTCGTATGAATATTGTTTGCAAAAGAAAATATCTTTTCTTTAAAAGTATCATTATATTGTATTACTATTTCAATTTGAACATCATTTTTTTCTCCTTCAATAAATATAGGTTTGTGAAGAGAGATGTGTCTCCTGTTAAGATATTCAACAAACGCTACTATTCCTCCTTTGTAAAAAAACTTTTCTTTTGTGTCGGAACGTTCATCTTCAATATTTATATTTAAGCCTTTATTTAAAAAAGCAAGTTCCCTGAGTCTTCTACTAAGTATTTCGTAAACGAAATTGTTTGTATTAAAAATATCAAGATCGGGAGAAAAATGAATCTTGGTGCCCTTTTTATCTGTCTTTCCTATTATGCTTAACTCACTATTCTTTATCCCTTTTTTATAGGTTTGATAATAAATTTTGTTGTCTTTATATATTTCTACTTCAAAATCTGCCGAAAGAGCATTTACAACCGATATTCCAACACCATGCAGCCCGCCGGATACCTTATAAGAATCGTGATCGAATTTTCCTCCTGCATGAAGCTTTGTTAACACAACCTCAACAGCCGGCACTTTTTCAGTTTTATGAATACCAACAGGAATACCCCTGCCGTTATCTTCAACACTGATGCTATTGTCGGTATGGACGGTGACCTTAATCAAATTACAATATCCGGCCATAGCTTCATCTATACTGTTATCAACAACCTCATAAACAAGATGATGAAGCCCTTCAACATCCACATTCCCAACATACATTGAAGGCCTCAATCTCACAGCTTCAAGGCCTTCAAGTACATCTATACTGCTTGCATCATAAATGTTTTCCATTAAATTCTCATCGGCATAATAACACTTAAAAATTGTTTATCCTCTTTTCCCTCAATAAAACATGGCTTCTGTTCATCAATTATATTTAAAACAATATCATCATCATCAATTATATTTAATGTGTCTATAAAGAATTTTGGATTAAACGCGGTCTCAATTTTATTTCCTTTATAATCTATATCCATATCCTCTTTTGATTCACCTAAATCAGGATTGGTGGCGGTAATTATTAGTTTGTCTTTATGAAAATTAAATACCACTCCTTTATAATTATCAGAATATAATATAGACATTCTTTTCAACATATTTAGAAACATTTTTCTATTAATAGTAATAATACTTGCATCTCCTTTATCAATAATTTCACTATATTTTGGAAATTCACCTTCAAGAAGTCTTATTATAATGGTTTCCGTATCTTTTTTAACAATAAAATGGTTGTCTTTATTTCCTGTCTGCACATCGCCTTTTTGATCAAGAAACCTGTTTACTTCGGTCAGACCCTTTTTGGGAATAATAATACCTGCTTCTAATGGTATATCAAATTTGCCTGCTGCGGACTCGGGAATATAATCAACCAGCGAAAGCCTGCTGCCATCCGTGGAAACCATCCTAATTGTATTTTGATTATTAATTTTTATTTTTTCAAAATATATTCCATTGATATGGACTCTTCTGTCATCTGTAGCAACACTTATAATGATGGTTTTATCTATCATTTTTTTAAAAGCCGCTGATTTGATTTTTAAAAAAGAAATATCCTCTATAGTTGGAATTTCAGGAAAATCGTCAGGATTCATTCCAACTATATGATAATTAACCTTATTATTGCTGATTTCCACCCAATGATTTTCTATTTCATTAATATTTATTTCATTGGATGGAAACTCTTTTACTATCTCGTATAGTTTTCTTGCATTAATAGCTATTGTTCCCTGTGAGGCTACTTTTGCAGGATATAATCCCACAAAACCTGTTTCAAGATCGGTGGCCGCAATTTTTATACCCGAATCTGTTGTTTGTATTAAAACTGTTTCAGTAATAGCCAAGCTGCTTTTATGCCCGGTTAAACCTTGAATGTTTGACAATACATCCAATATATCTGTCTTGTTAATAGTAAACTTCATATCTTTATTCCTATATTAAGTTATAAAAGATTATCTTTAATGTATGTTTATAACTATAACAACTTTTTAACCTGTCTGTTTTACTAAATAAAAAAACAAAAAAGTATTATAAAAAACCAGCTATTGTTATGTTTAAAAAATTGATATTATAAACATATAAAAAAATATTGTTTATAAGTAATTAATTATTGATAAAATATCAATACAAAAAAGCTAACAATATTTGTGTTTATATAAGATAGAAAAATTGAGCCTAAGGATTAAAAATTGAATCTGACGCAGTAATTGGTTAACAGGAGATATTTTGCAAAGAAAGATGGTAGCGGGGATAGGATTTGAACCTATGACCTTCGGGTTATGAGCCCGACGAGCTACCAGACTGCTCCACCCCGCATCATGTAAAAAACAATAAAATAAGTAAAATAAAAAGTTAAGTCAATATTTTTTATTTTATAATAATGATTTAATTAAACCTGTTAAACATTCAAGCTCGGCTTCCGAATATTTGTTATCCTTATATTTAATAAGAAGATGTTTTGTACGACTTGTATGACCTGATATTATTTCAATTTTTGATTGTGGAATTTTTAGAATATTTGCCAGATATTTTATACACATTTTGTTTGCAGCTCCATTTACAGGAGGAGCCGTGAGTTTAATTTTAATTGTATCGCCATAAATACCTACTATCATGTTTTTTGAAGATTTTGGTTGAACAAACACTTTAAACATGACGCCTTTAGCGCTTTTATTAATAAATAACATTGAGCGTATTCCTTGTAGCTTGCTGCGGGGTTAGCGAGCGAATTTAAAAACGGTTAACCTCCTTTTCTAATATTATCTATAATACTACTTGACGAGACGTTTTTTGTAACAGGAACAAGCGCTACCCTTCCGCCGCATCTTTCAACCAACTCTCTTCCCATAACATCTTCAAATATATAATTGCCGCCCTTTGTGAGTATATCCGGACGAATAATTTCAATTATTTTATTAAGTTGTTTTGAAGAAAACACCACAACATAATCAACGGAATCTAACGCGCCCAAGATGCTTATGCGTTCCTTTTCACCAATTATCGGTCTTCCGGGTCCTTTAAGTTTGCTGACAGACTTGTCGTCATCAATAGCGACAACAAGCACATCTCCAAGCTTTTTTGAGGCGGAAAGAAGCATAATATGACCTGAGTGCAAAAGATCAAAACAACCGTTTGTCAGAACAATTTTTTTATTGTCGGCCTTAAGTTTTTGAATAACAGCCGGAAGTTCTGAAAAAGATATATGTTTGGTTGAGGCGTGATCACAAACAGGCGACAACGCTAATAAAAGTTCGTTTTTTGACACAGTTGACGTTCCAACCTTGCTTACCACAATTCCTGCTGCTGCATTAGCAATGAATGCAGCTTTTGCAAACGAGGCTCCTGAAGCAACCACAAGCCCTAAGACAGCGATTACCGTATCTCCTGCTCCGGACACGTCGAAGACCTGCCTTGCCTGAGCAGAGATATAATAAGGATTTTTATTATGCTCAAATAAAACCATTCCGTTCTTGCCGCATGTAATAAGAAGCTTTTCTATCTTTACGATTTTAAGAATCCTGTTTCCTGCTTTAATTAAGGTTGATTCGTCGACTATCTCTATTCCAGAGGCAATGGCCGCCTCCTTTTTGTTCGGGGTAAGCAAAGAAACACCTGAATATTTTAAAAAATTACGTCCTTTTGGGTCGGCGATGGATATTTTTTTATGTTTTTTTATAACAGACGTCAGCGAGCTAAGCAAAGCATCAGTAATTAACCCCTTGCCGTAATCGGAAATTAATACCAGATCCACATCAGATATTACACTCTCGATATAATTTAATATAACATCATGAGTTTGTCGGGATATGTCTTTTTTTGTTTCCCTGTCGATTCTAAGCACCTGTTGGTTGTCGGCAATAATTCTGGTTTTTCTGGTTGTGGGCCTTTCCGGTTCCTTGACAATTCCGTCGGTATTAACGCCAAGTTTGTTTAATTTTGCGAGCAAAAGACGTCCATATCTATCCGAACCTATTACTCCGGCCAGCGAAACCTTTGCTCCAAGCTCTATAAGGTTGTTTGCGACGTTTCCGGATCCACCCAGAGTAGAATTCTCTTCTTTAACTGAAACAATCTGGACCGGAGCTTCCGGAGATATCCGGTCGACATTGCCCCACAAGTATTCATCGACCATTAAATCTCCGACAACGAGGATGTTACATTTTTCAAATTTTGAAATATCAAAACTCATAACCATTTCATCTGTTTTCAATAAGCTCTGTTAAAAATTTTGGCGGACGGATTAACCTGCCGTTATTATCAACGCATGCATGTTTGGTGTAACCTTTTGCTAAAATCTTTTGGCCGTCTTCACCGTTAATTGTATATACAAACTTTATACCCCCCTTAAAGTCATTATCAACAGAGGTGTTTATAACCAAAACATCATCATATTGCGCTGGGAATAAAAACTTACAGTAAGCCTCGGATACAGGAAGTAGAACACCTTTTGCTTCTATTGCCCTATAGGTAACACCAAAAGACCTGAACATTTCAGAGCGGCCTATTTCAAACCAGCGCAAGTAGTTTGCATGATAAGCTATACCCATTTTGTCCGTGTCGCCGTAAATAACTCTGTATGTTGTTTTATGTGTAATCATAAATTATGGTAACCGTTCACGGTTTTTTCAATGAACTATGCTAACGGTTGAAATATTTTGGATATTAAATTCAACGCTTGAATTCTTTGTTTACAATTAATGTTATGTTTTCAGCGTTTTTTGGATAATTTTTCTAAGTTCATCATAGCGATATGAAACCAAAAGCTCCGGGAATTCGTTTTTTACATTGTCGGGAGGCCGGAACAGGATGCCTGTATCGGCCTCTTTGAGCATGGTTATATCATTATAGGAGTCACCAAAGGCTATTATCTTATAATTGAGGCTTTTTAAGGAAAGCACAGCCTTGCGCTTGCCGTCATTTTGTCGGAGATTATATCCAACAATATATCCGTCAGGGTCTATTGATAGAGAGTTGCAAAAAAGGGTCGGCCCGCCCAGTTTTTTCATTAAAGGCCCTGCAAACTCAATAAATGTATCTGAAACAATTATTACCTGGGTCTGCGATTTGAGCCATTCCAGAAAATTCACCGCTCCGTCAAGAGGATTTATCGAATCGATAACATTTGTAATATCTTTAAGCTTGAGCCGGTTTTCGTGAAGGATATCAAGCCGTTTTTTCATCAAAACATCATAATCGGATATATCACGAGTAGTCGGCCTTAGCTCTTTAATGCCGGTTTTTTCGGCCACCTGTATCCATATTTCAGGAACAAAGACGCCTTCTAAATCTGAACAGATAATATACATCACACCTCTTGTATCAAACAGGGCAATTAGTTTCTTCGACCCTTA
>Ga0307379_10014644_pt1 | contig 10096 bp, 9 predicted proteins | sample UN2MG_FD_202237 | JGI IMG/M metagenome (GOLD analysis project Ga0307379, IMG submission 202237) | Soil microbial communities from Risofladan, Vaasa, Finland - UN-2 | ecosystem: Environmental > Terrestrial > Soil > Coastal area > Acid sulfate soil | place: Finland: Risofladan, Vaasa | collected... | reverse complement strand
GAAGCGAGGAAGCGCGACTTCGCGTTGCTTGCGATCATGGCCTGATCGCGCGCTTGCGCGAGCGCCAGCTCCGCCGCCCGCTGCTCGGTGATATCGCGGCCGACGCTCTGGACCTCGCTCACGCGGCTTTCGTCGCTCGCGATGGCGAAATCCTCCCACACGAACCAGCGCGGGCCGGCCGCGGTGAACAGCTCGACGACCCGGCTCATGCGCTCATCGTGGTGGAGATGCGTGTTGTCCTCCCCGTCGTTGTTGTGCGTGGGGAGGTGGAACACTTGCCCGAGCGCGGATTCGCGCTCGATGCTGAAGGTCCGGCAGAAGGCATCGTTGACGAAGGAGAGGCGCCCGTCGGCGTCGCGGCGCAGGATGACGTCGCCCTGGTGATCGAGCAGGTCGCGGTAGCGCGCCTCGCGCTCGCGGACTTCCCATTGCAAATCCTTGAGGGACTCAAGGCTGGAATCGAGCCGGGTGGCGAAGGTCTCCAGCCGCGCGTTGCCGCTCTCGGACTTTCGATCGGACAACAGCGCCAGCAGCGTGACGCCGAGGACGAGCGGCAGCAGCGCCAGCGTGGTCGTCAGCCCGAGGAGCGCGAAAGACAGGGCGATGAGCGCGCCGGCGAACAGCCCGAGGGCCACCCGCGCGCCAATCCCAGCGGCGCGATCAGCGCCGAAGCTCTGCCAAATCTTGACCTGCACTGTTAACGCCGTTGATTATGACCGGGGCTTGAGCCCTGGCGGTTTCATTGGCGTCAGAAGACCAGAGAATGCTTGAAAAAGCCTTTAAGGGCAGGCGTTTCTCAGGCCGCGGCCTGGGCCCGGCGCAAGGTTTCGCCCCGGTAACTCAAGGCTTCGGCCACGTGGATGCGGGCCACCTTCTCCTCGCCGTCGAGGTCGGCCAGCGTCCGCGCCACCCGCAGCGTCCGGTGATAGCCGCGGGCGCTGAGAGCCAGCGCATTCGCGGCATCGCGCAACAGAGACAGGCCCTGTTTCCCCGGAGCCGCGATCTCTTCGAGCAGCGCGCCGTCGCAATCCGCATTGGTGCGCACCCGCGCAAGTTTTAGCGCTGAATACCGCGCGGTCTGTGCCCGCCGCGCCGCGGCGACGCGGGCCCGCACCTCGGCGCTGCCTTCGCAAGGCTGCGGCAGGACGAGATCGGCGGCGGAGACGGCCGGCACCTCGATCTGGAGATCGATGCGGTCGAGCATGGGCCCCGAGATGCGGGCCTGATAGCGCTCGGCGCAGCCTCTGCCTTGGCGGCACATATAGCCTGGCTCGCCCGCGTGCCCGCAGCGGCACGGGTTCATGGCGGCGATGAGCTGGATGCGTGAGGGGTAGGCGATGCGGTGATTGGCGCGCGCGATGACGGTCTCGCCGGTCTCGAGCGGTTGGCGCAGCGCGTCGAGCACTTGCGGGTTGAACTCGGGCAGTTCGTCGAGGAACAGCACGCCGAGATGGGCAAGCGCTGCCTCGCCGGGCCGTGGTCTCGTGCCGCCGCCCACCAGCGCCGCCATGCTCGCCGAATGATGCGGCGCGCGGAACGGCCGGCTCCGGCCGATGCGCCCGCCCGCAAGATCGCCGGCGAGGCTCCGGATCATGCTCACTTCCAGCATCTCGGCGGGTTCAAGCGGCGGCAGGACCGAGGGCAGGCGCCGGGCCAGCATCGACTTGCCGGCGCCGGGCGGGCCGATCATCAGGAGGTGATGGCCGCCCGCCGCCGCCAGTTCGAGCGCGCGCTTCGCCGTCTCCTGGCCTTTGATGTCCCTCAGATCGGGCATCGCCTCGTCGCCCGGGTCGGGCGTGGGTTGCGGCCGCCGCAGGGTCTGGAGCCCCTTGAAGTGATTGATGAGCTGGAGCAGGTCGAAAGGCGCGAGGATCGGCATGTCCGCCGCGGCCCAGGCGGCTTCCGCCCCGCAAGCGCCCGGACAGATCAGTCCCTTGCCAAGCGCGTTGGCCCCGATCGCGGCCGGAAGCGTGCCCGCAACTGCGGCGATCGAGCCGTCGAGAGAGAGTTCCCCCAGCACGCAATAGGGTTCGATGGCGTCGCGCGCCACCGCACCCGTCGCCCCCATCACGCCGAGCGCGATGGGGAGGTCGTAATGGCTGCCTTCCTTGGGCAGGTCGGCCGGCGCCAGATTGACGGTGATGCGTTTCGGCGGCAGCGCCAAGCCAATGGCGTTCAGCGCGCCGCGCACCCGCTCGCGGCTCTCGGCCACCGCTTTGTCCGGCAGGCCGACAATGGTGAAGGCGGGCATGCCTGGGCTGATCTGGACCTGCACGTCCACGCCGCGCGCCTCGATGCCCTCAAAGGCGACCGTGGTGACTCGCGCGAACATACGAAAACCCCCGTTTCAGCCTTTATGCAGTCTAGCGAAAGCAGACCGGCACGGGCGATTGCATACTTGACTGCACAGACCCAAATCCCTATATTCAGAGGGCAGAAAGGGACTGGCAGCGATGAAAAGCGACCTCGAAAATCCGATCTTCCAAGACGAAGAAAAGGCCCGGCTATGGCTCGAAGCCCAGCGCTGGCCCGATGGTCCGGTGTGCCCCGTCTGCAAGAAGCGGGACCGCGTTGCGGCTGCCCCTGACATTCGCTCCAGGCCCTCAAAGGCCAACCCAGAAGGCGCAGTCCTCAAGGGCGTCTATCACTGCAACCGCGACCGCAAGCGCTTCACGGTCCGCACAGGCACGCTCTATGAGCGGTCCCATATCCCCCTGCACAAATGGCTGTTCGCTACGCACCTGCTTTGCTCGTCAAAGAAGGGCATGTCCGCGTTGCAGCTTCACCGCATGCTCGGCGTGTCCCGCAAGTCGGCTTGGTTCATGGCCCACAGGATCAGAGAAGGTATGCGCGAGACCAACCCAACCCCGATGGGCGGCGAAGGCCAGATTGTGGAAGCGGACGAAACCTATATCGGCAACGCGCAGGCTGCCCGGACCCAAATGGTTTTCATCAATGGCAAGGGTTGGGTAAAGCGTGGCGCTGGCGGTGAAGCCAAGTTCAAGGTTGTCTCGCTTGTGGAACGCGGCGGTCGGGCTCGCTCAGTGCATGTCCCCTATCTGACGGCCAGCAACGTTCGCAAGGTTCTCACTCACAACGTGCTTCGCAAAACGGATCTGATGACCGATAGCGCCAACGTGTATTCCAGCGTTGGCCGTGAGTACGCCAGCCACCAAACCGTCAATCACTCGATCTACGAATTTGCGCGCGGCATCGTGCATACGAACACGATTGAGGGCTTCTTCTCGATTTTCAAAAGAGGCATGCGTGGCATCTATCAACATTGCAGCGAGGCTCATCTGCACCGCTATCTCGCTGAGTTCGATTTCCGATATTCAAACCGTGAAGCGTTGGGCTGCGATGATCGCGCCCGCACCCTCGAAGCCATCAAGGGCATTGAAGGCAAGCGCCTGACCTATCGCGGGACTAACCAAGCCGCGCACGCTTAGGCAGAAAGCGAGGCGCTTTTTGCGCTGGAGGCGTCGATAGAAAAAGGAAAGCCCCGCCTTTGGAGAGCGGGGCTTCTAATTTTTCTCAGGCGCTCCTCAGGCACGCGCCTTTGAAAGAAATCCGTTTCGCTGACGGTTGTAATCCGGCCCAGGTAGCCTTGCGACATCCCGGCCAGCCCCTTGAGGGTCAGCACCACGAATATAGGAGGGTGATTCTTGCGAATCAATGAAATCGTACGGGTGGCGGGATTCGAACCCGCACGGGAGTTACCCCACTAGATTACAAGGCTAGCGCATCTACCAGTTTCGCCACACCCGCACCCAACTTTCTAGGCATGCGGGTATGCCCGAGTCAAAGTAAACGCCCTGCGCGAAAGCGTCTCTAAGCCCTGGACTTCTTGGGCCTGGTCGAGGGCTTCTTGGCGGTCTTCGCCGGGCGCTTCTTGGGCTTCAGCGCGGGTTCGTCCTTGGGCTTCTCGTGCCCGAGGAAGTATCGGACCACGCGCTGGAAAGGTGAATCAGGCTGCATCTTGGGCATCTGTGCGCTGCAAGTCATCCCCCGACTTTCCACATACTATTCCTGCCACTCACCCACAGGGTTTAGTGGTAAAGTAACAGTTAAGCGCTAGATAATGATCATCGATTGAAGGCGCGACCGAATCGCCTCAGTCTCGAAGGTCGCGCTAATGCGTCCTTAGAAACTAAGGCGAGCGCCAAAGGTTTTGGGGCCAGTAGAGGTACGGGGGCACTCTTCCCAGGTCGCTCCCCGAGGGTTCGACTCCCTCTGGCTCCACCTACCTCCCCCTTCCACAAGGGGAGGCCTTCTCCGACTACCTCGCAGGCCCGGCGTCCAAAGCCGGACCACCTGCGAGCCCTTATCTTCAAGTCAGCCGAATCACCTGTTTGTGTGGCCGTAGGGCTACACTTTGTTACGCTACACGTAAGGGAATCGTAAAGGTAGCCTTTCAGCTTCCCTCGTCCGATTTTTGGCATGGCGTTCTCTTTTTGCCACGCTCGAACTCGAATCAACCAATTTCCAAAATTCGCCCAGCGTCCCACCCCCTCCTGGATATGGCTACCTGACTATGTGCAGTCAAATCACCATACCCCCCGGCACGGCAAGAACAATAAGAGAACATTGGCGTGATGGCAAATTCGAAAGACTTTGTGGTTAGCTGTCGCACATGCCAAAGAACCCCCGCGCTCGCGCCCTGCTCGCAAATGTTGTCGCCTATGTCGTGGTCATCGCCCTCATGGCGGCCATCAATCTCTGGCGCTCGCCGGACAATCTCTGGTTCATCTGGGTGGCGCTCGGCTGGGGCATCGGCGTCGCCGCCCACGCACTCGCCTATTTCCTGCGCCACACGCAGCGGCGCGAGCGCATCTTCAGCGATCCGAAGGTGAGCCGCTTCGCCGTCCACCTCTTCGCCTATGTGGCGGTGATCGTCCTGCTGTTCGTGGTGAACCTCACGGTCACGCCGCACAGCTGGTGGTTCTATTGGGTGGCGCTGGGCTGGGGCGCTGGCCTCCTAGCGAACGCCTGGGCCGTGTTCGGCAAGCGGCGCGCCCGCGCGGCCTGAACGGTCAGGCTTTCGGGATCAGCGTATTGGATGGCAGTGTCGGGTCGAGCAGCCGCGCGGCCTGCTCCACGCCGCTGATCGGCAGGCTTGCGGTATCGAGCAGCCCGACCTGCGCCAGCAGCGACGCCTGATCCCAATAGATCCGCTCGAAGTGCACCTTGCCGCCCTCGAAGCCGACCACCACCACGAACGGGATCGTGACCTTGCGGCCCGTCGGCTTGACCCCCGGCAGGATGGCCGGCATGTCGCTGTCATGGGTGAAGGAGATCATCACCTCGTCGACCAACTGGCTCTCGCCGACGGTGCGGGAGATGGGCATGACCGTCCAGTCGTCGGGCACATGGCCGACGAAGTAGTTGTCGTAGAAGTGCCGCACTGCGTCGTAGCCGAAGCCGCCGGTCATGGTCGGCACATTGGTGATATGCGGCGCCGCATTCATGGTCGCCAGGGTGGCGTCGATGTCGCGGCCGACGAACTCGGCCTCGCAATGGGCGTCGAACATCGCCCCGAGGCCTTTCGGATCTGAGCTCATCACGCCCTCCTCTTCCGCCATCTCGCCCTCCGTCAAGTCCGCGCCGCGACCTTCTTCTCGATCACGTCCCAGATCATGGCGGCGATGTCGGCGCCGCCGAATTGCTGCACCTGGCGGATGCCGGTGGGGGAGGTGACGTTGATCTCCGTGAGGTAGTCGCCGATCACGTCGATGCCGGCGAAGATCAGCCCGCGCTTCTTGAGTTCAGGTCCGAGCCGCGCGCAGATCTCCTCCTCGCGCGCCGTCAAACTCGTGGCTTCCGCGGTGCCGCCCACATGCAGATTGGAGCGTGTCTCGTCTGGCGCCGGCACGCGGTTGATGGCCCCGGCCACCGCGCCGTCCACCAGGATGATGCGCTTGTCGCCCGCGCGGACTTGCGGGAGGTAGCGTTGCACCATGATAGGCTCGCGGAAGGTGATCCCCAAGAGCTCGATCAGTGAGTTGAGATTGGTGTCGCCTTCGGCCACGCGAAAGATCGCCGCCCCGCCATTGCCGTAGAGCGGCTTCACCACGATGTCCTTGTGCTCTTCGCGAAAGGCGCGGATCTCGTCCAAGGAGCGGGTGACCAGCGTCGGCGGCATCAGATCGAGAAAATCGAGCACGAACACTTTCTCGGGCGAATTGCGCACGCTCGCCGGATCGTTGACCACGAGCGTCTTTGGCTGCAACCGTTCGAGCAGATGCGTCGTGGTGATATACGCCATGTCGAAGGGCGGGTCCTGACGGAGCTGCACCACGTCGAATTCGGCGAGGTCGACGCTGCGCGGATGGGCGAGGCGGTAATGATCGCCCGGCTTGTCCTCCACCGTCAGGCTATGGCCTTGGGCCATGAGCTTGCCGTCGCGCAGCGAAAGGTCCGCGGGCGTGTAGTAGAACACGTCATGGCCGCGCCATTGCGCCTCGAGCAGGAGCGCGAAGGTGGAATCGCCCCGGATATCGATGCGCTCGATGGGGTCCATTTGAAAGGCGACTTTGAGAGACATGGCGGTCTTGTCAGCTCCTCGGCATTGCGCGGGGAGGCTCGCGCCAAAGGGCGCTCCTCGTCAAACAAGAAATGCATTCTCGATATGGCGCGGCCAGGTCCAGGGCGCCGTCAGCACCACGTCGAAGGCGATATCATGTCCGGTGACGTCCGGATGGCTCGCGAGCCAATATTGCGCGGCCCGCACGATGCGCCGCCGCTGCTTGGCCGGCAGCGTCCAGGCCGCATCCTCGGCGGTCTTCCGCCGCTTCACCTCGACGAAGACGAGCCGTTTGCCCCGCAGCGCCACCAGGTCGATCTCGCCGACCGGCGTGCGGTAGCGCCGCGCCACGATGCGATAGCCCTTGAGACGAAAGAGAAGCGCGGCAAGCGTCTCGGCGAACACGCCGCGCCGATAGGCTTTCACCCGCGCGGACCGCATCTCAGTCGGATTTTCGCGTGAGCGCGAGGCCAAGCTCGTAGACCCGGGCGCGCTTCACGTTCAACGCCTCGGTGACGCCGCGCACCGCGTCGCGGAAGCTATCGGTCTTCAAAGCGGCTTGCAGATCCGCCACGATGCGCGCGTCGGTGATCTCGGTCTCTTCCGGCGTCGGCGGCGCGATCACCACCACGATCTCGCCCTTTAGCTCTTCGTCGCGCGCCAGCGCGGACGCGAGCGCATCGAGCGTGCCGCGCTTGACCTCCTCGTGCAGCTTGGTCAACTCGCGCGCGATCACCGCCTCGCGCGGCCCCAGCACCGCGGCCATGTCGGCGAGACTTTTGGAAAGTCTCGGCGCGGTCTCGAATACGATGAGCGTCGCCGGCACCTCTTTCAGCGTCGCGAGCCTTGATTGGCGCGGGCCGGATTTCGGCGGCAGGAAGCCTGCGAACAGGAAGGTGTCGGTGGGCAGCCCCGCGCTCGTCAGCGCCGCAAGCGCCGCGCTTGGTCCCGGAATGCTCGTGACCGTAAGTCCTTGATCGAGCGCCTCGCGCACGAGCTTGTAGCCGGGATCGGAGACGAGGGGCGTGCCCGCATCGGAGATCAGCGCCACCGCGGCGCCGGCATGGATGCGCGCCAAGAGGCGCGGCCGTTCCCGCTCGGCGTTGTGCTCGTGATAGGGCGTGAGCTCGCTCTGAAGGCTGAAATGGGAGAGCAGCTTCCTCGAATGGCGCGTATCCTCCGCAGCGATCACGCTTGCGCGGGCGAGCACGGCGAGCGCCCGGAGTGAGATGTCGCTGAGATTGCCGATCGGCGTCGATACGAGATAGAGCCCGGGCTGAAGCGGCCGGTCCATCAGCTCGGCGAGCGTCTCGCTCACCCGGGCGACGGTCCGGTCGGTGGCCGCATGACGATCTTCGTTGCGATGGTCCTGCACGCGCGAAGCCTAGCTGTTGCCGGCCGCTCCTGCCTAAGTCTCCTGCGTCAAGGAGCAGCGCGCCTTGCCCTGGTCGGCGAAACGTTACGTGATATAGTCCGGCCACGTCCATCACGTTTGGGCCATGTTTGCGGTCAAGGCTTTGTTCAACAAGGCTTTGCAGGGACTGAAACGATTCCAAGCTCGCTTCGTCATCATTTGAGCGCGATCAAGCTCGTCCTCGCCACGATGCTGATTGCGGCGCTGTTCGCCGCGTGCGGCGCGCCGGGTGGCGGCGGTGGCGGTGGCAATCTCACCATGCCGGGCGAGGCGATCACGAGCGCCCCCGGCTCGGTCAAGGTGGCGCTGCTTTTGCCCATAAGCGCGCCCGGCTCCACATCCTCCGTCGCCAAGGCCCTGAAGCAAGCGGCCGAACTGGCGATGTTCGATTTCGACAATCCGAATATCTCGCTCGTGCCGAAGGATACGAAGGGCACGGCCGACGGGGCGCGGATCGCAGCGGAAAGCGCCGTGCAAGGCGGGGCCGAGCTGATCATCGGGCCGCTCTTCGCCCAGGAAGTCACCGGCGCCGCGCAAGTCGCCCGCCGCGCCGGCATTCCCATGATCGCCTTCTCCAGCGACGAGAAGGTCGCGGGCAACGGCGTCTATCTCTTGAGCTTCTTGGCGGGACGTGACGTGCCGCGCATCGTCTCCTTCGCGCTGTCACGGGGCAAACGGAACTTCGCGGTGCTCGTGCCGCAAACGCCCTATGGCCGCATCGCCGAAGCCGCCTTCGCCAAGGCGGTTGCCCAGGGTGGCGGGTCCGCTCCGGTGCGCGCAACGTTCAGCGCCTCGAACATGCAGGCCGCCGTTCAGCAGGTCGCGAGCGCCGTGAAGTCGGGCCAGAAGATCGATGCGCTGTTCCTCCCCGCCGGCCGTGAGGAGCTGCCGCAGCTTGCGCCGCAACTCGCCAGCGCCGGCGTCACTAGCGCCAAAGTGCAGTTCATCGGCACCGGCCAGTGGGATTATCCGAATGTGGGGAGCGAATCGGCGCTCATTGGCGGCTGGTATCCGGCGCCGGACCCGAAGGGCTGGACCAGCTTTGCCGAGCGCTACGCCAAGACCTTCGGCGGTACGCCGCCGCGCATCGCGAGCCTCGCCTATGATGCGATGAGTCTTGCCGTGTCGCTGTCGCAGAATCCGCCGGGCCAGCGCTACTCCTACTCGCAGCTCACGCGCGCCAGCGGTTTCGCCGGCGTCGATGGCCTGGTCCGGCTTCTGCCCGACGGCACCTCAGAGCGCGGTCTCGCCATTCTCGAAGTGCGCCAAGACGCCCCGCGCGTGATCGATGCCGCGCCGCGCACCTTCACCACCGCCTCGAGCTATTAGGCTCTAAGCCGCAAGTTCCAGGATCAGGCGCTCCAGCACGAGCCGGCCGGATTGCGTGGCCTTGAGCCGCGTGCCGTTCCGGGCGAGCAGCCCGCCGCTTTCCAGCGCGTCGAGACGGCCTGCGTCGAGCGCCCGGCCGCTCAAACCTTCGAGCCGCGCAAGATCGAGGCCCTCGGCGAGCCTGAGCGCCATCAGGAGATATTCCTCGCCCGTCTCTTGCGCGCTCAAGGCCTCGTCGCTGGTGAGCCCATGCCCTTGCGCCTCCACCTGGGCGAGCCAGGCTTCCGGTGACTTGAGCGTCGACAGCGCGCGCTTGGTACCGCTTTCGGTGATGCGTGCGTGGGCGCCGGCGCCGATCCCGGCATAGTCATGCCCGCGCCAATAGATGAGATTGTGCCGCGACTCCGATCCCGGCCGCGCATGGTTCGAGACCTCATAGGCGGGAAGGCCGGCCTTCTCGCAGAGCTCCTGCGTCAAGACATACATCGCGCTTGCTCTGTCGCCGTCCGGCACGTGCAAGCTGCCCGCGGCATGGCGCGCGGCGAACGGCGTGCCGTCCTCGATGGTGAGCTGATAGAGCGACAAATGATCGGCGGCGCGGTCAAGCGCGCGCGTCAGCTCCTCTTTCCACAGCTCCAACGTCTGCCCTTCGCGCGCATAGATCAGATCGAACGACACGCGATCGAAATGCTGCTTGGCGAGGTCGAGCGCTTGAAGCGCTTCCGCCGCCGTGTGCTGGCGGCCGAGGGCTTTGAGGCTTTGATCGTTCAGCGCCTGCACGCCAAGCGACAGGCGATTGACGCCGGCGGAGCGATAACCGGCGAAGTTTG
>Ga0307379_10014643_pt1 | contig 10097 bp, 7 predicted proteins | sample UN2MG_FD_202237 | JGI IMG/M metagenome (GOLD analysis project Ga0307379, IMG submission 202237) | Soil microbial communities from Risofladan, Vaasa, Finland - UN-2 | ecosystem: Environmental > Terrestrial > Soil > Coastal area > Acid sulfate soil | place: Finland: Risofladan, Vaasa | collected... | reverse complement strand
AAGATATACCAAATTATTTCAAACACAGATTTTTTTTCAGAAGCCTTTTTTATTTCAAGCTCTATTATTTCACGTAAATATTTTTTTAAATCATATTTTCCATTATCCATAATATAAATAACTTCAATAATTGTCATAACATAGCAGAGGGTTTTTTCTGACTCCCTTTTTAGTAAAAAGAGAAGGCTAAATGTTTTTAAAATTTCTTTTTTGCGAACTTTCAAATTATTTGAGAAATACAATTTCAAACTATGTTTTTTATCAAATAATTCGCTTAAAAATTTTTCTATTATACTGGTTCCAGGATATGCTTTATGAATATCGAGCACTTTTAATAGTGTAAATTCAAAAGATTTGAATGGTATTTTATTTTCTTTTCGGAGCGAATAGGGAAAATATTCACGGTTATGATGCCTGAATAAGCCTTCCGGTAAATATAGAATTTGGGTTTTATTTTCGCTAATAAGTAAATTAAATTTATGGAGCTCCTCAGAAAGAACGCTTAATATTTTTTTAGCTTCTTCTTCTGTATTTGCAAGGATTCTGTAATCATCTTTAAAACGTGTACCTAAAAAAGTAATATTCTTATTTTTCAATTTTAATGAAACGTTTTGATCAATTTTTGCTAAAAGTATTTCAGCAATTAAATCACTGACCGCTGAACCAACGGGAATACCATTTGTTCTACCGTCATTTGCATATTGGACTAATTTATCTATTTTATTTCCAATTAATTTATAATTTTTGTCCGCAAATGCTTTATCTCTGCCATGCAAAGCCCATGCAATACTATGTGTGTAAACTGAATTATAGAAATTTGTAATATCTGTCCTTATTAGGACTTTAAATCTATGGGCTTCAGCGACTAAGTCTCGTTCGGCCATCTCAATCCATTCATAAATTAAACGACCTGATCGTAATAGGCTCAGCTCTCCTTTGCAATTAGCATTAATTGGTATAGGCATGCTATAAGTATAAATTGAATTATCATTATTAAATATATGGTTAATGATAGCAGCCCAATCTTGAATTAGCCAATAGACAATATCATGATAGTAGTGCGGATGTTGAATACCATAAACACGAAATGTTAGAAATGACTTTGGATATGACACGCAACCAAGATTACTGCGTGGTGGATCTTTTAATTTTTGAATATATGGTTCATTTTTCAGAACAAAATTGTCTACTTTAAAAGAGGGAGGAAGTATATTTTGTTCTGGAAAATATCCCTCTTCTAGTAGCCAACTAGCAATTTTACTTTTATCAACAGCTTTTAGAAGACTACATGTTTCTTTATGATGTTCTTCGGGTAATGTTATGCTTAAATTATTATTTTTCATTTTATACTCTCTGATCGAATATTATAATTTATAAAACATAAAATAATTTTTAATATGTCTCAGGAGACTTCCCTTGTTATATTTTAAATAAAAACAAGGAAACATATTATTCCTTAACCTGCTTGCCAAACCTCACGTGAGACTGGTTGGAACGATATACCTTGACCAAGTTCTGGGGTAATTGTATCTTTCATTTTAATATTATATCCGTTCTTATCTACTGATGTATTAATAATTGTAGGTTTCCACTTCATAAGTGGATAAGTATTTCCTTTCTTTGCAAGTTGATCACTTTCCCCTATAAGTTTACCTCTAAGATACTCTACGATTGGCCAACATCCAAGGGGCTTTTTAAAAGGTTCTTTCGATAAAGTATTAAAACTACCTCCATCTAGACCACACATTTCTAAGAGTGCAATTCTTGTATATTCAGCCATTCTATGTCGAATATCTTTCGATGATTTAATAATTTCGCTATAGCCTAAAAAACCATGTTCGAATCCATTACTAGCATCCTTAGCTTTAGAATAACACTCATTGTCACCCTTAAGTAATAACTCTTTTCTTATGTGGGGATCTAAGTTTTTTTTCAGTATTCCTATATTATCAGCTAGCTCTTCCGGGCTTTTGAGATTACGAACTTTACATTCAGCACGTATCTTTGCCTTAGTCAATGCTTCTATCGACATCCAAAGATGTGCAACACATAAAGAATCTCTTCCCAATCGCCAATAATCTAATGCTAAACGATATTGATTAGCTGCCCTTATTAGTCGCTCTCTATCAGGGTGTATATCTAAAGCATTTATCAAAGCAACAGTAGCTTCTATATTAATGTAACGTTGACTATAAATCTCATCATTTTCTGGAGGAACGTAACATTGAAAATAGTCTCTTTCGGCAACGCCTTTTGTATTATCAAATCCAATCTCTAGATCTGGATCACTAATGGCTGCATTTGCACTAAGACTCAATGTTGGAAGCATGCTTAGGCTCGCATTAGCGAATGGGACTAGAGCTTCTTCAAGACTTTGGGCAGCTCCACTAACTTCAATCCAAATATGACCCGGCACAACAATATTATCTTTCTTTTTTAGCCATCTAGTTGTGTAGGTGATATTTACCGGACCAATACTCGAGTGTATATTTTGAACTAAAAGATTGATTCCTTCACGAAAGTTAACAGCGGACGCTCCTCGCATTACAACAATAATATTCTTTTTATTCTTAAAATATGAAATATTGTTTTCCATTTTTATCCTTTTAGCGATATAAATTAAAATGTACCAAGCTTTATATCGTTTTTAGAATCCTTTAACATTAGTAATTTTTAATTGTTCTTTTTGATATAATGCTTCTTATAAAACAGTTTCTACATCTTTTAAAAAAATACTTTCAAAAAATATAAAATAAAAATTCGTAATATAAAATAATTAATGTTCTTTATCTTCTGGTGGGCAGGGATCATTACCATAGCTGTCTTTGCTTCTTATTTTCCCTTCGGTATTTTGAATAATTAATTCAGATTTTTGATTTTTTGCAATTTCTCTAGCAATATCGATTGCTTCTTTTTGAGTTTTGGTAATTTTTGTTACTTTAATATTCCCTTCTCCTTTAACTGCCCAATTATTATCATATTTAATTACCCATTGATTTTTCTTTACCATATTTTATTCACTCCCTTTGACATAATATAATTAAGAAAACATTACAAAGAAAAAACCTTAATTTCTCCTTTATAATATTTTTCAAGAAATTCAGAGGGTGTAAGTATTTCCTTTGTTATTTCACATTCTTTTCTTATTTTTTTTAATTGAGCTCTAAATTGGCGCAGATATCTATAATCAGTAGTTAAATAATAATTCGAATGAATTGTTGAAACAATAAAATTTCTAGAATCAATACCGCCTTTATCTTGCATTATTTTTATTAAACCATCTATTTGTTTGTCTAATATTTCATTATGTTTTTTAGTTACTACAGCTGGCCATAATCTCCATGCAGATCCCATCTTTTGTCTTACTGCTTCTCTTTTGATATTACCTGACCATGATTCTTCAATCATAGTAGTAGAAATTGGAATACCAATCTCAAAAATACCTTTATAATCTAATTCAATTATCTTAAGAAATGCATTATTATCTTCCTTTTTATTATTTGGTAAATTTGGATCAACTAAATCGCCTAAAATAGAATTATCTATAGCAATAGGAATTTTGTTCAATTTTTATATACCTTTATACAATATTTCTATTTTAAAACCTTTAAATTTAATATGATTATTGCCTATTAAAAGATCCGCGTTCAGCTGCAATATTTATCTTCTCTTTTCTTTAATTTCTTTTCAACTTCTTCTTTAATGGCAACTTCGGTTGAAAATTTATATTTTAAATCCTTTAGTCTTTGTTCGGAACTTGTAAATTAAATGTATACAATATTACTTAGCGAAGTACTATAATAGACAATCCTAAAGTCCAATTACTTTGGTTAACAGTTTGCTGATAACAGAAACGATAATTCCAGGTACCCAGGTATTCGTAAGAGAATTATATAACTGTTTTATAATCCCTTTATCTGGAGATGAAGATTGAAGTTCTATAGAAATTTTATTTAGTGTTTGGAGTAAAGCATTAAATTTATCATCCATCGCCTGCATTCCGCGTTCTTGTGAAATCTGAATATTTGCTCCATTCGCAGAGACAACTTGCCCAATAGTATTTGAACCTGATTCTCCTCCTGTTGCAGTAATACTCAAGCCCGTTCCTCCATAAGATGTAATTTTTTGACCAGTAACGTGAATGCTAATATTAAATTGTTTTGGATTATCTCTTAATGATTGAATTATTCCTTCGATAATATCAACAGCATTATTAATATCCATTATTTATTTCCTTTCTCACCTATTCAATTTAAAAAACCTATACTGCAAATAGAGTATTACGGAATTATTTATTAAAATATTGTTTATAAATACCTGAAACGTATAACATATCTGAAAGATATAATTTACGATTATCTCCATATTTGTTTGCTATTTTAATAATCAGTTGTTTATCTTTCTCTGTACAATTAAAGACTTCTATGTTATGTGCTATAAACCAACCTCCAAAAATAACAAAGTAAAAAATAATTTCACCTGTTATTTCTTGATATTTTGATATTGCATCAAATATAAAATATTGTGTAACTTCAGGTACGAAATCTATGTTTCCCCCTGTATCTTTATCTGCGTGTTTGAAAAAATTTTGCGGTTCTCTAATTCTTTTATTCCACTCTGCTTTATATTTATCCGAAATTATATAATCACTTAGTATCATAGGATTTCCACTATATTTTTTATTTAAATCTGATAATATTCCATGTGCAGCACAAGTAAGTGTATGTATTGAAACAGAATCATCATCATTAAAATATAATCTAACCGCGGTTTCTAATTGCCTTTTTGCTACATTGAGTTTTGATAACTTTAATATTTCTTTCATTTTTTTTATTCTCTCAACATTATAAAATAAATTTTATAACATCTGGATCTTCTATGTTATATTTAAAACAAATATTTCGCTTTAAAATATTACTTCATCCAAATGACGCCTTTTTGTAAATTGCTGAACCAGAGGTCGTAGTCCATAGGTCTTAAGAGTTCAAAGTAATAGATACTGCGGATGTCACTATGAAATTCATCGGGAAAATCAGAAGGATCTGCAGATCTTAATTTTTTATTTAATCTTTCAAAATGGTCTTTGCCCCACTTTTCTTTGGCACGCGTAACTTCTTCCTGATCTTCATCAGATTTAATTTCTACTGCCCGGATAATATTTTCTATACCCTCATTTTGTAATTTCCGTAAGTCAGTTATATTTATTCCCGGGTTGTCAGAAGTTAATCTTTTTATATAATTTTCCAAATTTATTTTAATAAAGAAATCAGGGTTAAAACTGCGGCGAGTACGGTCTTTCCCTTTTTTAAAAAATTCATAATCAAGGCTATAAAATTTCATGTCTCGAGATTTAATCCATGAATCCAAATATTTTGCGTATTTGATTAAATTAAAAACGTATTCTTTTTCCGGTTCATGAGAAAGAATGACTAAATTTTGCGGAGTTTTAAATAAAGAAGTATTAACCGCGAAAAGAGGTTGATCTTTTATTAATTGCCGGAAATAATCTGATTTTTCCTGAGGCATAAAATACTCTAAGGTCATTTGATCACTGGGACTTTCTTTGAATCTTTTTGCTAAATAATCAATAACAAATTTATTTTCTTCTTCTAATTCTTGTTGATAATCTTCGGAGATAAAAACACTGGTATATTTATTCAGCTCTCCAGAGCGGATACTGGAAGCATCCATTTTTTCTGTTTTAATCTCGAGCAGTTTTCCATCTATATTTATCCTTTTTGGTTTTTTTGTTCCTTGCGAAAGAAATTGATTAAAAAAGATATTTATTTGTTGGCGATTATTCTTAGATAATTTACTATCTCTAAAGCCTGCATTTTGCATCGAGGTTTTAATCATTCCTTTAATATAATCAAAATTAGCTAATTTACCAACCTCAACTTTAATTCCAAAATCAAAATGCTCATTTTCAAATTGATGACATTTAAATCTATCAACGATCTCTGTAGCTACTTCATCAACTGTATAAAATTCTTTAGTTAGATCAAATCTTTTTTGACCCAACAGATACTCTACTTTTAAATGTAATTTTTCGGAAGGACAAGTTAAGATTAAGGTTCTATTTTGAGGGATGTGTTTTTGGGTAGTCGTTTCTTCGGTCTCCATTCCTGGCTGATATTCTAAATTAAAAAGGTGAAAGTTGTGTTTAGTTCGCAATCCGTTTTCTAATATTCGAGAGGTAAAACGAGCTTCACAATCTGTAACTGCAAACATTAATTCCTCTATATGTGCGGCAAATCGTTCATGATTGGTTATAGTAACTACGGGATAATTACCTTGGATTATACTATTGGGAACTTTTCGAGGTAATCTTAAACCTCTTCCTAATACTTGAGAAATAAGAAGTTTAGATTTGAATACTCTTTCTTCCATGGGAACAATCTGATAAACATTATCTACGTCCCAGCCTTCTGATAGTTTATTTACTGCAAAGATAAATTCTACTTTGCCTCCCGGCTTTTCAGGATTAAGTTCTTCTATCTGTTCTAATTTTTCTTGGTAATCATCATCGGTGGGTTTACTAATTACGCAAATTACTTTCTCTCTGGCTAAAGAATCCAGCTCAGAAATAGAAAGATTTTGGTATTCAGGATGAGTATTTTTTAAATATTCACTCAGATCTTTAATAAATTCCTCAGTATTTTTTTGAGCGCATGCTTGGGTAGGATTAATAAAAATAGTAATCGGTTTTAAACAAGGATTGTCTTTTTTATCTCGGTAAGAATATTTTTCTTTGTTTTCATAATGAGTAATTAATATCTGTTCATATTTTTGAAAACGGGAGATGGTTTCCTTTTCTCCTTCAATTTTGGTGTGAATGATAGGATTAATTTTTTTAATAATTTTTTCTTCTAAAGCATCTTTTATAGAATAATTACAAATTACATCAGCAAAATACTCATCCTGGTTATAAGGAGTGCCGGTAAATCCGATATGTCTTTTAATTTTTGTTTCTTCCCGGAGAAATTTCATCCACAGTCGCTCGTCACGGTCTTCTCCCTTGCCGCCTTCCTCTAAAATATAAGCATTTCCACTAAAAGATAAATGTGAGTAGGCATGATGTACTTCGTCACTTAAAACTAATACTTCATCGGTCTGAGAAAATAGGGTATCTCCAATTGAATTCCTATCTTTATTATAAATAGAATTTATATTTTCAATGATGATTGAATTATCTACAATCGGCTGATTTTCATCTAAAAGATTAATGGGTATATTGTGGTATTTTATAGGAAGTTTTTGTTGTAATCTATGAGCAGTTCGCCCGTATAAATATTCTTTAAATTTTCCCCTTAATCCGCTCTCAATTACCGTAGAAGAGGGACCAAGTACCAATACCCTTTTTGTTTTACCCAAAATAATGGAAAGATAAGCTACTGCAAATATTACGTAGGACTTTCCTGTCCCAGTAGCCAAATGAACTACGCCGGATAAACGGTCTGGTAAAGGTAATTGTTTTAGAAAATTTTCTTCACTTTGAAATCGTCGTCGGATAGCTTCCTTTTCCTTTTTTACATAATTCTCTAGGGCTAATTGAGAAATATCTTTATATCCTCCGCCCCAGAGATAAATCATTACTTCTTTTATGGCTTGGTATTGGTATTCCCGGCTACCCACTAATTCTCTAACAAAATCTTCCACTTCAGAAAAATCGAACTTATCATAATTACATTTACGGATATTGATATCCAAGGTGTGATTTGATAAATACAGTTTTTCAACCTTGGGCATTTTAAGCGACCTTCCTTTTCTTAAATTTTTATAATTTTACTTTCATTTCCATGCTTATCAATAGCAATTAAATAACTATTCTCAGTTACTCCTTCTATTTTTGCTATTCCCTCTTCACTAATTTCATTTTTATAGATTGCCTGGTCAAGGTTAAATACTTGTCCATTATAGTTTTTATCAATTAGTATCATAGACAGCCCTTCTAATCCTTCATATCTTTCTTTGTTTTGATTTAATATCCCGGTAGAAAAACGTTTTATTTTAAATCCTTCCGATATTTTTTCTATTTCTATTTCTATTTCTTCATTAAAATAAAAACCGGCTGAAGAGATAAGTTTATTAATATCTCCGCTAGATGTAGGTTGGTCTTTAATCTGAAAATGGCGAGAAACATCTTCTAATATCTTATAGGGAAACTTTAATAATTTAAAATTAATATCTTCATTATTGCCATTTTTCAAAGTAGTATTAGTTATGATTGTACAAGATTCCGGAGTTACTATATAATAATCTCCTTTTAATCTTCCTCCTGTAGCCCTAACTATCTCTTTTAAATAGTCTTCATCTATTCTAACCTCTTTAAGATATTCATCATCCCATACAGGGTATACTTCTACCGGATTATTATCTTTTTCAGCATAGATATTAGATAGTTTATATTTAGAGATATAATCTTTTTGCTCTCGCATAATACTAAATAATCCCAATACAAAATTAATATAGGCTTCTTTATTTTTTCTTAAATTCATAATCCGAGAGAAATCATATATTCCGGCAGAAATTATAGAAAATGGTTGAGGTGGCTGGCCATATTTTTCATTTTCCTTCGCTTCCTGGCCTAATTTTTTAGAAGCAGCGATATTCCAAATTCTTTTTTGCATAGTATAAATGGCGTGCTTGCCAAAATCACACATGATCCAGTGCCGACCCAATTTTTCGGCAACTGCGGCAGTAGTGCCAGAACCGGCAAAACAATCTAAAACTAAATCATTATATTTTGATGCAGATGAAATTACTCTTTCTAAAAGATCTTCAGAATTTTCTGTAGGGTACCCAGTAAGTTGTGCATAACCTGAAATATCAGTCCAATTAGAATCCACAGTTTTATCTTCATCAAAATTAAAACTTGGCACATAATCAACAGGAAATAGATTATCTCCTACCTTTTTTCTAATTCCTGAATTAATACCCTTTTGACTTTTTGCTAAATAAACCACATTTTTTTTATACATTTCATCTATCTTTTTTTGAATAAATTTCCAATGCGTATTGACAGGAGGTATAAGTATAACTTTATTCCCTTGTGGGTCAAAAAATGCACGTTCCCTTGGATGTCTTTCTCCTTTCATAAGCATGTTTGTACCTTTAGCTTCATCTTTATATCTTCTTCTTTTATATGGATTAAAATAATATAAACTTGCTTTTGAGTAAAAATATAAGGAATCTGTAGCAGTACTAAATTTCTTTGTTCCTCCCAATCTTTGCTTTCCTCTATTAATTATTATTTCATTAATAAATTTTTCTTTCCCAAATATCTCATCGAGTAAAACTTTTATATAATTTCCAAAGTTATATCCCTGTCTTACTAATATAACTCCTTCATTAGCCAATAGTTCACGTAAATAAATTAACCTTTCTCTTATCGCCTCTATAAATTCAGCTCCCATCAATTTAGCGCTATAACTCATTTCCCCATTTTTACCGCCATACTCGTCACCGGTTCCGAACGGTGGATCAATGTAAATCAGTTTAACTTTTCCCTTTACTTTATCCTTAATTAGAGGGTCTTGATTTAAATAGCAGGTTTTTAAAAATTGCAGGTTATCTCCCTGCACAATCATATTCCGCCAGGGGTCACTCTGCCCATTTCCAAAAGCCCTCACCACCTGTAAAGGAGCGGCCTCTCCCACCAGTATGGCTTGCGCCAGAATAGCTGATTCCGGCCTTTTTCCGGCATATTCAATAGTAGGTATTTTATATTTATCTAATTTTTGAAAATCAAATTTACCTTCTTGGTAAAGCTTATCAAAGAAACTGGGGGATAGTTTTATTAGTATATCCTGAGGAATTTCTATCTGGTCATTTATACACCCGGTAAGTTTTTCCATGTCCTCTTGATTAAGATTAATTTTTGTCATAAGGTTACCTCTTTTATATCTTATTTATTCTTCTTTAAAATTTAATCTTTCGGTTAATAAACCATTCAGTACATCTATCTTGGCCTGCTCTTTTTCCTGAGGTAGAAGAGTAAATTTATTAATCCGTAGGAAACTATATCCATAGTCTTCTAATTCTAACTGACGCTGGATATCATAGTCTAAGTATTCTTGAGAAAAATTTTGCTTATT
>Ga0307379_10014642_pt1 | contig 10097 bp, 10 predicted proteins | sample UN2MG_FD_202237 | JGI IMG/M metagenome (GOLD analysis project Ga0307379, IMG submission 202237) | Soil microbial communities from Risofladan, Vaasa, Finland - UN-2 | ecosystem: Environmental > Terrestrial > Soil > Coastal area > Acid sulfate soil | place: Finland: Risofladan, Vaasa | collected... | reverse complement strand
TGAAAAACGGATCGGTGACATCAAGGCCGCAGCGTACAACCCGGACATGCGTCGTGGTGAGCTGATCATCAAGGTCCCCCACGGCAAGGAATGGGATGCCGACCTGGAGAAGCTGGCTAACGGTAAGGACATTGCTTTCTCAATGGCCTGCAAGGTCGCCTACGACATCTGCAGTTACTGTGGCAATCGGGCGAAGACACGCGCTGCCTATTGTGATCATCTGAGCGACCATATGTCGATGATCACAAAAGAGGGGCATCAGATTTTCGCCATCAACGACCGCCCCACTTTTTTTGATATCAGCAAGGTGTGCAAGCCTGCTGACCGCATTGCCTATTCGTTGGAGAAGGTTGCGGAATTGAGTGGTATGGGTGGCGCCGCGCTGGCTGAGGAAATTGGTTTGGCGGAGCCTAAGCTGTGGCTGCCAACAACCCCGCTTAGCCCCATGTACCGCGCTAAGTTGGCGGTCGCCCAGAAGTTGGCCGACATGGAGAAGGAAATCGAACTCAAGGCCAAGGGCAGCGATAACAAGCATCTCGTTGAGCAATTAGGTTCCGCGACGAAAACCGACGTGGATGACGATGACGGTAAGAAGCTGAAGTGTTGCCCGCTGGCATCCGTGTTGAATTCCCTGCACGATGCGCGCATTTCGTTGTCGTTGAAGGACTTCTTCAAGCTGGTGTCTGATAAGGACATTCCCGAGGAAGATTTGGACGATGCAGAAGGTATGCTGCCGGGGATGTTCGGCCGCATGGTAGAAGACGGGTCGGCAGACGATGCGGCACGTGATTCCGCCTATGACGGTTCACCGTCATCGTTACCGCCCCCGATCAAGAGCCTGATCGAGCGGATGATCGGGTCTCATTCAATGAGTAGTGGTCCGGCGCGTGTGCGCGTTCGGATGATGATCATACGTGGGGTAAAGCCAAAACTACGTCAACTTGGTACGAAAAAAGCTTCGTGGAACGTGAAAGCAGCTGAACTGGCTAAAGAATATGCCCGGTACCAGCTGGCTTTCGCGGCACGCGAGACTTGTAACGACTTGCCAAGTAATGAGTTGACAGTCTTGAGGCATTACCTTACATTTTAATGCCGGAGATTAACCGGCTGGCCTTACGGGAGGCAAAACCAATGGGCGATAGGAATCTCGGAAACGCGCTGACACTTCTGCAGGGCTTCATCAAAGAAGCACAGAAGTCGGAGATGATGGCTAAGAGGGCCACTGATCCCAGCGAACCAACTTCACACCCTGTTATGGGCTGTGATGATGGAACCCGGCCGATGCATGCAGGTGCTGCGGGCACTGAATTCACGGCTGACATTCGTAAGGCTTACGGCGAGTCAGGTGTGACTGGCCAAGAGGACGCTGGCAGCGCCCCCAACAACAGCGAGAAGCAGATCGGCGAAATGAAGCCGATGGCTTCCGACACGATGGGTGGCAATACCAGTACACCGAAGAAAATTAAGGACGCGCCGGAGGATAAAGGTCCTGGCGACGAAACCTTCTCGGAGAAGTATTCCGAAGTGGCCGGTGTCGGTAATCGCCTGCTCGGTTCGCTGAGCGCGCTCATGCAGACACAGAAGGAAGCGGCCATGCCGCCTCACCTGGCTGCTGCGCTTGCCAAGAAACGCGGAACCAAGCCGGCCGAGAAGCCTGAAAAGGGTGAGACGGTTGCGCACGAGGAAGCCGAATCAAAAAAAGAGGCTGAGCTGCAGGAAAAGCTGGCTGCAGCTGAGCAGTATCCGGATGATGCTGCTGCCGGGTATATGGCTGCCCAGTCGCTCCTGCAAGACCTTCAGCAGGGGGAGATGCTGCAGAAAGCCGCTGCTGATCAATTCGAAGGGATCGTCAAGACCGCGCAGGATGATGCGGTTCTTTACGCCAGCTTCGTCGATGGCCTGCAGAGGGGCGCGCTTCACGCCAACGAAGTCCAAGCAAACCTCCAAAAACAAGCCGAAGGCATTCCGACCGAAGAAGGTCCGGATGTCGGTGGTGCCCTTCCCCCTGATGCTAGTGGAGACGCCGGTGGCGGGCTCCCCCCGGAGTTAGCGGCGCAGTTGGCCGCTGGTGGTGGTGGCGAAGATGAGGGTGCTCCGCCTGATGACGGTGGTGGCGATGCTGGTGGCGGCGGCGATGAGGGCATTATCGATCAGCTGGCCGAGGCGTTGGACCAGGCCGGTGTGACCCCCGAAGAGCTGGCACAGGCATTGGCGGAACACGAGAGTGGTGGTGGTGGTGCCGATGAAGGTGTCCCCAAAATGGCTTCGGCTAAGGTAAAGATGGCTAGGGCTCTGAAGAGCCTTGTCGCCTGATAGGACACGAGGATTTTCGAGGAGGTAGCGCAATGGAAGTTCCCGATCAAGTCCTCCAGGACATGCTGACCTACGTTGAGAAGAGTTCTGCGCTTCTCGAAGAGACCGGTCGTGTCCAGGTGGAGATGCATCGTCGCGCACCTGCGTTGGCGGACTCGCTAGTCAAGGCTGGGTTGCTTGACGCGAACGCCCGCGAGGCGGCGATTCTGAAGTTGCAGGGGCCGGTCTCCGTCATGGAGAGCCTGCAGAAGACGGCCGAGTTTATCGGCAGTCAGACCGTTACTCGCATGGGCGAGCCGGCGAACAAGGAAGCGAGTGATACCAGCAGGCGGGACGCGAGCAACAACGTCAAAGAATCTGACCGTGCTTACTACGCGCGGCTGGGTTTCAGTGTTGCGTAAGTGACAATGTCGTAATGTGTGAGAAACGTTGACGAAGGTTTGAACAAAGAATCCCAAGGAGGATGACAAACATGCCTGGTACTGTTACGCCGGCCCAGATGTTCGACCACACCCTGGATGCGCGGAAGGGTTGGCCTTCTCCGTATGCCCTGGACAAGTCCAAAGAGATCGCCACTGGCGAGACTGGGATTTTGTCCGGAATGGTGGTCCACATCGACCCCACGACCGACAAGATCAAACGGGGTTGTCCTTACAGCAACAGCTGGGCCGGGATGCCCATCTTTGCGTTCCCGAATCAGACGGACTTCGATGTTTCGTCCGATGTCGGTAACATCTCCGGTGGTGTCCTCGTCGGCCTGGTCGGCGTGGGTGCCTATGAGTTGGAGTCGACTGAGTACCTCAGCACCGGCTACAACCCCAACATCCCGCTGACAGTCGAGAACACCCCCGGCGCCGACCTCGGCAAGCTGAAGGTCACCACGCTGAATTCGGGTGAGCTGGTTGTCGGTATCGTGTCGGACAAAGGTCCGCTCACGAACGAGTACAAGAAGACGTACGTGCGGTTCTGGCCGGTTTACCTGCCCTACCGCGCTGCGCCGTAATCTGACTGTGTATCGCCCTACAGAGAGTAGGGCGATGAGTATTTTTCAGTGTTGTGCGTGCGGTTAGCTGCCAGTAAGGCAGGCCGCGAGTAACAAGGAGGCAGCACCATGGGTAACACGACTGTCCCCAACACCAAGGCGTTGAATGACGCGATGTTAACGCGTCTCACCTCGGATGATTGGGGTCTTAAGAAAGAAGCGTCGGACGCGATCAACGATTACACGCGGGTGAAGATGCGCGAAGATGGTTTCCTTCGCCGCATTATCCCGCCAGTGACCATCACCAATGACGAGTTCGATCGGCAGGTCGATACGGACAAGCCCGTCAAGGTGATCGACCTTGAACCGGATGCACCGGAAGCCATCAGCGTTCCGTTCGCCACGCTGACTGTCAACCGGTACATTCGCGGGCCGCGTTACCGCGTGATGTTTGACCGCATCCTCACCCCGAAGTTCACCAAGGACGTTGATGAACTCCGGACGTACGACATGGACATCCGGCAGATCCTGTCGGACATCTCCATCAAGGACATGCTGGCGACCGAGGACGGCAAGTTCGTTGCCACCCTCAACAGCTTGCTCCTGGGTGCCAACGTCGTGATTCCGTCCACTGGCGTCGCGCAGTACGTGACGATCAGCGGCGGCATTACCCGCGACACCCTGGCCGAAGCCATGAAGGTCCTGCCCCGCACCCCGTCGCACCTCAACGTGGCCACGGTGCTGATCAACAACGTCAGCATCTGGGACATCGTGAAGTGGGGCCGTGACGAGGTTGGTGGCGATATGTCGCAGGAACTCCTGCGGACCGGTTTCGCCGAACGGGAAATCATGGGCGTGCGCATGATCGTCACGATCAAGCGCGATCTGGTGCCCGACAGCACGATTTTCCTGTTTGCTGAGCCGAAGTTCATGGGCAAGTTTTTCATCCTCGAAGACACCACGATGTATATCGACCGCCGCGCGTACATGCTCGAATTCTTTGCGTACGAGAGCCTGGGCGCCTGCGTGGCGAACGTCGCCGCCGTCGGTCGTGTTGACTTCGTGTCGTAAAGCTGGTTGTTTGGAGTAAGGGTGTGGGTCGCGCCATAATCCGCGACCCACACTTTTGAGGTAGCGAGATGTCTACCGAGAAGAAATCAGTCGATTTTGCAGGTACCCCATCCATGATCGGTGGTATGCTGGGGCGTGTCGGTGCTCAGGCCGGAACGGGTGCGTTAATAGCCGGACTGATCAGCAAGATTCGCGGAGGCAATTTCACAGACGCATTGCCGGGTGGTGCGATGGCTGGTTTCACCGGTGGTGGGATTGGCGGCAGCTTGATCCACCCCAGCAAACAGATTGTCGGCGATTTGCTTGGCGGCGGGGCTGGTGGTGCACTTGCCGGTGCGTTGACGCCGGTAAGGAAAAAACAACAGGCAGAGGAGAATCCTTACCAAATGGCAGGGACTCCCGCCACAAGTTCTGGTACTTACGGGAAGGCTGCAAGCCGCAATCCCGCTAATAAGGAGAAACCCATGACCCTGCTTGAGAAGCTGGCATTGCACCTGAAGGAATCCAATACTGTTCCGATGGCGGGTAGTTGGCTTCCCGATAGTAAGCTCAATATCGCTGGCACTCCGTCAGCTGGGAAAGCTAAGCCCAAGCCCAAGCCCAAGCCTAAGGCAGAACCGAAGGCAGAACCGAAGGCGGCACCGAAGGCGGCTCCTGCTGCTGCCCCTAAAGCTGAAGCACCTAAGGCGGCTCCTGCTGCTGCCCCTAAAGCTGCTGAAGCACCTAAGGCGGCTCCTGCTGCTGCCCCTAAAGCTGAAGCACCTAAGGCGGCTCCTTCTGCTGCCCCTAAGGTTGAAGCACCCGCTGCTGCGGCTCCTAAAGCACCTGCCGCCGCTGCTGCGGCCCCTGCTGCTGCTGCGGCCCCTGCTGCTGCAGGTGCAGCGCCGGAAGCTGGTGGTATGGATTTGAGGGGTTTGCTTTCGAAGTACGGTCCGCACGCTGGTGCGGCTGGGCTTGGTGCCGCTGGTGGTGCGCTGGGCGGCGGTGGTGGGCTTGGCGCCGGCATTGGCGCTGGTACTGGTCTTGCCGGTGGTATGGCAGGCGCGGCTGGTTTACCTGCTTTGCTGAAGTTGCTGGGTGCACAGAATGCGGCTGCTTCGCCATGGGCTGCGCACGGTGGTCGTGCGCTTGGTTCACTCGGCGCTGGCCTTGGAACAGGAGCATTGGTGAATCGCATGAGCGGTGAAGACGAAGGTTTGAAGGCTGCAGAGTACAACGATTCCATGGAAACGTTGTTCAACCAGGTCTACCTCCCCGCCTTCCTCGTGAAGGCCGCAGAGATGAACATCCACATTACGGCGCCTGATGAACTCGACGCTGTCATGGACACGACTGCGCGCGTCAAACAGGCGATGTCCAATGAGAAGCAGAGTGGCTTCCAGCTGGTTGCCGAGGCTGCAAGGAACCTGGCCGAACTCCCGCAAGAAGCGGAGAAGGTGGCTGAAGTTCAGTCGCCGATCGGTCAGCAACTCGCGGCTGACCCGAACCTGCTGAGCGCGTTGCTCGCCTCACAGCGGTAACGTAGGCCAAGGGAATCGAGGGAGTTAAAGGATGCCTGGTCAACGAGCCAAAGAAGGGGCGACTTATATCACCCGGCGTGCATCTTATCGCACTGTTCTTGCGGTAGATGCAGCTGGCGTGATTGATCCGTCGATCCCGATTTTGGACACCGGCGCCGGTGGTCAGTCGACGGTTGGACTGAGCAACGGCGATACGAACCAGTACGGCAAGGATGCGCGCATCCTGGTTGCTGTCATTCCGTCGGGTTTTACCAACGTCACGCTCCAATTGTGGTTGCGTGCGCCGATCGATCAGGAATACTTACGGGATGCTGATTCTTCGTCTTCCAGCTCAAGCGGTTCGTCGTTACCGGCAACAGATGAGTGGGTGCTGGCAGAGCAGAAGACAGGCATCAGCAGCCCCGTGTTGTGGGTCGCAAAGGACATTCCGCCGGGCGAGTACAAGATTGTGATGAGTGCAGCCACTGGTAGTGGCTACGTCATCCTCAGGGAGCAGCACGCAACATAAGGAGATAGACAATGGCTCGAACTCTGGTTACGAATACCTCCGGGGCAACGCGGTTTTTCGGGTTCATCCCGCCGCATGGCGCACAGTTGGCGAATGGCGCCGGCGTGCTGCTTGATGGTGATCTGATTACGCTTCTTGCCGGCGGCCTTAACCGGTTCTCCCGCAAGACCGAAATCAGTGCACTCAAGACCGAGATTGCCAACGGGAACGTGGTTGTGGTGGATTTGCAGGATTCATCCAGCAGCCTTTCTTCGTAGTTTCCGCGACGCGGCCTGTGTCAAGGCCGGCAGGTCGGATGCCGCGTGGCAGAAACCCCGACTGCCGCGCGGCTTTTCTTTGGGGGTGGCCTGATCGGGGGATATAGCTGTGGCCTTCGCAAATGATTGCCTCGATCAAATCGGAACTTGTCCCGATAACATCCCAGTTATCTGTACAAGCCAAGACACCTTCGAAAAGCTGCAGGTGAAGCTGTACGATATGTGCGGCGGTACGCCGTTGGATCTTACCGTTTACGATATTCCCCCCGGGTCTTCTTCATCGTCATCCAGTTCCAGTAGTTCGAGCGGCACGGCGCCCAAACACGGGGTAGAAATCGTACTCAAAGAAGCCACGCAGTTGCCGTATTCGTACTGCGTCATGGCAGACATGCCTACCACCGAAGAAGCAAAGGCCGGTACTGTCAACTTCACGCTGACAGGTCGGGGCACGGAGAAGCCTGGCATATTCCTTGGTACGGCGATCGTGTGGGAACATGGTGTTGCGCGTAAACAGTGGCCGTTTTACATGGACATTCGGCCACGTTTGGACATCTACAACATCTGGAACCCGGGTTGGCCGATCACAGTGCCTGAAATCCGCCTTTCCATCCGTGATACGTGCCCAGAGGTCAACTTCCTGATCGATAAGGTTGAATTCGAGACGCATGAGATTATTTGGGCGATCCGACAGCCGGTAGATCAGTGGAACGAGACGCCGCCACCCGTTGCCCCATACGTAGTCACTGATTTCCCGTTCCGGTACCATTGGACGCGCGCTACCGTGGCTGAATTACTGCGGATGGCTGCCATATGGATGCGCCGCAACGACTTGGACTACAGCGCCGGTGGTGTGCAGGTCATGGATACGAAGAAGTGGCCTGATTACTTGCGCCTTTCTGATATGTTGCGTAAGGAATGGACGGATTGGATGAAGCAGAAGAAGATTGAGATCAACCTTAGTGGCGCTTACGCGTCGCTGGGTGGTTACAAAAACAATCCGTACCGTTAAGGAGGGCACATGGCAGATTTGTTCAGCCAAAGCCGTGATGCTGAGCGGCATGTGCGCGCCATGCTGAAACAGGCGCAAGGACCGGCTGGTCCGCCGCCTGGTGGCCCGCCGCCTGGCCCAGAGCCTGCGCCGTGGGCTAACCCCATGGTACCGCCTGGTTTACCCAAGATACCCCCCGCATCCCGTCAGTTGCCGATGGAGATGCCTTTTGCCGAGCGGGCAACAAAGCAGCGCGACGTCTTCAACATGGACCCGCTGGCTGTAAATCAGGGACTGGATATCCTGAAGGCAAAGCACGGCATAAATTCAACTAACCGGCTTCTGAAGGGTCAACGGCTGGCTGAATCGCCCCCGCTGGCTGATGTACTCAAGCATGCGGGTGACAAGCGCGTGGCCAATCAGTATATGCGCCGCTACGGGCGTAGACCTTACAACAATCTTTCACTTGGGCGCGCCCTGGCTACAAAGCCTTTGGATCTGATAGACGAAGAAGATGCAGTGGCCCGTTACATGGCCAAGAAGAAGATACAGGCTTCAATCGAGAATAAAAAAGAGTGACTGCACCTACCCACCTGGCGAATGGCCAGCCGTCGAGCATCTACAACCCAGCCGACATCACGCGGCTGGGATGCGGGATTTTCAAACGCATCCAGACGGTCGTACAGCCGCTCGGTGGGAACATGATCGCGTGGGAGCTGTTCCCTAATTTCAACACACCCGGCCCGTACCATTTCTACGTGGACTTCGGTAGACCGGGCACCAATGAATGGGAACCGCTGAATCAGCAGCCGATAGTCGACACCTGCGCCTTCTACGACACAACACAGTGGCATTGGGATCAGTTGATCGACTTCTACTACCGTGTGCGGCTGGTGCTTCCATCCACAGTGGATCAGAGTGGCGTGTGCCAGGTACACGTAAGCCAGCCACAGCAGGCGAACGGATTTCTGTCAAAACGCGACTGGCTGATGGCACGGGAGATCTGCCGTAAGGAGTACCTGGTCCAGCGGAAGCGTTCAAATGTGACCAATGTAGGCTGGATATTGAAGCGGCGGCGTTGGGGCATTTCGTGTGACCGGTGCAAGGAGTTTGATACTAACGAAGTCCAATCCACCGCGTGCGTGCGATGCTGGGGTACCGGTTTCCTTGGTGGTTACTTCCGTGGGATCGACTTCAGGATCACCATGGAGGCACCGTGGTCGCGCGAGTTCAAGCGTGATGAGAACGTATCGTTGACCAACAATATTCAGCGCGTCGGCCGCGTTGTGGCTTACCCGTACCTTGATACGAACGATGTGTATGTCCGTCGTGATACTGGGGAACGATTTTACGTGAACAACCTCAGCAGTATCGCGGAGATAAGCGGCGTGCCGATCATACTTAAGGTTGAGGTAAGGCTTGCGCCAGTGACAGACATCATTTACAACATACCGGTTGAAGGAACATCGTCGAGTTCCTCGTCGTCGTCGGTCGATCAATGCGGACCGCATGCCGGCTTGAAAATCGACAGCGACTGGTGATAATGGTAGTTGGAGGTTTGAACCATGATCAGCAATGAGGCACTGGTGAAATTGCTTAAGGATAAACCTTGGCTCCTCGGGACTTTAACGGGTGCTGCTGTAGGTGCACCTGTTGGTCTTTTCAAATCCGAAGAAGGCGAGGGGGCCACTGGCGCGCTTGGTGGTGCATTGGCCGGCGCTGGCATAGGTACGGCAGCTGGCATGGGTGTTGATGCGATCAAGCGGCTGCTTGGTTCCACAGGCATGGGCATGGCGGTAGGCGGTGCAGCTGGACTTGGTGGCGGTGTTCTCGGCGCGAAAAAGTTGGCGCCGTGGATTCGCAAGCGGTTGATGAATCAGGCTGAAGTTGAACCGGGGATGGAAATGCCAAAGGAAGCAGGTACGGGGACGCGTGCACTTGTTGGTTTGCTTGGTGGCCCAGGCGGGTTCGCCTCGCAGATACACAGCGATCCAGACGATCCACATCCATGGAAGACGGGTCTTAAGGGCACGTTGGTAGGCGGTCTTGCAAGTGCCTACCCGTATGCCCTGGCACGTCGTGAATTGGATAGGTTGAAGATTGATAATTTATCACAAACGCTGAATCAGCTAACATCAATCGATCCGAATATACCCCAGATACCCATGGTAGGTAGTAGAAACAAGGCGTTGACGTATGCTTTGTTATCCGGCGGTCTGGGTTACGCCGGCGGTTACTTGATGCGCCGTAAGAAACCGGCAGTCAAGGACATCACAGAGGAAACAAAGGAGGCCAACATGTACGAAGTAGAAGATCAAGGCGACGAGCAGATCAAACAGGCCGAGTTGGAGAAGGTTGCGGTTGCACGCATCAACTCCTTCGACTACGGGGTTGAACTGTTCTGTCACGAGAACGGCATCAACAAGCAGGCGTTTGCTGAAGCCATCGGATTCGAAAG
>Ga0307379_10014640_pt1 | contig 10098 bp, 4 predicted proteins | sample UN2MG_FD_202237 | JGI IMG/M metagenome (GOLD analysis project Ga0307379, IMG submission 202237) | Soil microbial communities from Risofladan, Vaasa, Finland - UN-2 | ecosystem: Environmental > Terrestrial > Soil > Coastal area > Acid sulfate soil | place: Finland: Risofladan, Vaasa | collected... | reverse complement strand
TTGTACAGTTCGCGCCGCCCATCTCCCGAAATGATGTATTTGAAGCGCCCGTCGGTGGCGGCGATCTGCGGCTGTGCCCGGCGATCGAGCTCCGCGTCTTGGCGCCCCAGGAGGTCGATGTCGAGGTTGCTGCCGGCGCCGCAGAACTCGCTGATGGCGATGCGGGAGGGCGGGGCGGCCTCGGCCACGGCGATAAGGTCCTGGGTGCCGTGCCCCGGCCCCGGGCCGGACGTGCCCAGCGCCAGGTTGACGACCGTGGGATACAGGTCGGAGACCTGCACAGGAACACGAATGCGGATTCCGCTTCGGCGGCCGGGCTCGCGGACGAGCAGGCAGACGCGCGTGATCTCGTTGTAGGTCTGGAAACGGTGGGCCCACATGCCGTGGGCGTCGAGGTATTCCCCGTGGTCTGACGTAATGATCACCAGCGTGTCTTCCAGTGAGCCACGCCGGTCGACGAGGTCGATAATCTCGCGCACGCGATCGTCGAGGTAGCGGATGGTGGCCAGGTGCTGCAGCCTGGCGACCTGGCGGTCCTCCGGGCTCACGAAGCCGCCGCCCTCGGTGTCGTAGCGCATGCCCAGCGCGGGGACGATGTTGCCGAAGGCGCGGTAGCGCAGGTCGTACGAGCGGTGAACCTGCCGTTCGTTCATGTACATGCGGCGGTAGCGCTTCGGCACGCGGTAGGGCAGGTGGGCCTCCATATAGTTGACGAACAGCAAGAAGGGCGTGCCGTCGTCGGGGAGGTCATCGAGCCATCGGGCCGCCAACTGGTTGGTCAGGGCGGCGCTGAAGTCACCATCCAGCCAGGGCACCAGTGGGGTGACACCCGCCCGCTCGCAGAGGTACTCGAGCGAAAAGCCGGTCAGAGGGTTCCAGTGGCACACCAACCGGGCAACGTCAAAGCCCTGGACGAGATTACTCTCCGCGGAAACCAGGTGGTTGTTGACGAACGCGCCTGTGGCGTAGCCGTTGGCCTTCAGCACCTCGGCCACCGTGGTAGTCTCGTCGTCCAGCCAGAGATTGCCGTTGTGGGCCCCGTGCTGCCGAACGCTGAGGCCGGTGAACATGGAGGCGTGAGAAGGGACCGTCCAGATTCCGTCGGCCACCGCCCGATCGAACACGATCGCGCTTTGGGCCCACTCCTCCAGGAAGGGTGTCGTAGGGCTGTCGTAGCCGTAGCAGCTCATGAGATCGGCCCGGGCGGTGTCGAGCACGATCCACAAGACGTTGGGCCGAGTCGGAGCCGAGGTTGCTGCCGCCGGCGGCTGGGCGCGATACCGATCGGCGCTGTAGAGCGGCGACGGCACCAGGGTCGCACCGAACACGACCATCAGCAGAGCGCACACGCAGGCCACGGCGTTGCGGAGTCTCCCGAGCCGCGTCGTGCCCAGCCGTCGTCGGAGCACCCTCACCACCACGTACGTCACGAGGCTCAGCACCACGACGCCGGCGCACGCCCCGATCAGGATCAGCCAACTCGTCTTGTCCGCGCGAACCAGATCGGCCAGGACCACAACGAGCCCCGCTATCAGGACGAAGACGGCCCAAAGAAGAGGATCTGACGGGCCAGCCTTTCGACGCCGCAGAGCCGAGACCACCAGGGCGATGATCAACAACAGCGGGCACCAGACCAGGAGATGAGTGATCGCCGTCCGTCCGAGGGCGGCCGCCACCAGCCCAAGCGGCAAGGCCTCGCCGTTCCCTTGGATGACGATGAAGCAGGCCGCGGCCAGCATCTCGGCGACGGCCGCCACAAAGCTCCCGATGACGGCTATCCCCAGGCCGGCGGCGATGGTTCGACGCACCAAGCGTGGCCGGTGCTCGAATGGCACGTCTGTATTGGTTTCCGCCGCTGGCTGCACCTGGATGACTCCGCTGCCGCCGCTCCCATCCAGACCTTTGGATTATATCGACCGGTATCCCGCACCCAAACCACGCGCCCGGCCCAGTTCGGCATCACCGCCAGAGGCATCACCGCTGCATCGCTGGACCGAGATCCTCGTGTGCTGGGTCACGGGCGCGTGTGTCGGCTTCTCCCGCCGCCTCCGGGAGCCCGAACGTGACGACCGATGACGCCGGGCGGCCATAACACGGGCATAGTGGTGTCGGGCGTCGCAATGCCCGGGCTGCCCGCCGGTGCCAGTTTGTGGGCCCGGTCGGGTCCAGCCGCTGGAGCGTCATTCACCGTCGAGGTAACCCATGGCACGTAGGGCCCTGCGGACCTCGGGGGACATGTCGGGGACCACCTCGGGGTCGGGAGGCGTGTACTCGGGCACCGCTTGTCGCCAGGCACGCAGATGGCGGGCCAGGCGTTCGGCCTCAGTCGGACGCGAGGTGAACAGATTGCGCGTTTCGCCGGGATCGGCGGCGATGTCATACAGTTCCCGCTGTCCGTCCCGCGAGGAAATGTACTTCATTCGAGCGTCCACGGCGGCGATCTGCGGCCGAAGCCGGTGCCTCAGGACTGGATCGTGCAGAGCGTGCTGTGGCGCGTCTCCGGCCCGGTCCCGGCCACTGAACTGGCAGATGACCACCCGCGAACCCTCGCCCACTCGAGGCATGGCCAACAGGTCCCATGAGTCATGGCCCGGACCCGGGTCCGACCGGCCCAGCGCCGCGTTCAAGACCGTGGCGTAGAGGTCGGAGTGCTGCACCGGAGCGCGGATGCGAAGCCCATCCCTGCGGCCCGGCTCGCGAATCATCAAAGACACGTGGGCCAGGTCATTGTAGGTACCATACTGATGCCCCCACATGCCGTGCGTGTCGAGGTATTCACCGTGATCCGAGGTGATGACGACCAGCGTGTCGTCGAGCAATCCGCGCCGCTCGAACATCTCGATCGTTTCGCCCACGCGATCGTCCAGGTATCGAATCGTCGCCAGGTACTGACGCTTCAGGACCTCGCGGTCCGCCAGGGCCAGAAACTGACCCCCTTGGTGATTGAACCGCTGCTCCAGCGCGCCGCGGACGTCTCCGTAAGCTCGCCGCCGCAGGTCATACGATCGGTCGACCTGCCGCCGGTCCATGTACATACGACGATAGCGCTTCGGAACGCAATAGGGCAGGTGCGCTTCCATGTAGTTGATGAGCATGAGAAAGGGCCTGCCGTCCCTGGCCCGGTCGTCGAGCCACTGGGCGGCGAACTGGTTGGTCAGCGCCGCGCCGGAGTCTCCATCCAGCCAGGGCACCATCGGCGTAACACCCCACCGCTCACACAACATTTCGAGCGAGAACCGACCCAACAGCGCCAGACGTCCCATATCATGATACACCTCGAAGCCCTGTGCAAGGTTCGTGAGGGGCGCAACCAACCTGTTGTTGGAGAACAGCGCTGTCAGGTACCCGTTATCTCGAAGCACCTCCGCCACGGTCGTAGCCTCGTTGTCCAACCAGACATGACCGTAGCCGGCCCCGTGCTGCCGCACGCTCAGCCCGGTGAACATGGACGCGTGCGAGGGCAGCGTCCACATCCCGTCCGACACCGCCCGGTCGAAAACGACGGCTTGCTTCGCCCACGTATCCAGGAAGGGTGTGGTTGGGGTGGGGCAGCCATGACAGCTCATGCGGTCGGCCCGGGCAGTGTCCAGAACGATCCACAGGACGTTGCAGCCCCGGGAAGCGGACCGGCCGGCCGCCGGAGGCGATACCTGGTAGCCGCCCGGATTGAACAGCGGCGACCGCACCAAGGCCGCCCCGAAGCCGACCGTCAACAGGGCGCTGACCCAGGCCGCCAGGCTCCGGGCCCGCCCGAACCGCATCATCCCCAGGCGGCGTCGGATCACCGTCGCCGCCGCGAACGTCACAATCGCCAGTACGGCCACGCCGGCGTACGCGCCGGCGTGGATCAGGCTGCCACCGCGACCCATCATGGTCAGAGCGACCGGCGCCACGACGAACCCCGCGACCGCGACGAAGGCCCCCCACAGGAAGGGCTCAGGCGGCATCGCTGCGCGGCGCCGGACAACTGCCACCGCCAAGGCACAAACCGTCATCAACGGGCACCAGACAAGAAGGTGGGTCAGAACCGCCCGTCCCAGCGCGGCCGCCAACAGACCGAGGGGCACCTGCTCGCCGCTGAGCTTGCTGGCGACCACCCACGCCCCGGCGAAGGTTTCAGCAGCACCCAGCGCCAGGCTGCCGATAATGGCTACGCCCAGCCCGGCGATCACGGTTCGACCGACGAAGCGCGCCCCGCGCCGGGGCAGCGCGTCTACGTCCCCGTCTTCCGCCGCTTGCATACAGGTGACTCCGCTATCCCTACTTCCCTCGAACGCATCGATTATACCCCCCGAGCAGAGGTGCTCGAACCGCGGGCAAACGTCGGTCGAGTGTCGTCCATCCAGGGGACGGCCGCCAGGCCGCCCTTGCCGGATGACGCCCCGACCGATACGCTGGCCCCGCGCACAGAGTGAAGATCTACCCAGATGCTCGCTTCGGGGGTGGGGTGCGCCCGTCAACGCAGGACCACCCGCCTGGAGCCGGCGAGGCCTATGGAATCCACGGCCGACAAGCCCACTGGCGAGAACCTCGGCGCGATGCTCGAGGAGCTTCGAAGGGCTTTGTCCGGCGAGCTGCGCCACGATGCCCTGTCGCGAGCCCTGTACGCTACAGACGCCAGTATCTACGAAATCGTGCCCGATGCGATAGTCCTTCCAAGATCGGTTGAGGACGTGGTTGCCACCGTCCGCATCTGCGCCGAACACAATGTCCCCATCACGGCTCGCGGCGCCGGTACGGGCCTGACCGGCGGGGCGGTCAACCGCGGCATCCAGCTCGACTGTTCGCGACATCTCAATCGCATCGTCCATGTCGACCCGGACGGGCGAACCGCGCGGGTCGAGCCCGGCGTCGTGCTGGACGAACTGAATGCCGAGCTGACACCGCACGGGTTGCAGTTCGGGCCGGACGTCGCCACCGGCAACCGGGCCACCATCGGCGGCATGATCGCCAACAACTCCTGCGGGGCCCACTCGATCGTTCACGGTCGCACGGTGGATCACGTGCTGTCTCTGGACGTGGTTCTAGCCGACGGATCGATCTGCACCTGGGGGCCGGGCGCCGATTCTACGGACAACCCGCTGGCCCGAGGTTGCCAGGAGGTCCTGTCGGCGGTGAGCGCGGAGTATGCCGACGAGATCGCCGCCCGGTTCCCCAAGGTCATGCGCCGCAACGGTGGATACGCCCTGGACCGCCTGCGCCTGGACAACGGACGCGTCAATGCCGAGACGATCGTCTGCGGCAGTGAGGGGACGCTGTGCGTCGTGGTCGGCGCGACGCTGAGGCTGACCGACGTACCTCGAAACAAAGGCATGGTCGTGGCCCATTTCGAGGGCATTCCGCCTGCCCTGGAGGCAACGCCGGCCGTCCTGAAGCACGGCGCGGCCGCCGTCGAACTCGTGGACAAGCTCATCCTGGACGCCACCCTGGCCAATCCCGCGATGGCCCGGCGCCGGACGTTCCTCGACGGCGACCCCGAAGCCATTCTGATCTGCGAGCTGTTCGACGACGACGAATCCCGACTGCGCCGCCGATTGGACGAGTTGGCCGCGGACCTCAAGTCGCGATCGTTGGGCTATGCCCACCCGATCATCACCGACCCGGCCGGTCAGGCCGACGTGTGGGAGGTGCGCAAGAGCGGTCTGGGGCTGCTGATGTCCAGGCCCGGCGACCGCCAGCCGCAGGCCTTCGTGGAAGACACCTCGGTCGACCCGGCGAAACTTCGCGACTACATCGACCGCTTCGGCCGAATCCTGGACGACGAAGGTATCCGGCAGGTCGGCTGCTACGCCCACGCCAGCGTGGGCTGTCTGCACGTTCGACCGGCGCTGAACCTCAAGGACGGCGACGATCTCGAGCGCATGCGCCGGATCGCCGACCGGGTCAGCTCATTGGCACTCGAATTCGGCGGCACCATGACCGGCGAGCACGGCGACGGCATCATCCGTTCCTGCTGGCTGGAGAAGATGTACGGCCCGCGGATCATGGAGGCCTTTGGCCGCGTCAAACGCGCGTTCGACCCCCAGGGGCTGTTCAACCCGGGCAAGATCGTGTCACCGCTGCCCATGACCGAGAACCTGCGCTACGGACCCCAGTTCGAGTCGCAGGACCCACCGACGCACTTGGACTTCAGCGAACACGGCGGAATGGCCGGTCTGGCCGGAATGTGCAGCGGCGTGGGGCAGTGCCGTCAACGGCTGGTCGGCACCATGTGCCCCTCGTTCATGGCCACTGGCGACGAGCAGCACACCACCCGGGCCCGGGCCAACGCCCTGCGGATCGCCCTGTCCAACCGCGACCTGCTCCACGACCTGTCCGATCCGGCGCTGATCGACGTCATGGACCTGTGTCTGAGCTGCAAGGCCTGCAAAACCGAATGCCCCACCGGAACGGACCTGGCCAAGCTCAAGGCCGAGTGGCTCGCCTATCGCAATCGGACTTTCGGCGTGCCCAAACGCAGCCGTCTGGTCGCGGCGTCGCCCGATCTGGCGGTCTGGGGCAGCCGCTTCGCCCCGCTGAGCAACTGGGTCATGCAGTCGAAGCCGGTTCGAGCCTTGATGGAAAGACGGTACGGCCTGGACCGTCGCGTTCCCCCGCCGCGATTCGCGCGGACCACGTTCCGCAAATGGTTCGCCAAACGCCGCAAGAAGCGGGCCCAGCCCCCACCGGCCGAACGACCGCGCGTCATCTACTTCGTGGACACCTGGACCAACTTCCACGTCCCCCAGGTGGGGCGGGCGGCGGTGAAAGTGCTCGAGGCTCTGGGCTATCACGTCATCGTTCCGCTGACCAAGTGCTGCGGCCGACCGCTGCTGAGCAAGGGCATGCTGCCCGAGGCAAGACTACTGGCCCAACACAACGTGCAGACTCTGGCTGGTTTCGCCGCTCGCGGCATCCCGATCGTGGGGACGGAGCCGAGCTGCGTATCGGCCATGTTGGACGAGTGGCCCCAACTGGTGCGCACCATCGACGCCTACCGCGTGGCCGACATGACGTTGAACATCGAGAGCTTCGTGGCCCGGGCGCTGAGCCGCGAGCCGAACGCGCTGCGCTTCAAGCCCGGCCGGCGCCCACTCCTGTACCACGGCCACTGCCACCAGAAGGCCCTGACGGGCACGGAAGACGCCCTGGCCGTGTTGTCCGCCTGCACCGGCGGGGGCGCTTCAGAGATCGACAGCGGCTGCTGCGGCATGGCCGGCTCGTTCGGACACGAGGTCGAGCACTACGATGTAGCCAAAGCCATCGGCGAGCAGCGCCTGTTCCCCGCCATCCGCGATCGGGGCGAGGCCGACGTCGCCGCCTCCGGCTTCAGTTGCCGGCACCAGATCGAGCACCACACCGGCGTCCATCCCAGACACGTCATCGAATGCGTGGCCGACGCCCTGGCCTGACGACGTCGGACCGACGGTCGACGCTTGACCGAATCGCCCGCGGGAGGCAGAATGAGCCGTTCGTGCCAGCAAGCCGAGGAGTCATCTCGAGCGTGAGCCTGACGCCGCACGCCCTGCCGGCGGCGTCCTTGACCGCGCTGACCGAGGCGGCGGCCGCGATCAACTCGACGCTGGACCTGGACGCAGTCCTTCAGACCATCGCCCGCCTGGCCTGCGCCGTCACGCGGGCCGAAGCCGCCAGCGTGTTCCTACTGGGCGACCGGCGCAAGAGACTCGTGGTGGTCGCGGCCACCGGCGGGCGCCGGGACGCCCTGATCGGGCTGGACATCGACGTTCAGCAGGGCCTCGCCGGTCACGTGGTCCGAACCGGCGAGCCCATCAACCTGGTGGACGCCTGCAACCACCGCAGGTTCTCCAAGCAGATCGACGACATCTCCAGCCTGCGCACCCGGACTCTGATCGCCACGCCGATGGTTTACCGCGGCGAAGTGATCGGCGTGATCGAAGTGGTCAACCGGCTGGACGAGACCGGCTTTGACGATCACGACCAGAAGATTCTGAAAGTCTTCGCCGCCATGGCGGCGGGGGCCACCCAGAACGCCAAAACCTACCAGGACCTCCAGCGCCGATTCGACGGGCTGCGCGAGTCGGTGATGAAGCGGCCCACGATCATCGGCCAGGCGCCGGCCTTCAAGCGCGTGCTGGAGCTGTGCGACAAGGTATCGCCCAGTAACGCGACCGTGCTGCTGCTCGGCGAGACCGGGACGGGCAAGGAACTGACCGCCCGCTACATCCACAACGCCTCGCGACGCCGCGCCGGAACGTTCGTGGCCATCAACTGCGCCGCCCTGCCCGACACCCTGCTGGAGAGCGAACTGTTCGGTCACGAGAAGGGATCGTTCACCGGAGCCCACGCCCAGCGTCGCGGCTGGTTCGAGCTGACCGACGGCGGCACGCTGTTTCTGGACGAGATCGGCGACATCACCCGCTCGACGCAGGCCAAGCTCCTCCGCGTCCTTCAGGAGAAGGAGTTCGTCCGGGTGGGCGGCAGCAAGACGGTCTCCTGCGACGTCCGCATCATCGCCGCCACCAACCGCAACCTGAAGAACATGATGGCCGACGGGCTCTTCCGCGACGACCTCTACTACCGACTGAGCGTCTTCCCCATCGAACTGCCCGCCCTGCGCGACCGCTCCGAGGACGTCCCCGAGCTGGTCGAGCACTTCGTCGCCGCGGCCGTGCGCGAGTTCGGCATGCGCGACCTGCGCATCACGAACGATACGATGGATCGGCTCAGCCGCCATAGCTGGCCGGGAAACATCCGCGAGTTGCAGAACGTGATCGAGCGCTCCGTCCTCATGTCGGACGGGACCGCGCTCTATCCTTCCGACCTGCCGCAGGACATCCAGGCCGCCGTCGGTGCGGCCGAGCCGTGCGACGACCTCTCCACGCTACCGGGTCAGGAGCGGGCTCTGATCCTCAAGGCTCTGGAGGAGCACGGCTGGAACCAGTCGCAGGCGGCCCGCTCGCTGGGCGTCTCGCGGTATCACCTTCGCCACCGGATAAAGAAGTACGCGATCGAGAAGCCCGGCGGCCTCAGACGCCCCGCGTAGGATCAACACCAAAGGGAAAACGACCGACGAGCACCCCCACAGGTCGGGGGGCGCTATCTGTGCCCGGGCCATGCGAGCCGTGTCCTTCCGGCAGGCGTGTGTGAACCGATTTGACCGGCCCGGTATCGCCAGCCGTCGACCGGTGACGGTCCCGAGGCCGGCTGATGATACCAGTTACAGGATGAGTTTGCCGATCCCCGAGCCGCGGCCGGAACCCGTCCCGACGATGTCGGGAGGCCGCGCGGCCGACAACGCAACAGAGGCGCCGACTTGGTGGGGATCGAATCGGCATGAACAGACTGGAAGGGGTATGAGATCCAGCAAGACCCAGGCCATACCTGCCTTCAGGCAGGTCGGCGACGACCTTCGTTGAGCTGGTTCCTCCGGCGCCCGCTTGTTCTCCCGAATGCATCGTCGAAGTGGAGGATCCTCGCGGGAGACACTCGACCAGCCATTGACACACGACGCGGCCTTGCCGCTCTTGAACGCGAGGCGTTCGTCGCGTGTCAATGGCCAGCCCGAACTGCCCTGGGAGCCATGAACCCGTGCGGAACATGCCGATTCCCGTCTTGCAACGGCCGGGATCAGCGGGTATACATGCGCCCATGTTGCCTGTGGACGGCCCACGGACTCCGGGCGTGCCGGGATAACTCCGCGAAATGGGCCAAAGGCGTCTGACCGCCGGTGGAAACAGGCGCAATGGACGGCCAACATGAGTCGCCAGGCGACCGCCCTCGCCCCCCCCCACGCGGAATCAAACTTCCTATCAGTCAGCCGCATTCAGGTAGAAGGAACGGTTATGTGGTTTTGGATCGCATTAGCAGCGATGATATACGGCTCAGTCATGTGTTGGATTAACGGCAACCGTAAGATAGTAATCATCTCTTGGATCATCTTGCTGATTGGATTTTTCACCGTTCCCGCTCTGTTTGGATCTGGATGGGCATTTGTTATACTTCAAGCGGTACTGGCCCTTATCCTATTACCCAGAGCGTTAAACATTGCACATTTCTACCCGGCGGCGTAGCGGACGGGCTCGGCGTGGAAGTAACTCTTGACGAGCTCCGGCTGGCGTTGCGTACTGCGCAGGTAGG
>Ga0307379_10014639_pt1 | contig 10098 bp, 9 predicted proteins | sample UN2MG_FD_202237 | JGI IMG/M metagenome (GOLD analysis project Ga0307379, IMG submission 202237) | Soil microbial communities from Risofladan, Vaasa, Finland - UN-2 | ecosystem: Environmental > Terrestrial > Soil > Coastal area > Acid sulfate soil | place: Finland: Risofladan, Vaasa | collected... | reverse complement strand
ATGATATCTTCGAATGGATCAAAATCTACTTGAGTAATTGATTTATTATTTTTCACCATTCGAAGGTAATTAATTGACCCGTCGATGGCAATTTTCTTTTTCAAATTGAATACTTTAAGAACAAGATCAAATATGCTGAAAATAGAAACTACTAGTATGAAATTTGTCACAATATATAACAATCCGATAAGGAAAATGAAAAGTGAAATGTCTGTGGTAATCTTATATGTAAAAAATGAAACTGAAAAAACATTCATCTCAATATTTTCAAAGTATAAATAATAGGTTAGAAATCCGATAATAAAGTATAGAGGCATTGTAAGTAAGATGCTCTTTAATATTTTTGTGATCCTTTTTGTTAATGAAACATTATAATCAATATAATTTGCCAATATTTTAATCCATAAAATTGGAATCGATGCCCAAAGCATTGATAATAAAATCAATAATGAAAATATAAAATTTGTAAATTGTATTTTTGTAAAAACAATGGAAATGATAACTACTCCCATACCCATTGAACCAAACAGCATACCATTTTTTTTCCCATCAATTAAAGCAACCAAAATGGCAACACCATTTATCAATGCAAAAACTGTTGTGGGAAGGATAGATTGATAAAATATTTCATAGTTGGTGTTCATAGGTTCGCTTAATACAAATACAATATAATAGAGAGCCCCGACAACCCAAAAAGATGCAAATCCCATCACAAAATATAAAAAATTCTTAAACAATGGGTCTTCCAATTGCCTTACTAAAGAAACTCCAAGAATAGAAATCATAAGAAGACCTATGAAAATTATTCTATTATATTCAAAATTCGGGTTTTCAGGAATATAATTATTAAAATTTGAGATTATCTTAAAGGGTATTCCAATAGTTAAAAGAGCAGCTATCCCAATTACAAGTATAGGAACTGCTCTATGTAAGTTACCTATCCAATCAAGTTTAAAAACTCCATTTTTCAAATAGATACCTCTTAATAATTCGCTATTATATATTCTGGTATAATATTATTTTGGTAGTCGCAACAATAAAATATTTATAGAACTACAAACACTCAATATCACCGAAATTTAATAGGAGGACTATCAATTTTATGGCAGGACAGTTAGGTGGACAGCCGATTTTTATATTAAGAGAAGGAACTGAACGTTCCAGAGGTAGAGAAGCCCAGAACAGTAATATCATGGCAGCTAAAGCAGTGGCTAATGCTGTTAGGACGACACTGGGTCCTAAAGGAATGGATAAAATGCTTGTGGACAGCCTTGGGGATGTGGTAATTACCAATGACGGTGTTACCATCCTGAGGGAAATGGACATCGAGCATCCGGCAGCAAAGATGATAGTAGAAGTAGCCAAAACCCAGGATGATGAGGTAGGCGATGGTACTACTACTGCAGCTGTGTTAGCAGGGGAACTCCTGAAGGTAGCAGAGGACCTGTTGGAACAGGATGTACATTCCACTATCATTGCCAGCGGATATAGAATGGCAGCTGATAAAGCGGAAGAGATCCTGAAAACAATCCAGTATACAGTTACTGAGGATGATGAAGATCTATTGATTAAGATCGCCAGCACTGCTATGACAGGAAAAGGTGCTGAAAGTTCTAAGGAAAAACTATCAAAGCTTGTAGTCAAGGCTGTAAAAGCAGTTGTTGAAGTGGAAGCTGGAAAAAAAATGGTTGACATTGATAATATCAAGGTCGAGAAAAAGGTGGGTGCCAGCATTGAAGAATCAGAACTTATCGAGGGAATGGTTATTGATAAAGAACGTGTGCACCCCAATATGCCCAAGAACATCAAGGATGCAAGGATCGCACTTATCAGTGAACCTGTAGAGTTCAAGAAGACCGAAGTGGATGCAGAGATCAATATTACATCACCTGACCAACTGCAGCTGTTCCTTGACCAGGAAGAGAAGATGCTAAAGGACATGGTGGATAAGATCATCAACAGCGGAGCCAATGTGGTCGTTTGTCAGAAAGGTATTGATGATATGGCACAGCATTACCTGGCAAAAGCCGGTGTACTGGCTGTTAGAAGGGTCAAGAAGAGCGACATGGAAAAACTGTCCAGAGCCACCGGTGCCAGCGTGATTACAAATATTGATGAGATATCTGAGTCTGACCTTGGACATGCCGGTCATGCCGATGAGAAGAAGATCGGCGGCGATGCTATGTTATATATCACAGAGTGCAAGAACCCAAAAGCTGTCAGTCTGATCGTCCGCGGTGGTACAGAACATGTAGTGGACAGTCTTGAAAGGGCTTTGGAAGATGCACTGCGTGTCGTAGGTGTGGCAATCGAAGACGAGAAACTTGTTGCAGGCGGCGGCAGTCCAGAGGTTGAACTGTCCCTGAGGCTCAGGGAATATGCAGCTACATTGAAGGGCAGGGAACAACTGGCAGTAAGCAAATTTGCAGACGCAATGGAAGTTATTCCCAGAACCCTGGCAGAGAATGCAGGATTGGATCCCATTGACATGCTTGTGGAATTAAGGTCCCAGCACGAGAAAGGCAACAAGAATGCAGGGCTTGATGTATACACCGGAGAGGTCATTGACATGTTGGCAAAAGGTGTTGTTGAGCCACTGAGGGTAAAAACCCAGGCCATCAACAGTGCTACTGAATCAGCTGTCATGATCCTCAGGATCGATGATGTCATCGCTTCAGTAGGTGGCGGCGAAATGCCTCCAGATATGGGCGGTATGCCACCTGGTATGGGTGGAATGCCACCAGGCATGATGTAAAAAATTAATATTTAACATACCCCACTGGGTATGTTCTTTTTCTTTTTTTTATAATTTAGCTGTTTATAATAATTCGATCATATTATTCTATAAGGATAATTTTATAATGTACGGGTTCATATATAAATACTGGAATGTATAAGATCCGCATACATGGTAGGGGAGGCCAGGGAGCCAAGAAGGCAGCCAAGATAATTGGCCTTGCTGCTTTTCGAAGTGGCAAGCAAGTCCAGGATTTTGCACTGTACGGTGCTGAAAGGCGTGGTGCACCTGTTATGAGTTTTGTCAGGATCGATGATGAACCCATACTTGAGCGAGGATATGTTAATGACCCGGATGTGGTTATTGTCCTGGATCGGACATTGTTAGACCTGGTCAGGGTAGAGGACGGCCTGAATAAAAATGGTCTATTGATTATTAATTCCGAGCACGAGCCAAAGGTGGATACACCAGCCAGTGTCAAATATATAGATGCGACTGACATTGCTCTTGAAACAATTGGCAAGCCCATTTTCAATACTGCGATGCTGGGAGCACTGGCAAAGCTGACAGATGTTATTACCCTGGATGCTTTGAATAACGCCATCGAGGAAGAATTTTCCGATTATTCTGAAAAAATAATAAAATCCAATAAAGCTGCAGTTCAAAAATGTTACGAGATGATCGAATGAGAGAAGAAGAACTGCTGTATAAAGCAATTGATGGCATTCCTATTATTAAAGAGCCTGGCAGTTCTGCCAGTATCAACAGGGGCTCATGGAGATTGGTAAGACCTGTGCATCACAAGGAAAAATGTACAAAATGTAAGATATGTTATGCCTATTGTCCCGATGCTGCCATTAAATGGACATCCGATGGGCCCGACATCGATCTAAAGGCCTGCAAGGGGTGTATGATCTGTATGGAAGAATGTCCCACAGGGGCCATAACCCAGGAAAAGGAGAACTGATATGAAGCAGACACTGATCACTGGTAACGAAGCAGCGGCATGGGGTGCCAGATTGGCCCGACCCCAGTATATTCCTTCATTTCCAATTACACCCCAGACCGAATGCATAGAGACCCTGGCCCGCTGGGGAGCAGACGGAGGACTCCCGAATACCTATTTTGACAGGCTGGAATCCGAACATTCAGTCATGAGTGCAGCTGTGGGCGCTGCGGCTGTGGGCAACCGGGTATTTACCGCAACTTCGTCACAAGGTTTGCTGCTGATGCATGAAGTGCTCTATATCGCGGCAGGAATGCGCCTGCCCATTGTGATGGCAACAATATCCAGGGGACTTTCGGCGCCTGTTACCCTGTGGTCAGACCATAATGATTTTTTAGATCAGAGGGATAGCGGCTGGCTCATGTTCCATGCTGAGAACAATCAGGAAGTACTGGATATGATGCTCATAGCCTATCATGTGGCTGAGGACAATAAAGTACTGCTGCCAGTAATGGTCAATATGGACGGTTTTGTACTCTCGTTCACTGATGAACCTGTGACCATTCCCTCGTTTGAAATGGTGGATAAGTTCCTGCCTGATTATGCGCCCGAACATACCATTACCCCGGATCGTCCAGTTACTATAGGGGCCCCTGCATTGGATGAATATACATTCTTTAAAGCCCAGAATCATGTGGCTGCACGCAATGCTCTCGGTGTGATCGAACAGGTGCAGGATGAATTTGAGAAGATCTTTGGCAGGAAATACGATATGGTAGATGAATTCATGATTGAGGATGCAGAACTTGTACTCATCACCCAGGGTTCAATGAGCACCACAGCCAAGGCTGCTATCAAAGAAATGAGGGCGGATGGGATCAAAGTCGGACTGGTGCGTCTGCGGATCATACGACCCTGGCCGGCAAGTGCCATTAAAGAGGCGTTGAAAAATGCCAGGGCTATTGCAGTAATAGATCGCAATGTTGCTCCGGGGAGGGGCGGCATCATGTTACCCGAGATCGTAGAAACTTTATATTACCTGGAATCCAGACCAATCATATCAAGTTTTATTGTAGGACTGGGCGGTAATCCCCAGACCGAGGAAAAGATCAAAGAGATAACCCACAAACTCATGGAAGATCTCGAATCCGGCACTCCCAGGGTTGAATGGAACGATGTGGAGGAATTATAATGCCTGAGATCAAGAATATCAGGGACCTGCCTGAGATAGAATTGTTCACAGGGGGCTCATCAGCATGTGCCGGCTGCGGAGGATCCATGGGCTTGAAATTGGCATTAAAAGCCCTGGGTCCCAAAACCATAATTGTCAATGCTTCAGGATGCATGACCTTGCTGCCTCTATATCCTACGACACCGCTTAAAGTCAGCTGGATACACAATGCTATTGAGAATGCTTCATCTACTGCGGCAGGAGTGAGACACGGCCTGGATATGCAGGGTCATGATGACATGAACGTGGTGGTCTATGCAGGAGACGGTGCAACCTATGATATCGGTTTCGCTTCCCTTTCAGCAGCCGCTGTCAAGAATGAGCGTATTATCTATATTTGCTACAATAACCAGTCCTACGGCAACACAGGTTTCCAGTGGTCAAGCGCCACTCCTTTTGGCAGCGAGACCAAGACCACACCCCGGGGACGTGAGAATCAGATCGGTACAACATTTGTCCAGAAAGATATGGTAAAGATAATGGGCGCCCACAGGGTATATGCTGCCACGGCATCCCTGGCATATCCAGTGGATTTCCTGAATAAAATTGAAAGGGCCAAAAAAAGGGATGGGTTCTCATATATCGAGCTCCTGGGTTCATGCACTGCAGGTTGGAACTATGATCCCAGACTCACGATCAAGATGTCAAAGCTTGCTGTGCAGAGTGGTATGTGGCCGCTGTATGAGATCGAAGAAGGGATATTAAATCTGAATAAGGATTTCAAGGAACTAAAACCCATTGAAGAATTCCTTGAGCAACAGGGACGATATAAAAAGCTCCCTCCTGACGGAGTTCAGAAACTCAGATCATTAATTAATAAACACTGGACTGAACTTAAAGAATATAATGGACTCAGATATGTATAAGAGATTCAATCCAGGAAATGAATGATCATTTTGCAGTGGTCAAAACCTGTTCCGTAACATTCAACTTCTTCTACCAGTGTCTTAAGATTGAGGCGATGCAATAATATTCCCTCAATAAGACCTTCATCCAGCGAGCATAATGTTCGTCCCACGTCCGGCATATCAGAACAGTCAAAACAATCGTGAATTAACAGGGTCAATGGATTTGAATTATATATTTCCACCTTGCCGAGATTGTGCATTTCCCAGAATTTTGCCATCTCCAGTATTAGATCATCGAGGTTATCTGATACAAATATATCTGCAATTTTTTTTCCGATATCATCCCCGATCCTTTTCATTACAGGTTTTGGGTTCATACCGTAAGCTTCCAACCCATAACGGATAGTATGGCACAGTGTCTTGAAAAATACATACTCAGAATCCACAGAGCTAATCAATTTGTCCAGGATTACGTCATAGCTCTTTTGGGTGGGTGTATCAGAATACGCAATGAATTGAGAGTTTAGGACATAGTATTTCTTTCTTTTATCAGTGCAGTCCCTTTGCTCTAATATGATATTTTGTTCTAACAGGTCTTTCAGGTGTACAGATATGGTAGATTTGGCTTTGCAGGTCTCCTTAACTATATCTTCAAAAGGTCTGCACTGGTTGCCGATAAATTTTAATATCTTTAGTTTTACGGGACTTTCCAGGGCTACCATCCCGTCTTTTGTGGAAAAAATTATGGTACGGTTGTTTTTCATAGCCATTTCAATACAGTTTGAAAAACCTTATATAAATATTGTTCGCTTTGTGCCGAATTAATATATTGGAATTTTTACTTATACTTGATCCTTATGCACGCCGCCGTTCACTCTTATATTCTTCAAGCAGGCTGTCAAGCCACTGTTCTTTTTCTTTAATTCTTCTTGAAGTGAGTTCTTCCCTAAAACGAGCTTCACAGGTTTCTAATTCTTCTGGGTCCACTACACCGAAATCATCCACATAATGGACATGTACTGATCTAATATTAATAAACGGCAATCCCTTTTTATAGAACTCATCAATGGCAATATGTGCCATCTCACCCCTGAAGACCACTGCCCTGATACCGGCATCTGCGAGAATGTCCACAGTTGCGGGTCCGCCCCCACTGGCATCCTTGAAGAACAGCACATCGCCTGGTTTTAAACCATATTGTCCATTTACGATAGCAAGTGCTTCTTTGGTAAATGCAGGAATCACTTTTACAGGTATTATCCGGCCGCTGGTCTCAAGTGTTCTGACCCGTTTTAGTTCATCTGCCAATCCTGACAGCTCGATACATTCCAGGTCCTTTGCTTTAATAGCTTTTTCAAGCATGCGTATTTTTTCATCACGTATACGCATCTCTTTGGCCTTTCTTAACTTTGAATATGTCTTGGCCTTAAGATCTTGAATCTTTTTTTCCTGGTTTGAAATCTGATGTGCCTGGTCTTTGATCTCTGATTTCAATTCTTCCAGATATGACCTCAGACTATCGATGGTCTCTTGTTGACGTTTGATAGTTTCAGTCGCCTCGATGAACTTCTCATCAGGTTCTAAACCTGTCTCCTGGTCTGGCTGCACCTCAGGCATAACTTTTCGGCCTGTTAACCTGGCAATTGCGCTATCTATGGAATCTCCCTTCATTACCAGGGCTATGGCCTCATCCACATCAATTCCGGGAGGTACTTTTTTGCGGATCTGGTCAAATTTATTCTTGAACTTGCGAAACGTATGGGCTGCAGCTGCTAATGCATCACGTTCATGGTCGTTTTTATATCCGTACGGTTTTGCCAGTTCTATCTTTTCTTCAGTAGCTAATGATGTGTCAGGTTCACCTGAAATTGCATTGAATGAGCGTCGGATCTTTTCAACAGTACCCGGAATAGGCCTTACATCTGTGGCCACTATTAAAGGCCTGCCATATAGGGCCACTATTTCGATTACGTCAGACACTGACATTTCCCTGCTGCTCTGCAGTTTGATCAGGGTCCCGTCCAGGTCAAGTAGTGCCAGCCCGGTAGTAGTACCAGGATCGATCCCTGCTATTACAATTTTTCGTTTTTGATCTTTCAATGGTGTAAAATTTATTGCATCACGCTCTACTGGCTGCACTTTGACCTGGACATCACCTAATTTTAATGACGATAAAGGGATCTCAGTATGGGGGGCATCAACTACGAATTCACCTCTGGTATACCCACCAAATCCTTTTACATTTTTTGATGAGTAATTGATCCCTTTTTCCTGTTTCAGCTCTCTTAAGGTATCTTCGATCTCTCTGGTCTTCTGTCTAACATGTCCGTGCACCTTACGACGGTAACGGTTCTGGCTCCAACCGCCCCTGCCAAGAGAACGGGCCCGGCTCACCTTGATAAAGGTCTTATCTTCAAATACCGAGACTATATCACCCACACCCACTAATGCCAGTTGTGCACATACATCTGCTTCCTGGATGGGATCGAACCTGTTAAATGATATACCCCTGCTGCGTGCAAGACCTGTTAGCGGTTTTAGATGTTCACCCCCTGTTACCTGTACCAATCTGGTTTGGTGGGGTAGTTTACCCATAAAAGAGATAAGATCACGGCGGTCGCGGGCAAGTTCATGTATGTTATCCACGGCCAGGATGTGGGGCTTTTGTTCCCAGATCATTCTCATAAGTTTATGGAGGCTTATCATCCTGTGATGTTCAACACGACCGTTGGAATGTATTGCTACTGCATAACTGGGTTTCTCTTTCCCCCTGGGGGACCCTTTTGAGATATCAATTCCAAAAATGATCTTATCTTGAACCATTTGTTAATATTATGTTATGAGTATACTAAAATAAAAAGCTTGATGGGTGGTTAACACCGTGAACAAATGGAAAAATATATCTATTAAAAAATTTATTGTAGAATTGAGCGGGTCTACATTTTTTTGATACACTCCCACCCCTGCCCGCTCACATTATTAATAATAACCCGACTTCTTTATCTGTGGCATTAAGGTAATTGATCAACTGAGGTTTATTTTCGGCTCGGAAGCCCCATCTACCAAGGTCGCCACCTCATCACCGAACTCATCTCTGATATCGGACAGTGTGTAATCCTCATCTTCTACAACATCATGCAGCATTCCTGCGATAACCACATGCTCTGGTGCATTATTCTTCATGAGGGTGGAGGCAACATCCAGAGGATGGACGATGGTATGGTTGAACTTTTCCGGCAGGTGTTTTTATGGGCTTTATGGGCAAAGGTGGTCTATACTTGAAAGATAGACCATATGATTTGGGATGTTCAGGTGCAGGATATGCTATCCTGTGCGTCCCCAAGGGCAAGTACAACCGCTGGACCAGGCGCCACATGCCCAAGACCATGAAGCTGACCGACAATACCAGCGCTGCGGCATTATGTTGGGAGAAGGGGCTCATTTTCATCAACAGCAGGACCGGTTGAGGACTGTATTGTTTTGCTTTAAGCCTTGCTACTAAATCTGTGATATTCTCATCCAGTTTCTTCGCATATTCTCCTACTGTTACTCCGTCAGTACCGGGAGATTTTCTTTTCTTTAACTCCCTGAAACATTCTTTTAGAAAATCCTCAGTAAGTAAGTGTACTAATGACGTAAACTTACATTTCGGATCTTCCTTAGCTTTCAAAGCTATAACCAGTATAGCTTCTAAAGTCTTAGACACCAGTTTTGTTGTCATCTACTCCCCACCTCTGAGTGTGGTAGATGTGCCCCTGATGTCACTCGTACTTCTGTCAGACCCTTCCCTCCACAGGCATTACCCTGCTTCAACAGTACTATGATCTGATCCGACTCCCAGTATGCCATTTGCACCATCTTACCGTCAATAGGCTTGGCAGCGCATACTCCTGTAGGGAGAGCATACTGGGCCTCCCGAGTTCCCATAATCTCCTTTTGATACCATGCTACGGTCTGAGACCCCGTTGGACTCACATCACCTTGCCGTGTCCCAGAGCTCTCTGCTATATTCCAAGACTGGAGGTGCTGACTAATGATGGTGTGAATGCTGCCTTCCGTTACACAGATAACGTCGGCTTCCAAAATCATCAGAATTTCGGGGCTTATAACCTTCACTTCCGTTGTGGCCTAGTATCCCATCCCCCCAGCTTCACATCAACCTGTTACCAGGTTGGGTGTGGGGTTCAGTTCTGAGGTGGTGGCTAGCCTTTCCTCAGACTGGATTTTCACCAGCTGGCGAATATGAGCTTAGCTCGGCACGCCTGTGTCCTCTGTGCTCTCTGTGGTTTATTACTCATCACTTAACGGAATTTGCATTTAATGAGTCAAACATTAT
>Ga0307379_10014636_pt1 | contig 10100 bp, 11 predicted proteins | sample UN2MG_FD_202237 | JGI IMG/M metagenome (GOLD analysis project Ga0307379, IMG submission 202237) | Soil microbial communities from Risofladan, Vaasa, Finland - UN-2 | ecosystem: Environmental > Terrestrial > Soil > Coastal area > Acid sulfate soil | place: Finland: Risofladan, Vaasa | collected... | reverse complement strand
TGGATAGTTCCCGGGGGAAAATGTAGAGGGAAAAAGTTTGGAGTTAGCGTTTACTTTTCTCATAGTTATCCAACACAAGCTTTTGTACTTGTAAAAGTCTTTCCACAAACAGATAATATTTTCCTTTTTCATGGTGCATTAAGTTAGAAAAACTTCTGTTTCTTGCTTGCATCTCATTATGGATATCATCCCCTGAACTTGATTTTTAATTTTTCGAATGGTTTCAATTAATAAAAAAAACCAGCTTGTAATTAACAAGACCGGTTTCGCTACTGGCTCATCTGCGCTTTACTTCCCTAAATATATAAATGAAGGTGAGAAGAGAATGCTTCTCACCTTCATTGTTACAGCTTCTCATTTATTGGTAGAGAATCACCTGATGTTACAGCTTCTCATTTATTGGTAGAGAATCACCTGATGTTACAGCTTCTCATTTATTGGTAGAGAATCACCTGATGTTACAGTCTCTCACTTATTGGTAGAGAGTTACCTGATGATGATAGTTTCATGTACCATCATCTTGATGATACATGAAAGAAACAAAATCCTTTTTAACCGTAAGAGTACCGTTTTTATTTAGTTTACTGTTTTCGAATAAGCCTTCTATATCACGATATCTCTCTATATGAGCAGTTTCTGCCATAGCTTCAGTCATTTGTCTCAGTAAAATACCCTTCTCTTCTTTGTCCATTAACTTTCACTTTCCTTTCATTCTAAAAAAGTTCCGCAATTCTTACAGTATTTATGAGTTGAGTCATTTTTTTCACCACATGTACCGCATATTGGTTTGTCATTTACAAACAAAGGTGCTTTTACTTTTTTTTTGTCAGAAACAAAACCCTTTATTTTTAAAGTTATTACGTGAGATTGAGATTCCAATTCACGCGTATAACCACGATTAAATTCTTGATTTATTTCAGTGCCTTTTACCGTAATTCCGTCTTCGTTAGTATTTCCAAGAGTAAGATTATCTGCTGAAAAGACAGATGACACAGAATTTTCGGTAAAACTCATGTTATTGACAGTTATTGGATTGTTCCCATTATTAAAGCCATTGTCATCAAAATTTCCAAAATCTTCATTAGGTAACGTAATTGACTTGTTCCCATTATTAAAGCCACTGCCATCAGATGACGTATATGTAACAGTTCCGCCATTTGGATGCCAAACACCCCAAGGATACCCATGATAAATATACCAAGGATAATAATAGTCATACTGATTATAGTTATGATGATGATTATAAGTATGTGTTACTATTGGCTCGTCTTGTTCGAACCAAAACTCCACTCTTATTAAGGAATCATCAACTCTGTTTCCGCGATATTCCTCTATCTGTTTCGTCTTTTCAATAAATTTGAATCTGTTTTTAGCTATACTATCTTTCATATATCCATCTAACTCAATTTCTGCATTTGGAAATACAATCAGTTTATTACTATCAAGAACATCTTCTCCATCAACAGAAATTTTTACAACTGCTTTTTTAGATTCGAGATTTTTTAAAAGTATACTGTATTCAGTATTAAAAGGAATTTGTACTGAGCTCCCCTTTTCTCTTAAAACTTTACCATCTACCTTTAAAGCTACAACAAATTTGTCACTAAACATTTCATTCTCCTGTCATGCACATCGGCTAAGTGCATTTGTATTAAAGCCGATATATCTATCTACGCAGATAGATTGTCTATAATTATACCACACAATTGCTAATTTGTCAAGTAGCAATATTACTTATATTCAGAACTTTGTTTTAGATAAAAATTTTTAAAGATAGCACGCATGTCATCCCATGATTTAACACGAACTTCATACCCACCTCTAAAAATTATATTCCAGCTTTCATCTATTCCTGCCTCTTCTTCATAATATTCTATCACATCAATCGAGTCTATAACAATACAAGTCCCTGAAGATAGTTCAAATAATCTTTTCATTTATACTCACTCCTGTCTTTCCTCGCAAGATATTCTGCATTAACACTCTTTAATATTTTTCTTCCGATTCTAGGATGGTTTTCTTCTTCAAACATTTTTACCACACAACCTTCCCGGATTTGGTCAGGGCACAATATAGAATTGCCTATAGTAAGTTTCTCAACAATTTTATCGCTATATTTACCTGCATATAGTTCCGGCACATGCTTTAGACCAAATGCATTACAAAAGTCTTTGACAACATTCCAGTTCATATACTTTCCGTCAACCTTTATATCAAACACAACAAGGTCTGGCTCATCAAGCCCATATGTCAAATCTTTCTGAATTCCTGCTCCGTATACCTCTCCATATATAATCATTCCAGTTTGTATAACATCTTTCATATTATATTTTTTACCGGCTTTATCCCAAACATTTTCTTTATAAAATGTTTTCTTGGTATTGGAGTACTGTGTTAGCTGCATATTATGAGAACCACATACATATTCATATTCTTTTTTTAATATATATTTTTGTATCCACATTGATATCTTGTCCAACACAGGAATATTATTGCCTATTTCTATTTTTAATAGACCATAACGCGCATTAGAATTGTGTACTAAAATTTCATTGGCGAAAAAATTGTGTGTTTCTGTTTCTATATCATATTTTGTAGTATTTATACTTCGAGTATTTTCAATTGATTGTATTTTTATAATCTCTTTCTCTACACATATATTATAATATTTTTTCATATCCTCAGATAAAGATACATTAAGTTGACGAAATCTATATGGCAATTTATATTGCATAGTTTTACAAACATAGGGAGCAATCAAAGTAAAGAATTTTTTAGTATCTTTCGCATTAATTCTAATTCGCCAATATTTTTTTGAAGATAAATATTTTTCTGCATTAATATCGCATTGTATATTTAATGCATTTAATAAAATATCTATATCATTTTCACTAAAACCACACGCAGCAAGATTGATTCTATCCTCCTGTTTTTCGTGATGAGACATAGAACCATCATCCATATACCAAAAAGCCAAAGAGATTGGATTTAATTTTATATCTTGTGGTACAATTTTTTTACCACTATCGTTAAACCATTTCGAAAAACAAATATAGATAGAGGGCAAATTTTGTGTTCTTCCCCTTGCCATCATGGTTCCATATCCACTTATTATTTCAGTCTGTTTATTTCCCGCTATATCCCCAAGACAATTTATGGTGTAATTTAAATATTCTTCATGTTCTTTTTTATGACTAAAGGATATTGATGCACTTTTTTCGCTTTTTGAATAATATGAACCATCTCCTAGCATCTTGCCAACAAGAACACTTTCTTGTAAATATGACAAGTCTTCAATATTTTTTATCAATAAAACATTATCTCCAACATGCAATGATTTAGCTTCAACATATTTATTAAAGGCAGGTGAAAATATCTTATGGTTTGGGGTACACTTCAATGCCCCAAAATAACTTCCTTGGGTTCCAAAACCCCTTCTTTCATAACTAACTTTTAACCAATCTTTGGTTTTGCCGTTATTAAACCAGTTCAATATTTTCGTTGAAACGATTTCTCCGTTTTTATCCTTCCCTAAACATTCAACATCTAGTTTATTGTCAACAATTTCTCCAATGGATTTTGTAGACCCATCTGACAATAGTATTTTTGTTTTTTTCTCCAAACATCCGTGTATCTTTTCTGTTATTACTACAATATCTTCTTTTGTAAATATATCAGAAAAGTTTTTTATATTTTCAATCTCAGTATATTTATGGAAATTAGGATTAATCTTTTTCTTTGATGTTTGTTTTGAGCCATTTCCTGAATAACTTGGTTCAGGTGCTTCATATTTTGTTATACCAAGAAGGTTAGCAACATCATCTCCCTCTTTTAAATTCTTTTTTGGTAAATCAAGAATTAATCCTTGAGAAATATACCCACGAAGTTTTGTGGTAGAAACCCTACCACTCTTTTTAAGGTATTCCAAGTTATATTTATCCACAATTGCAGGTGGAATAATACTGTCAGGAGGGCAAAAAACTACTAAATCTCCCTGTTTATACTGGTCTAGCCCAACAATACAATGCCAGCCGTTGCCAACTTCAACAATACTTAGCTTATCTGCATTCGGATGTTTTTCAATACTCTTTATTTTATGAACTTGTACTATTAGACTAGACATGTTTTATCTCCACTTATTTTTCTAATTTGAGAACTTTTTTAACCTTTGGCTTATAAACCTTGCCATTCTTAACTGTTTTAAGAAATTGATTCCTGCTTCCAAATAATTTCTTAACTATGCACATTGCAACACCATGTTCATGCATTGCATTTTCATCTTCAGTTGCTCTCACAACTGTTACTGTACCGTCCTGCCACATGCAGGTAGTATATCTTCCATTATATATAACTTGTTTTGGTCTAAATATACTTTCAATATCTATCTGAGCAAATTTACCCATTAAACCACAAGAAAAATCAGACTCAGATACATCAAAATTATTTGCAACAAAATCAAGTCCAACAGCCATATATGGAACTACTTTCCCGTTTTCATCGAACAATTTTACCCTATTTTTAATATATTCGTTACTTGCCATCTCGTCTCCTATTATTTTTAATATATCTTTTACATTTTTTATTATGAAATCAGCGTTAGTAGGTTTACTTTCGCTGTAATTATAATCAACAAATATTGTTTTACAACCAGCATTTTTACCAGCGTCTATATCTTTCTTTCTGTCACCAATCATCCAGCTTTTTGATAAGTCTATGTCATGTTTGTTTTGTGCATACAGAAACATGCCTATTTCAGGTTTACGACAAGAACAGTTGTCGCTATTGTCATGATAGCATGTGAGAATGTCAGTTAAAACCAACTTCTCCCGCAAATAAGAATTTATTTTTTCTACTTCTTCCTTTGTTTGTGTACCTCTGGCTACATCTGGCTGATTTGTTATACAAATAGTTTTGTAGTCCAACAACCGAAGAGTAGACAATACATCCGCAATACCCGGCATAATATGTGTATCTAAAAGTGTACTCGGAGGATGTGGGTTGCCAGCCATAACTCTTGCAGCGTTTATGATACCATCTCTATCAAAAAATACAGCCTTACCCATATTTATTACCAACTTTCTTTTATAGATTTCTTTCAACATATTGCGCGAAATCGGCAATTCCTTGCGGAGAACCTACTTCGTAAAATCTCTCATTCACAGCAAAACTATCTAACATTGTTGTTCCTAATTTTAAACCAAGTTTTAACAGGTGGTTATGAGCAAGTGATAAATCAAATTTTTCTCGGTGTTTTATAAAACCAAAAGTAACTTTTGAAAGAATACTAAGTCCATAATCAATATACTTCATTAGGTCTGTTGGATTATCTTTATTATAATCAATTATTTTATTATTATTATATTGAACATTACTTTTCCCATATCTATCACCATTTTTATATATCGTCATTAGACCACCAGCACCAAGACACTCGCTTGTATAAAAGAAATAATGTTGGATATCACGGTAATTAATCGGTAAATAAGAATCTCCATACATCACAAAGAAGTAGTCATAATTCATTATCTGTATTGCTTTTTTAACAGCACCACCAGTACCAAGAGGTTTTTTGTCAACTTGAATAGTAACATTTAAATCAAAACTATTACTGTTAATAAAATCTACTATTGGCTCGGCTAATTCTCCAAGACACAAATGTACATGAGTAAAACCAGCTCTTTTTAACAATTCAAGCTGGTATTGTATGAATGGTTTTTCATTAAATAACAGCATGCTCTTTGGTGTTGTCTTTGTGTAAGGATATAATCTTGTTCCTTTTCCACCAGCAACAACAATCATAGGTATCATTTTCATAATTTGCCTTTTTATATTTTTTAATTGCCTAGACCCTTATTTTTCAATTAACCGTTGAATTTTTTAATTGCTGTTCAGGTCTAAATAGAGAGGGCAGGATTCGAACCTGCGACAAGCTGCTTCTGATAGTAGTAGCTGTTAGCGTTTTATACAAAACACATTTTTTATGCGGCTGTTCTTACCAACTGAACTACCTCTCTATATTTTACAAGATGCTGTTTTTCAATTTTCAGGTTTGAATTTTTGGTTGCTGTAAGCATCTCTATTTTATTTCTTATATTTTTATATTACAAGACACGGGTTTTTCTTACCGGATTGGTTATTAGCCACATGTAATTTTTGGTTGCTGATAACGTGTCTTTATTTTATTTCTTATATTGCTATTCCATCATACACTGGGTCATTCAATGCTTCCAACATGAAGTCATATGCGGTTAAATCTAACCCACTTGTGATTGAGCCAAATACTGACGGAGATTGCCCGGATGCAAACTGTACTCCGTTTGTCATTTCGGCATGGAAAGTATCTTGTCTAGCCTCGACGTTCCAAAAAATAATCTTTGGTAGTTCGTAACCTGCATCATTAAACATCTTTGACATATGTTGATAATAAGTAGCTCTATCTACACGACTGCATTGGTCAAATTCCATATCGGAAATGATTATCAAAGCTTTTGGTAAATCTGCTTGTTCTAATTTATTAGTCACAGCGGCATTTAAAATCAACCTCATAGCCTTTTCAATATCGGTGTTCATGTCCCAATGTGCGTTTACCGCATTATGTATTTTCTCATAAAGAGTACTTCCTTTAAGAGTAACAAAATCAGGCTCCGCACTAAAGGTCATAAATTTGTTGTGAAAAACTCCCTTGTTTCTTTCTGCAAAATAGATTGCAAGACCAACAGATGTTGCTATAGGACGACCATACATTGAGCCACTAACATCAGCCATAACTAACATGTTATTCTCATCCTCTACATAATTCGGAAGAGCTTTCCATTGTTCTTCGAGAACTTTATTAAATTCACCTTCATACATTATTTTTTCAACAATGTCATAAGGATATAGAGTACCAGAGTTAATCTTTTCTTCTCCGGTTTCTACTTTCTCCATGTAGGAAGCAAAACCTTCTTCGTCATGCTTTTTAAAGGCATTACGATAGTTATTCATAGCTTTGCTTGGAACACCCGAATAATTAATTTCTGTGAATTTCCCGGCTGACATTTTACGTTCAACAACATCAATCTGCTTTCTAAATGCAGACAGATTTTTACGGTATTGTTTTTCTGTTAAGCCTAGTTTCTTTGCAGTCAACTTTCCTAATTTTACTGATTCGGAAGAAGATGTATTAACACTCTTCAACCATTTTCCCAAAAGGGATACAGCGTTATCGTCTTTTAAAGCTTGCATGTCAGACTTCCATTGAGCACGGACTTCTTCCCACATTTCATTTTCTACTTCTGTTCCTACAAATGTATACAGGTCATCCCATCTTCCAAATTCGGGAATAAAACCTATATTCTTTCGCATGATTGCAGGATAGAGTTTTGCCAACCAACCCCAAATAACTCTAGCTGTTCTACGTTCTCCGAGTCCGCCGCGAATATTGCGAGCGTAAAAGGACATTTTTGTAGCTAGCAATTTATCTTCATAAAATGCTTTAGAAAATAGTTGTTCGATATCAAATTCTTCTCTTGTTCTCAGAGCTCCAATAACGGCAAATAAATCCACTAAATCATTTTTAGTAGATTTTAAAGCGCTTGCCATATTTTCAGTTAATTTCCAGTTGTTTTCTTCGTTCATTGCACTTACAAATTTTTCATTCATTTTTATTCTCCTAGACATTATTTTTTTGGGTTTGAACCAATCGGCGGTTAAGCCTTTATCCTGTGTTTGTTGCTGTAAATGTCTCACACGATGCATATTCATCCGTATAAGGGGTTTAATTGCTGTTAGCACCGTCTTTCTTAATGTACTATATAATTATACCACACTTTTGCTATTTTGTCAAGTACCAATTTTAGCGGAGAGAGAGGGATTCGAACCCCCGGTGAGCATTATACCCACACCTGTTTTCTAGACAGGAGCACTCATCCACTATGCGACCTCTCCGATTTTAACTTTAGCTTGCTTTAAAATTATAAACTGGTTTAATTATTTTATCAATTGTAACTGTATCGGCAATCTGACCTACTATTTCATCCATGCTTTTGTAAGCCATAGGCGCTTCGTCAAGCGTACTTTGCCCGACGCTGGTTGAATATATATCCTTCATCTCGTTCTCAAACTCATTTAGGGCAAGAGTTTTCTTTGCTTCACCTCTGCTCATTAAGCGCCCAGCACCGTGAGGAGCAGAAAAGTTCCAATCTGGATTTCCTTTTCCGGTGCACAACAAGCTACCATCCCGCATATTCATGGGAATAATTAATCTTTCTCCCTTGTATGCAGATACAGCGCCTTTGCGTATTATGTTGTCTTTAAAGTCAATATAATTATGAACAGTATGAAAGTTCTCATATCTCGATAAAGCTTTTCCATACATCTTAGCTAATATTGTATTTGCTATTGTGATACGATTTAAAGACGCATAATCTTGGCATATCTTCATATCTTTCAAATAATTTTCTCTTTGCTCTCCCTCAAGAAAACACAAAGCTTTTGGGTATTTAGGTTGAGAATTCTTGAATTTCTTTTCAAGAGTATCTATAGAACTTTTGATTGTTTTTTCTTTTCCTTCTTTTTTTAATTTCTTTATAAGTTCTGCTTTTAACTCTTGTAAATTACCCAGCCCTTTTAACTCATTAATAGCTATATCTTGATGATAGTCGGCAACCTGCTTTCCTAGATTTCTACTGCCCGAGTGAATTACTAAATAGTAATTTCCATCATCATCGGTATCAACTTCTATGAAATGGTTGCCCCCGCCTAGTGTACCAATTTGTCTATTAAACCTGTCTTGATTTTTTAACTCTTTTCCGCATGTTAAATTGCTTATATCTCTGTGTACCATAAAAGCTTCTTTGTGAGAATTAAAACCACAAGGAACATGAGCACGAATAATTTCATCTAGCAGTTTTAAGTCTGGTAATACTTTACCCAACTCAACAACAAACATGGCACAGGAAATATCTACCCCAACCAAGTTAGGTACTACTTTATCTCCCAAGTTAGCGGTAAAACCGATTGTGCAGCCAGCGCCAAAATGGTAGTCGGGCATAATGCGTATGTTAGCACCAGTAGTAAAATCTTGGTCACATAGCATTTCTATTTGTCCGATAGCCTTCTCTTCCCTGCTATCTGAATAAACAATTGCACTATTAAATTTTCCTTCTACTTCAAACATTGTTTATTTCTCCGCTTTTCTTCTTTTAAATTCTTCTTGCGCCAACAAGTAAGGGTCATATGTTGAATTCATATCTTCATATTCAGCACCACAACGCTTGCAGATAAGAAGCTCCACCTCTATATCCATTGTTTCATCTTCAATTGCAAACTCTTCCGTTCTTCTTACTTTTTCCCAAATGCTTGTTTCCCCGCATTCCGGGCAGTAGCGCCTCATATAAATTCTCCTTATTTTTTCCCATTTATTATGTTATCATTTTTATAATTACCATTGCCTTTAAAATAAAAAGGTGTTGGAAAAAACTTTTTTGTTATATCTTTTGATTCACAATCCGGGCATTTTTTTTCAATCTTATCTGCTTCCGATAGTGTGCATATAATTTCAAATTTACTACCGCATTTGTTACATTTATATCCATATATCATTAATTAACCTCTTAATTATACCACATTATTTACTATCTGTCAAGGACATCAACCTTTAGGGGCTTTCGCAAAAGAAAGTATCGTATACTCACCAAGAGTTCTCCACTCCCCGTCCCATTCGTCATAGTTTATGCGTATTTCTCCATCACAAAACCACTTTACAAGGTATTCTCCGGTTTTTCGTGGCTTACTATTCAAATAGTTGTGCCAAAATAGAATTTCTATTTTCATATTTTTAATATACCCATTTTTAATATACCCATACTGTAGTACCAATCTTAACTAACGGATATACCTCGGCGGCATCCATCTCTGTCATGTTTACACAACCATGTGATACGGGTGTACCAAAATCATTGTGCCAGTATGCGGCATGGATGGCAAATTCACCATGAAAAAACATGCAGTGTGGTACAGCGTAAGCCCACCAATTGTTTCCCCACATTGTATAAGCTTTATATAAGCAGTACATCTTATATATGCCTTTCCTTGTTGCTTTGCTCTTACGTCTTGGAGTA
>Ga0307379_10014635_pt1 | contig 10100 bp, 9 predicted proteins | sample UN2MG_FD_202237 | JGI IMG/M metagenome (GOLD analysis project Ga0307379, IMG submission 202237) | Soil microbial communities from Risofladan, Vaasa, Finland - UN-2 | ecosystem: Environmental > Terrestrial > Soil > Coastal area > Acid sulfate soil | place: Finland: Risofladan, Vaasa | collected... | reverse complement strand
GAGACTGTCAACCCTATAGACTATTTTAACGTCCTCTTCACCAATTTCAATATGTTTAACTAACGCTTTTATTACCTGGCGTTTGGTCGAGAAGTCGGCCTTCTCAAGGCTACCTTCAACCATTTTGGCAAATGTCTCTACCTGGCCAATCACGAGCTGAAGATTCTGTAAACGGTGCCGTTCCTGAGACATTTCCGTGATTTGTTCATCCAGATTGCTCAGGCGTTGCTTTGAATGACTAAGCCGCGATTCGAACTCAGTTCGATCAATGAGTTCATCTTGATAGGCATCGATTAACCGGCTCATACCACGCTTGACCTTCTGGGCCAAGGCGATCAGTGGATCCAGGCTACTGTTCTTATTGCTTCGAGCTAAGCGACGCTCATATTCTTGAGTGATACGGCCAGGATCTTTCAGCAGTGAACAGACATCTTGCCAAACCGCCTCGCCCAATAGATCAGTGCGAACTTGTTTGTTATAGCAGATACGTTGTCCCCCAAATCGGTATGCGTCACTGCCGATACAGCGATAGTAGGCGTAGTCCCGTCGCTTACCTTTGCCCGCACTAAGGCTGACAGGTTTACCATAGTAGGCGTGACTACAGGATTTGCAAACCAGCAGACCTTGGAGTAAATAGCGGGCACCTCGTCTGCTTTGACGACTCCGCTTGCGATTCTGTTCCAGTTGTTCTTGCACCGCATCAAACAGGGCATTCGTCACAATAGCAGGAACAGGAATGTATATCCATTTGTCACTGGAGACATCGTATGTTGAATAAGCGTGACGGGGTTGTTCGGGATGACCTTGCTGTGGACGTAATTGGGGCTTCCTCGGTCCAATTCGGGTCTTACCATAAGCCGCCGTTCCCTTATAGGCGGGATTCTTTAAGATCCCCCATATCGAGGTTCGATCCCACCACTGTTTACCCGTAGCAGTAGGTATACCCTGTTTTGGCAGCCTTCGACTGACTTCTCCAATGGAAAGCCGTTCGTAACCAATCCATTGAAATATCTGACGTACAACACGTGCCTGCTCAAGGACGATTTCATAACGGGCTTGCCCATCGGCTTCCCGGGCGGTGACATATCGATACCCATAAGGGGCTCCGCCAAGTACATTAATCGTGCCTTGACGAGCTGCATGCAGCTTGCCTCTACGGCAGCGTTCCATGATTTTGCCCCGTTCATATTCAGCGATCACACCTTGCATCTGCAAGAGAAGTTGCGCCTCGGGACTGTCGCCAATTTCATGATTGAGAAATACCAGCTCTACCCCACAACCATGTAGCTCATCAATGACCAACACTTGATAGGCGTAGTTTCTAGCAAATCGGTCGGGACAAAGAACATACAGCTTATCAATGGCGCCCAAAGCAGCCATGTCACGAAGTCGTTCCAGGGCCGGACGAACGAGAGAGGCTCCACTATAACCATCGTCGATGAAGCACAGCGTTTGATCTAATGCAAGGCCGTCTTTTGCAATACGTTCTTTAAGGGCTGCTGTTTGACTCGCAATGGTCTGGGCTTGAGCTTGTTGTTCAGAGGATACCCGTGCGTAGATGGCGGCCCTGACATCACGGCTGCTTTTTTTACCTTTTACATAGCCCATTGTCGTTTCTCCTTCTTGCCATGAGTTTTTGTGCATTTTTCAGCGGATATGGGTATCCGCTTAATTGGAACGAGACTCTCGTAAGCAGCGGACATTAACTCGGGTCCTATACGACTGAAGTTGAATGCCCTTTGGATCTGAATTCTCTTTTTAGTTTCTTTTTTATCATCCATGACCAAAACATCCTTTTCCAAAGGCGTTAGGTCCATACGCGGTGGCAACTAACCCCTTCCATAGGGGGGCCGCAGGTGGACTCTATAGATAACTGCCTCCAGTGTTATCGGACATTTTGCAACATTGTTTGAGGCGTGATAACTCCACCTTGTGGAGTTCCCTGCTCTGTCTTGACCAACCTGCCTTCTTCCATGTAACCCGCCTTCAGAAAACGGCGTATTAACAGTAGAAAGCTCGGGTCTTTAATACGGACTTGCAGCATCTTCAGTAACCAGTCGTGTGAAACGTCATCAAAGAAACCTTTAATATCCGCCTCAATCACATATCGAACTGGCCGCTTCATGATAATCTGGTCTACTGTTCGCAAAGCGTCATGGCAACTCCGACCTGGTCGGAAGCCATAAGAGCAGTCCAGAAAATCTTGTTCATAAATTGCTTCCAGTATACGGGATATTCCTTTCTGAACAATTTTATCCTCTAAGCTGGGCACGTTCACAGCGCAATGCACTTTGTAACAGCGCTAATTTGGGATGGGCAACGATCACCCATCCTTTTCATCCACGGCGAGGTCAACGGTTTCAAATATTGAAGGTCAGGGAAGTTTCTGGGATTCAGACTCTAATACTACGTGGAACATCGGGGGGAACACTGACCGTCAACCAGGAGTGGACTGACCACGCAAAGCCATCCCCTTATAGTTCGTTGAATATCAATGATCCTGTTTTCAACACCCAATGCCTATTGGCCTTAGTCGAACTTGTGGAAAAGATTCACACTAAAAAAAAGGGTTGACACATGAAAAAGGATAGACTATTTTCAGACCAGTTATATACGTGGTCTGATATTTATGAAGAATCGATCCGCCACATCATTACGCAGAAGACGAAAAGCTCTCGTTCGCCGACTACCGCCCGCGGAGGCCATCCTTCGAGGGTCTCTGATCGAGCGCTACAAGAGATGTGGAAAACCTGGCTGCCGCTGTGCCAAAGGGCTAGGGCATGGACCCAAATACTATCTTTCAATCAGCCAAACAGGAAAAAACCCTCAGATGGACTATATACCCCAGGACTACTGCGAACAAGTAGAAGCCTACCTGGCGAACTATCAATCAATCAAAGAAATCCTGAAAGAAATCTGCGCTATCAACTCCGAACTTCTCAGCCGCAGAGAAAAACTGTAAGAATCAAGCATGTATTCCGACCCTGCTATAGACATAGACATCAACGAGGTTGCCATATTGGTTGCCAATATGATCAACGAACAATTAAAAGTAGTATCGCAGGAAACTTCAAACACGGAGGTAAATTATGATTTCCAAAATACAGGACCATCATATAAACCAGCCCGCCTACGTTTACATCCGCCAGTCAACAATGAATCAAGTTCGCCACCACCAGGAGAGCACCGAGCGACAATATGCCCTGAGAGACAAAGCCAGGGAACTTGGCTGGGCCGAGGCAATGGTCCGGATTCTCGATGCGGATCTCGGTGTTTCAGGAGCTCAAATGATGGGCAGAGAAGATTTCAAGATACCGGTTGCCGATGTCTCAATGGGCAAAGTTGGGGCGGTGTTGGCCTTGGAGGCATCCCGACTGGCTCGTTCTTGCACCGATTGGCATCGTCTTCTGGAATTATGCTCATTAACCAATACTCTCATCATCGACGAGGATGGGTGTTACGACCCAGCCGATTTCAACGACCAACTTTTGTTGGGATTGAAGGGAACGATGTCTCAGGCAGAACTCCACTTCATCCGCGCCCGCCTCCAGGGCGGCAAATTGAACAAAGCAAAAAAGGGACTATTGAAATCTCCTCAGCCCGTAGGTTTGTGTTATGATGACCAAGACAATATTGTTCTGGACCCGGATGAGGAAATCCGCGGGGCAGTAAAGCTGGTGTTTGATGCCTTCAGGGAAACCGGCAGCGCTTATGGTGTAGTTCACCAATCTACCAAACAGGGCATGCAGTTCCCAAAAAGAGCTTATGGTGGGGTTTGGAACGGCAAGCTTATCTGGAGCCATCTGACGCACAGCCGAGCGCTCGGGATACTCAAGAACCCTACTTATGCAGGGACGTACGTATACGGGCAATATAAATACAAACGATATATAGCCTCGGATGGCAGTATTCGAACCAAATGCACAAGAGTTCCGATGTCATTGTGGTCTGTAGTCATCCAGGATCACCACGAAGGGTATATTAGTTGGCAGGAGTATCTTGATAACCAAACAACATTACAGAAGAATCAAACGAATGGAGAGGAGAATCTCTTGAGCGGTCCAGCAAGAGAAGGATTGGCGCTATGTCAAGGACTGCTTCTCTGCGGAGGATGTGGCCGTCGTCTGTCCGTGCGTTACAAGGGCAACGGTGGAATCTATCCGGTCTATCAATGCAATTATCTGAGGCGTGAAGGCCTTTCCACAAAGTCGGGTTTGTGTATTCGCTGTGACGTGGTAGACAACGCTGTTTCCAAACGGGTGTTAGAGGTGCTTCAGCCAGCCGAAGTCGATATTGCATTAAAGGCTATTCATAAATTGGAGCTGCGAGACAAGGCGGTAAATCATCAATGGGAGATGAAAATACAGAGAACCGAATATGAGGCACAACTTGCCCAAAGACGCTATGAAGAGGTTGATCCATCGAATCGTCTGGTTGCGTCCACGTTGGAAAGTCGGTGGAACCAGACGCTGGTCAATTTGGAGAAGGTTCAAAAGCAATATGCCGAGTATCAACAGGCTGAAACGCAGACCATCACGGAGGAGCAAAAAGAGAAAATCCTCTCTTCGGTCAAGGATCTACCTCGCCTATGGAATGCCCGCACAACTCGAGCGAAGGACCGTAAACGAATTTTACGATTACTTATCAAGGACATAACGATCGAAAAACTCTCCGACGCCAAACAGGTTATGCTGCATCTTCGCTGGCAAGGTGGTGCCTGTGAAGATATTCCATTGAGTCTACCCCCTCGGTTCAGTGACAGGCTGAGATATCCGAAGCAGATCGTGGATAAAATCAAGAATCTTGCTGTGACTCTTTCGGATTACCAGATTGCCGAAAAACTAAACCAGGAGGGTGTTTTAAGTGCTACAGGAAAGCCTTTCAATACTTCCAAGGTCAGATGGATAAGATATAAACATGACATACCAGCTGCTGAGCTAAAGCAGGCCGATGAAATTACAGTAAAAGAAGCCGCCAAAAAATTTGGCGTAAGCATAGGGGTCGTATATTACTGGATCGAACGCGGCGTAGTCCAAGCACGCAGGATTGATCGTGGTTCACCTTATTGGATCAAACTTGATGCTGGTAAGGAAAAAGATTTATTCGAATGGGTCTGTAACTCATCCAGAATTGTGGTAAAATCTGTTTGACAGTCCAAAACGGAATTGTAGGAGGTGCAGTATGCACTCAACGTCGGGATACCAAGAGGACGTTTTTCATGCTCATTCTTCGGAATATACACCCGTTTAGCTGGTTGCGGTCTATACTGTTTTGCTTTCATCCGCTTGACCAGATTGGCGAGGTTCTCCTTAAGGTTTTCACCATAAGCCTGCCAACTTACACCATCAATGCCACTGGCTCGGTCTCGGCCAAGTTCCAGGTAGCATTCCCGAAGGAAGGTCTTGTTCAGTAAATGAGCAAGGCTCGTAAACTGTAACTTGGGTTCCTTTCGGGCCCGTTCTGATATGAGAGGCAAAAGAGTCAACGTACTGTTATCCATCTCTGAGTATGACATTACGCAACCTTTCCTCTCTGCAACATACTGCCGACCCCTTCGAGTGCCCCGATGTTTCGGGACTCACCGGACATTACTCCGGCTACGCCTCTAATATAAGTCGGTCCGACTGCCACGCTGCCATACCTCCGCCTTACTTCTTCAGCTTGTTGGAGGCTTCGTTCGAGAATAGCATGGCTCTCCCAAGTTCCGTTGTGAACCGTTGAATGGCCCGCTATGGACTTCGACCCCGGCACGTCGCTGACACACTCGCCATTATCGTGCGTAGCGCTGCTGGCTTAAGAATGGAGAAACCCTTGGCCCAGTGCAATACACAAATTTCGGGGCTCAACACCTTCACTTACGTTATGGCTGACCATTCGCCTTTCCTTAAGCACCGCATATCTCGTTCCCTCGATATACATTAAGAGCCGTTCTGGCCTGGTGGCTAACCTTTGACCAGACTGGATTGTCCAGCTGATTCACAACAGCTTAACTTGGCACACTCTCCAAAATGGCTAGGCCGCTCTGCAAGATACAGAAGAACTTGCCGCTGTATGGGAGGGGATTGAAGCGATTGGATGGCATTCTCAAAGCCGGACCATTCGGTGTCAGATTTTTCTTTGCCTGATTTCCGATCCAGAATATCCTCGCCGGTAAGATGCGTCATACACTCATTAAATGCCCAGGTATGCATTGCCGCGGCCACGCGATCTCCATCCGGTAGAGACCTCACGTCGATGGCTATAGCGAATGCCACGGTTTCTGCCGTGTCAAATGGTGAAGGCAGAATGATTGCAAGCTGGTCTCGTACTCTGAATGGGCGAGGCTCCAGAAAAATGGTCTCTGTTACTTGAAGATCTTCACTTTGATGGTCCAAGCCCTCCTCTTTTTCAGAATCGCCTTGGGCCACTGAACTCTCGTCATTGAAGATGTTCTTCTGTTTGATCCGACCGGTCGCAACTAGGGCAATCTCAAGCAATGGTACGCTCGGAGATTCGTCTTTCAATCCTCCTGTTGCTTTGGAACACTGGCATACTTGGATTTCAATGCCCTCTGGTGACCTGGTATCTATCGGTTTTGCTCTCCACGAAGTTAAAGCTCGCTGTTACTCCAGGTGGCAGAACGCCGTAGAATCTTTTGAGAAGAACGGCCCCTTCAGGTTCTTGGTCGGTTAGATTGACAATGAATCGCTCGGCGTCCTCAATAGGCCCTACCCTTGTTCCCTTAGTCAGGCGAGCCATTGGAGCAACAATTTTGTCTGAGGGGAAGACCTTTATCATGTGCGTCTGCGATTCAACAGCGGCAAGGAAATCTGCTGGAAACTGGCTGGCAGCAACGAGCATTACTGTAACTGCGAGTGAATCCTCGGCGTGCAGCGTGTTCACCTCGACGGGAGCGAAAGCCAAACTCGGAGAGCCGGCAAAGTAATTAAGCTCATACTTTAAAGTTGGTAGAGAAGACACCGGACTTATGCGCTGTGGTCTCGTTGTACACGCTGAGAAGAAAGTTAAAGCCAAAGATATCAGCACAAAAGTGGCGCTACGATAGCCTATTAAGCCGCCTTCCGAGGTAAATTCCAGCCACCCTACAGACCTCCAATTGAATCTAATCTTTTTCATGGTTGTTTTCGGAACAAAATAGCCAGTTATTTACGAACGACTCAATACCACAATTGTACTAAAGTGATAAAACAAAATCAAGTCCAAACACGCACGGTTAGAACTTGCTCGTTCCGGAACGAAATGTAAAACGCCCACACATGCCAGTGAGGCAGCCTTAAATGCGCAAAGGCATTGAGAACAAATACTTCGGGTGGATCATCTTGACTGGGCCTGCACAATCCGGTATGCTAACACGTGTTCTGACAGAATCACCGGTCCGTACGCAACTGTACTCAGTCTGACATTCATGCCGGAAAGGAGCTAAGAAGGATGTTGTCGAGAATCACCAGTTTCCTGAATACTGACATTTGGAGAATAAGGCTTGCCGATTACTCACGCACCAAGTCCTTCCTGCTCAGACAACTGCGTGTCATTGCCCTCGCCGTGCGAGGTTATCAAGAGGACAGCTGCAAGTTCCGGGCGTCGGCGTTGACCTTCTACTCGCTGCTGTCCATCGTCCCGGTCATCGCGATGCTGTTCGGCATTGCCAAGGGATTTGGGCTCGAGAAACGTGTTGAAACAGAGATCCTGCAGAGATTCAAGGGCCAAGAGGAAGTCGCCGAGAGGATTGTTACCTTTGCCAATTCCCTTCTCGAGAACACGAGGGGAGGGCTTATTGCGGGCGTTGGAGTCATGATTCTGTTCTGGAGCGTGATGAAGGTTCTAGGCAACATTGAGCATTCATTCAACGATATCTGGGGCGTCACAAAACCCAGAAGCCTTGGCCGCAAGTTTGGTGACTACTTCTCTCTCATACTCGTGTGCCCGGTTCTTATGGCTGTCGCCGGCAGTACGACAGTCATAGTGAGCAGTCATGCGAGATTGCTGCTTGAGAAGATCACTTTCTTGAAGTCACTTGGGCCCGTACTGCTCCTGCCACTGAAGCTCTTGCCCTATTGCACATTATGGGTCACCTTTACGTTCATATTCATTTTCATGCCCAACACGAAGGTGAAGCTGAAATCCGGCTTGGTCGCCGGTGTTGTGTCTGGAACGCTTTTCCAACTTGTGCAGTGGGCCTATATCAACCTTCAGATCGGAGTTGCAAAATACAGCGCTGTCTATGGGAGCTTTGCTGCACTCCCGTTGTTTTTAATATGGCTTCAAATCAGTTGGCTCATCCTTTTGTTTGGGGCAGAAATTGCCTTCGCCGTCCAGAATGTACACACCTACGAATTCGAGCAAGATTGCCTGTCGATCAGCCACTCTCACAAGACGCTGCTTTCCCTGCTTGTTACACGACTGATCGTGAAGAGGTTTTGTGTGGGAGAATCCGCCTGGGATGCCCCAGAGATTTCTCGGGCATTGGAGATTCCAATTCGGCTGGTTCGTCAGATACTCCATGAGTTAGTCGAATCGAACATCTTATCTGAGATAAGAAAACCAGAGGAAGACAAGGAGGTCCTGTATCAGCCTGCTCGGGATGTCGAGACGCTCACCATAAAACGGGTAGTCGATGCCTTAGACAATCGAGGAAATTCGGACGTACCGGTTGTGGCCTCCCATGAGCTGAAAAAACTGACCGACACCTTGGCTACTTTCCGTGAGATCGTAGAAAAAGCACCTGCAAATGTAACACTCAAGAGAATCTGAGTAGCTACAGTCCGTATGTCATACCTGAACACAGAGGTCTGCGACCGCTCTGGAGCACAGGCATCCAGCCTATGCCCAATGAGACCCCTAATCGCTACAAAGCCACCCAGAGTCCATCACGCGGCACCTTTTGTCGGCAGGCCTGTATAGACACGCGGGAACACACAAGCAAATGATTACACGCATTCTGCCGAGTTTCGTGACACAAGTCGCATTAGAACCTGTATCCGAGACCCAGGAAGTACTTCGTATCGGTACTACCGCGACCGATCGCCGGTGTCGCGTCGTAATTGAGGATCGCTTTTGCAGTCACAAAAAACGTTTCGGTAAAATCAGCTCGGACTCCAGCAGTTGTTGTAAGATAATAGTCGGAGAATTTATCGATACTTGGGTAGTAGGTCAGATTATGTACGAACTTTATGTTCTTGCGGAGTTTCTTGTCGAAGTTGTAACCAAGCTGTAGCGAAATTTCACTATTGCTATCAGTCTGGTTGTCGAACTTCTCATAAAGTGATGCCAGATCGAACTCCGATGAAAAGTTCATATTTTCCGATTCGATCCATTGATAGCCGCCACCGAGACCTATAATCATACGCCGGTCCAGTTCGGCAACGGCATCCTTTTCATATCGGCCGTCCGCATTGTTTGCAAAGCAGGGTATTCTCTTCTTCAACAGGCTGTTCCTGCTGATTCTTTCGTTCGTGATAGGATCGTTGCTTTCGCTGCCGTTTCCGTTCGGCGGCACATACATCACAGAACCTATGTCTCGGGATAAGCTCCCGGCCACAGGCACAACTGGGGACGCCTTTCTTTTCCGCCGACTTTATAAATCTCGCCGGCCTTCTGAAACCAAAAGCATCGAACAGATCGAAGCTGTCCTGTTTATCCTGATGTCGGCGCCAGAGCTGTTCACATATCTTCCGGCCTATCCGTTCAGTCAGTGGCCGCCAACCCAAAAGAGGCAAGCCTCGACATCCTTTCACATCGCATAATCCGTCCATGTCTTAAACAGCTCCCTCTACCTGTTCTATGGTTTTCCGGCAATTGCGTAGGAACTCTCTCATCTCTCGATGGGCCGCTATCGACTTGGCAGAATATCGCCCATGCTTCCAATTTGCCTTTCTGGACCGATCAAGACCTTCTGGTGTTCGTGGGCCTGTGGACTTGCCGCCGTGCATCCTATTCATGAAAGGCTGCCTGCCGTCAAGTAATATGTTTTCTTTTTTTTTCATCTTTTTTTTTCAAACAACCTTTGGCTGTGTAATGAGTTATCGATGCTTACGGTTCCGTAACAGCTATCGTTGTCTGCTCGGACGCTAAGCGTTCATCACGGCAAAACTTCACTTCGG
>Ga0307379_10014633_pt1 | contig 10100 bp, 8 predicted proteins | sample UN2MG_FD_202237 | JGI IMG/M metagenome (GOLD analysis project Ga0307379, IMG submission 202237) | Soil microbial communities from Risofladan, Vaasa, Finland - UN-2 | ecosystem: Environmental > Terrestrial > Soil > Coastal area > Acid sulfate soil | place: Finland: Risofladan, Vaasa | collected... | reverse complement strand
ATGGGATTCACTACTTGCCCCAAAATAATACCCTTTTCTTCTGTAGTAAACCAGGAATTTTCTTTCTGATGCAGGTGGTAATTTTTAATCTTTTTTATCGCCTCTTTTATTACTTCCAATAAATCGCCCCTTACTTCTTGACTGACCTTATCCCATTCCTCTTTACTTACCAGTATTTCAGAGGGATTTAGTCTTGCTCCATCATACTTTTTCGTAAACTCAAGAAGGGCGTTATCTCCTTCCTTTTTCACTTTTAATATAATCTCGCTAACCTTATTTTTAATATCATCTGCCAGGTTATCTTCAGAATATTTATGCCTGCAGACCTCTCTTATTTTTTCCTTATTTTCTCTTTTTAAAAAAATGGTCTCTATCAACTTTTAATCAATCCCTTCTTTTGCAATATTTCAAATATTTTTTTAGAAATTTATTTTAGACAATAATTCTATTTATCCCTATATGCTCTATACCCTTACCATTCTGCAATTTTATCTGATTCTAAGGATATAAATTTTTTAATGTCCTGCGAAAGGCTGGTAACTCTTTTATGTTTAGTCTTATAACTAATTCGGTTAACGATAAGCTGAGCGCTAAGAGGAATTATTTCATCAATGATGGTAAGTTTATTTTCCTCTAAGGTACGTCCGGTAGAGACTATATCAATAATCATATCTGCTAAACCTACCTGAGGGGCCAATTCTACAGAACCATAGAGCTTTATTAATTCCACATATATTCCTTTTTTCTTAAAGTATTCTCCAGCAATATGAGGATATTTAGTAGCCACTTTTAAACGGTGTCCGTTATTTTTATAATATTTTTCTTGCTTTCTCCCCTCGAGGGCAGCTAATACCATCTTACATTTTCCAAACTTTAAATCTAAAAGTCTATAAACATCTTTTTTTTCTTCTAATAACACATCCTCCCCCACTATCCCGATATCTGCTGCTCCACATTCAACATAGGTAGGGTTATCTTTGGGTCTGGTAATAATAAATTTAATCTTTTCTCTCTGGTCAAAAAATGTCAGCTTCCTGCTTATCCCTTTACCACCCTTTAAATCTATCCCTATTCTGTCAAATAATTGGATAGAAGGTTTGAATAATTTCCCGCTGGATAAAGCAATAACCAAATAATTAGTATTATTTTCTCTATTCATAATTTATGATTTCCTCTTTTTCGGATACTACTTCAACTCTTTTGATTTTATTTAATCGATTATCATCTACTATCAATATATATTTTATTCCTTTAGAGCGAGCATATTTCAACACCTCGACAAACTTTCTCTTTCCTACTTCCAGCTCTACAATCAGCCCCTTTTTTCTCAAATCTTTAGCTACCACCAGGGCTTTTTTAAAATTGTCTCCATTATTTTGGTAATATAGCAAATACTGCTCAGGTCTTTCTAAATTTAGTGAATTTATATCCTCTTTCTCTAAGGCCACTATCAATTTTTCTAATCCGATGGCAAAACCAGTAGAAGGTAAATTTTCTCCAAATTTTGAACAAAGGTTATCATATCTCCCTCCGCCACAGACCGGAAACCCTAAGTAGTCAGTATAGCCTTCGAATATAATCCCTGTATAATAATCAAAATCGCGTATAATCCCCAAATCTATTAGAATATATTTTTCCAATCCGTAATCTCTTAAAAGATTATAAACTTCTTTTATCTCTTTTAAAGCAGATGCCGATAATTTATTATTTATTATCTTCTCTGCCTCTTCTAGTATCTCTTCACTCCCCCTTAAGGTGGGCATCTTCAGAATAAATTCTTTTTCCTCATCTTTAATATAGGAAAAATATAATATCTTTTCCAGCAATACAAAATTTTTATTTAAAATTGCTTCTTTTATTTCCTGTTTTCTTTTTTCTTCAACTTTTATCGATTGCATAATTCCATTAATTAAATTGATATGACCTATATCTATAAAAAATTTCCTAAGCCCACTATTCTTCAAACTCTCCACCGCTAAAGCAATAACCTCTGCATCCGCCTCTTGGCTATTTACCCCTATTAACTCTACCCCTGCCTGGCAAAACTCTCTTTGATTTCCCACTTTATCATCATACCTAAATACATTACCTATGTAATACAATCTCGATGGTTTTGGCTCCAGTTGTATTTTAGTCGAAGCTACTCTGGCGATAGAAGTAGTCATCTCAGGGCGAAAGGCAATAATATTTCCCTCTCGGTCAAAAAACTTGATCATCTCCTTTTTCATAATTGACCCTGCACCCTTTGCCAGTATTTCATAAAATTCAAAAGTAGGAGTAATTATCTCTTGATAACCCCATTGGGTAAAAATCTTACTTATTCTATTTTCTAATAGTCTCCTCTTTAAAACTTCTCCTGGCAACAAATCATTTAAACCTTTAGGAATATTCATCTACCATACCTCTTCCCTAACCCTTGTCTTTTTCTAAATTTAATTTTCATTCTTTAATACGTTAAAGTATTAATGAGTTAAATTTAGAGAAATTTTAACACTGTTTTAGAATTTTGTCAAATCTTTCCCCTTCCCCCACATTAGCGCTTTATGATATAATCGTTTAATGAAAAAATCAATGAATTGCGGTAAGGAGTACTGATGGTTACCAGAAATAAATTCGGGCGTACCTGGTGGGGAAATGCCTGGTTAGAAGCAATGGCACGAATTGATTATGACACCAACCGCTTACCCAGGGGAAGAAGTTATGCCGACGGTGGTAGGGTACAAGAGATTCAGATTTGTAAGGGTATTGTGAAAGCAAAAGTAAAAGGTAGACAACCAAAACCTTATCAAGTAACAATTTACTTGCAAAAATTTTCCCCGGAACAGTTCGCGAAAATACAATCCTGTATCGCCGAAGATCCGACCTTGGCCTCCGAATTGGCTTTGGGAAAACTACCGGAAGAGATGTTAGACCGGCTTGCTCAAGAAAATATCTTTCTTTTACCGACTACCTGGCAAGAGCTTAACGCAAATTGTTCCTGTCCCGACTGGGCTAACCCCTGCAAGCACCTCGCTGCAGTCTATTACCTTATCGCTAATGAAGTGGACAAAAACCCCTTTATTTTATTTCACCTACGAGGAGTGAAAACCAACACGCTGATGCAGGCCGCCGGTTTTGCAGAACCTGCCGCGGCTGCTGAAAACAAAGAAACTTTTATCCCTTATACACAAATAAAAGTTCCCATTAAAGACAATAAAGTCGAACCCGAGTTTTCTTCAATTTTAAGTTCTCTTTCTCAAGAAAAGGATAGTAGTGCCGTTTTTGCCCTCCTGGAGGAATCCCCTTTGTTTTACCCCGAGGGTAATTTTACACAGCTCCTCTTTAAAGCTTATCGTAATATAGCAAACCATATAAAACAACTACAGCTACTGGAAGAGTCCCCCAGTTGGTTAAAGTCAAATATTTGCCTGCTCGATCCGGGAATTAAGGTGCGCCAGCCCTTGTCCGAAACTTCTTTTTTTATCTTTCTCCCAAAAAAAAACCCGGAAGGTTTGGAAGTCCCATCAAAAATGATTTCCGTTCCCGAAACCGTGGATGAAAAACTGGTTCTAAAAAGGAAAAAAGGAAGACTATTGCCTGCAGCAATCCTAATTGATTACTTTATAAGACTACCACTGCGGCTTTCTTCTGAAGAAAACTCCCCCGAGGTAAGACTTATCAGCATCGCAACCACTATAGCCCTGGCCCTGGCCCGAGCATCAGCATTTGTACCACAGATCAAAAATGACCAAAAAGGCAACTTTTTTGTGCGTTATATGCCCCTCTACCAGGCGAAAGTCACTGAAAAAGCCCTGGACTTTCTGGCGAACCTCATCCCGGCAACTTTTTTTTATCGAAAAAAAGAAAAATCTATTTTTATGGGGCGAGATGCCGCCAAGTCTCTTTTATCACTTATCCTGACTCATATTGTGCATCGCTTTGCCGGGATCAAAGAAAGTAATAAACTTTGTAACACTTTTTTTAATGGGGACTATTACCCGGTTCAGGACTTTACCGAAAAGCAGACCGCTAATGTAATTAAAAACTGGTTAAGTATACTAAACTTAAGTGGAAATAATATTTCTCCGGCAATTAGGATCGAAATACTCCCGGGGAAGAAAACTTATTTTCAGTTACAGGTAGAGGTAGAAAACAAAAAAGATCCCCTTTCCCCACTTCTCCCTTTAGCGGATGTATTTACGACAAAAAAAACTATTTTCTCGCGTCCCATTGAAATGGTGCGCTTTACCGTAGCCCACCAAATTTCTGCAGCTTCTACTTATTTCCCACCTCTAAAAACGGTTCTCAGTAGTAAAGGAAAGAAGTCACCCCTTATCGACCCCCTGGAAATGGCCAAATTTATCCAAAATGGTCAACATATCTTTAATATGCTTGGCATACGTGTGATCGTACCCAAAGAATTAAAAATACTTAGCTCACCTCAGCTGTCTCTGGGAGCTAAGCTCAAAGCCAGCGAGAAGCAAAACATTTCTTATTTTAACCTGGAAGAAATGTTAACATTCTCCTGGGAGGTGGCTCTGGGTGATCTTAAGCTAACGCGAAAAGAATTTCTCCAGCTGGTCAAATCTGCAGTAGGGGTAGTAAAATTCAAAGAGCACTATCTGCTACTGCAGCCTGAAGAAGTAGCGCGAATAGTTAAAAAACTAAACCAACCTTTGCCTAAATTATCTTCTGCGGAAATAATGCAAGCATCACTAACCGGACAGACCGCCAGTATTTTTTTTCATTCTGATAATGAACTCCGTAAAATGATAGATGGGCTTACCAAATTCAAACTGATCAAAATCCCAAAAACCCTAAAAACAGTACTTCGACCCTACCAGAAGCGAGGTTTTCAGTGGCTTTATTCTAACGCTGACAAAGGGCTCGGTTCCTGCCTGGCCGATGATATGGGATTGGGTAAAACCATCCAGGCGATTGCTCTTATTTTAAAGCTCAAAGAAGAGAAAAAACTGGAGCACCCTGCACTGGTAATCTGCCCGACTACCCTGGTCGGTAACTGGCTGAAGGAATGCAACAAATTTGCCCCATCTTTAAGAGCTTTGACATATCACGGACCAGAACGTCGACTTATTACCGCTCACGCCGATTTAGTCATTACCACATATGGGTTAATGCGCCGGGAAGTTGAAAAATTTGCAAAAAGAAAATGGAACCTTATCATTATTGATGAAGCTCAAAATATAAAAAATGCAGATAGTAAGCAGACCAAAGCGGCTAAAACATTAAAAGCCATTGGCTCTATCGCTTTAAGCGGAACGCCGGTAGAAAACCACCTGAGTGAGCTCTGGAGTATTTTTGATTATTTGAACCCAGGCTACCTGGGAACCCGACAGAATTTTGAGCAACGTTTTGCCATGCCCATCGAAAAGTACCGTGATCAGAAAAAAATCGCCTTATTGCAAAAATCCACCGCCCCATTCATTATGCGTCGTATGAAGACAGATCGTTCTATTATACAGGATTTACCGGATAAAATAGTAAAAAATGAATACTGTTACCTGAGCAAAGAACAGACTGCTATCTATCAGCGTGTTGTAGATACCAATATACAGGAGATTTCGGAAAGCGAAGGAATCGCGCGCCGTGGACTTGTTTTCAAGTTAATGACCTCTCTAAAACAGATCTGCAACCACCCGGTTCAGTATACCAAAAAAGGAACTGTCATTAAGGAGCACTCGGGCAAAGCAGAGATGACTATTTCTCTACTAAAAAAGATTGTTTCTACCGGAGAAAAAGTTCTCTTGTTCACCCAATACAAAGAGATGGGGAATCTACTGGTACAACTAATCCAGACAGAACTTCGAATAGTGCCTCTCTTTTTTCACGGCAGCCTCACCCGGAAAAAGCGGGAAATGATGATCGAGGATTTCCAGAATGGCAATACCTCCCCAATTATGATCATCTCACTGAAAGCAGGAGGTACAGGCCTTAACCTGACCGCCGCAACCAACGTCATCCACTATGACCTCTGGTGGAACCCTGCCGTAGAAGCACAAGCAACTGACCGAACTTACCGTATCGGCCAAAGCAGGAATGTATTTGTACACCGACTTATTACCATCGGTACATTCGAAGAAAAAATTGATGAAATAATCAGCGCCAAAAAAGAGTTGGTTAATTTAACTGTTTCTGCCGGTGAAAAATGGCTCAGTGAACTCTCCAACCAGGAACTAAAAGGAATATTTAAGCTAAGCTAATTCTTCTACCAGGATTTCTCTGGATAACTCTATCATTGTTTTATGTTGTTGACCATTTCACGAGGTACACCTTCCCTGTTTATCTAATTTAAAATAAAATATTAATCACCTGAGAAAATAGGACCTATCTCTATATTATCTTGGGAAGATGGTGGATTTTATTTGGGCAGTGTAAAATGTAGAAATGTCAAATGTGAACACCTGAACTGAACCCCTCTTTCTCCGAAAAAAGGAAATCCCTATAAAATAAATTTAAGTCTAAACTTGCTTATCAAGCCAGTCTATAAAAAATTTGAAAACTTCCTCTTTTTCCGGTTCATTATGAATTTCGTGATAAAAGTTATCCCAAATTTTGAAGGTACAATTTTCGTTTATCTTATCGGCAAACTCGCGACTTGCCTTAGAAGAAGTTATACGATCGGCTCCTATCCATGCATAAGTAGAAGAGGGAAAGAAAATTCTGAAGCATGCTCTAATGCCCATTGCCCTGATTGATAGATGCCAATAAACATCCGAGCTAAGATATGATCATGAACTAAAAGGTCATTTTCATAAGCATGAACTACTTCGGGGTCATGAGATAGGGCCTGAGTATCCAAACCGCTTTTCTGGGAAAAAGCAGGAAAGAGTCGAGCTGGCCTTCCGGTTGCCAGATTTGACCGAAGAGCTGTAATTCATCAAAGGTCTTGAATTTAAATTCAGTATGTTTCATTTCTTTGCCTCTTTGCCTTTTTTTTATTAGAATACTAATGATTGTAAACAAAAAGTCATAATTTGCTATAAAATTACCTGCAACGTACTATATACATAACCTTCCTTCTTATACTACAACAAAAGGCTTATAAAACCCTTCTTTTTCAAGAAAAAAACTGGATTCCCGCACTTTCTTCGAAATTTCGTAATGACAGAGAGAGTAAAACTAACAATATTTACTTACAAATGGGGAAAATGTGTAAAACCTGTGGGGAAATACCTTCTTGAAAGCCTTATTTTACAAGGCTTTCAAGAGAATAACGCGAGAATTGCTTGTACGAGTAAATTTTGCCTTAACTTATACTTTACCCCTCAAAAATGGCACTTTTTTGACTAAAATTCCATCATCTAAAAATCTGAAAGTGGCTTTTTATAAGGGTTTCCTAATTTTAGGGAGGTAAAAATAGGCTAAAAATGGGGGTCGTAATTGCCGTTTTTTTGAAAATTGAGGTGCGTTTAAAGGCACTCTACGTGCGTTAAAAGGGCATTCCTGAAGGGGGTATGAAAGCCTTGTAAATAAAGGCTTTATGGGGGGGGTAATTAAAAGTCTTCAAATGCCAAAAGTTTAACTCCAAAACTGTCTGTTCTCTACACAGATTCAATTCCCATGCTATTTAACCATTCGATAACTTTTTTATTTGTCCTTTCATCTCTAAACATAAACCATTTTTCTCTATAATCCGGATAGTCTGCTATTACATTTTTAAACCGCCTGAAGGCTCCCCGCCCATCCAGGGCTATACTTAATTTTTCCCTTAATAACTCATCATCAATCGTCTCAGCAAATTTAACCATTAAATCATATCCGTTACATGGTGCACCTTCAGGAATATTAATATATCGATCAGGATTTATAAATAATATATCCTGTGCTACTTTAATATCCTTTTTCTGCCAATCAAGCAATTCTCCTCTTAAATTCTCATCCTCTCCTTCAACGTATCTGGATACTTCTACCGGGAGAAAAATAACCTCTCCGGTTTCTTTATCAAGATAATATTCCATATCAACTCGAACCACATCTTCCATAGCATTAACAACCATTTCCAAGTCTACTTTTAATTTTATCATATTTCAGCCTCCACAGAAACTATAGGTCTCCCGCCAAAAGTTACCGAATTATTGAGCTAGTTCAACTGTACCCTGTCATCTTGCAGAAGTGATGTCAATAAAAATAGGTGTTTGTCCTTATTTTCTTAGCCAGCTAGAGTTTTATCGGTTCAGCCTTGGGACTGGGAATAGACTGAATAAGCCGTAACAAGGTTTCCGGATCAGCAGCATCGGTAAGGTATTTTTTCCCATCAGCAGCTATCAATTTCAGTCGGTGACAATTTGTAACCGGCTCACTGCCTTCCTTTTTAAGGCGTTCCTTGAGTTTGTTCCAGTATTTTCTGGCAGTCTGATAATCCGGCTGCTGTATCAGAACCTGCAATATATCAACCACGGAGAAATACCAGGTTTCATTCTGATCGTCGTAATGACGGCGGATTTTATAGTTTTCAAAAATGGCTAAAGTGTTATCATTCATTTGCTTCCAGCCTCCTCCCCACTATTCAGTTCCTTGCACATGCGGGAATCCGGGGTCTTCACAAGTTCACATTTTTATCAATTTCTATACTCGATTTGATCATGAAGTCATTTTCCTTATATCTTCCCCTCAATACATTTGTTACCGTTAAAATTCCGATTTCATGCAGGTTAGCTAGTTCTTTGTTTGGTAAATCTGTAAAACTTTTAAGAAATTTAAAATATAGCTTTCTAATATCTAATATCCTTTTAGATCTTGTATTTCCTTCTCTTTCATCCATTTCTATTTCAGTGACTCTTTAATGATTTGTGAACTTGTGAAGCTTGGTCACACTATCTCTTCTATGTCTTCGCATAAGTGATGTCCATAAAAATAGGTGTCCCTATTATTCCTAATTCCCAAGTGATAATAATGATTTCTTTTATTATTACTTTATTCGTAAAATGATAATAAGCCTAATATAGGCAAATTCTGCCTATGGGATATGGATAAAAGTGTGAAGTCCAACCCCATTTTCTCATCAGTTTCATTATATTTTAAAGTGCTTCTCTTTCAAACTCATTGCAGTTAGGACAAGCTCCTTAATTTCTGAAGGCAATTGTTCATTTTGCCATTTTCTTTCTGCATCTACTGATTTACCTGCATTTTTTACAGCTTTCAAAGCATACAACGCTGCTCCCAATGAATGGTCAGCCATATGAGCAGTGGCTACTGCGTGTCCAATAGAACGAGCTACTGCTATTACAATTGGGTTTGAAGATTCCCTGGCTACAGCATGTGCACTTACAGAGGCATTTCTTGCTTCACCTACGGTTACTTTTTCTTTTTCCCATTCTTTGGCAACATATAGTGCATTCATTAGCCGCTTATCGATATTCTGGTCAATAAGTGATAATAGGTGTTCTGAACATTCCCTTGCCCATCTCATTAATTGATGATGATGGTCTTTGGTGAGTGGTCCGCCAAGATGTACTGCCACAAATCGTTTATCTCGCATTATGATCACTCCAAGAATAAGAAAATTTTCTTTACTTCATTGCATTTATCCCTGCCCAAACAAGTCAGTATATAGAACTTTTCGAATAATATTCGATATGTGAAATGAAGTCTTCCGTTGGGATGTCTATCCATAATGCTACCCAACGCCTCAACCATCCGGTTAAGAAACTCCTCAGATTCTATGAATTTTCCGCCAAAAGTTATCGAATTACTGAGCTGATACAACCGTCCCCTGTCACAAATTTAAATTGGTCTGTGGTATCTACTCCTCATCCCAGCGGTACTTTTTATTCTGGCGCAGCTTATCGAGACCGCAATTCAAACACAGTCCGTTATGACAGCATATCACCTCGCCACATTCAGAGCAGCACCACTTTGCCTCTTCCTTTTCTAGGAACCTCTGGATGCCATGCTCTTTGATGAATTCGAGGTTTTCTATCATGCTCATATGGTACTTGGTGCGGTATCGCTTATCGAGGGCTTTCAGCCGACCACAGGGAAAATTTTCGCACTCATAGCAAAACCGAACAAGTCCTTTTCCGAGCAGATCGCACTGATTTTTCATAAAGGCACAGTTCTTACCGCGTGGCAGGCAGCCGCTGCAGTATGTCTTTCTAAAT
>Ga0307379_10014632_pt1 | contig 10101 bp, 12 predicted proteins | sample UN2MG_FD_202237 | JGI IMG/M metagenome (GOLD analysis project Ga0307379, IMG submission 202237) | Soil microbial communities from Risofladan, Vaasa, Finland - UN-2 | ecosystem: Environmental > Terrestrial > Soil > Coastal area > Acid sulfate soil | place: Finland: Risofladan, Vaasa | collected... | reverse complement strand
CATAAAGAAGTTTTTAAATATTTTAAAGAAAAATTTAAAGTATGTAAAAAATTTAGTCATAAATGTTATTCGCATGGGGGATTAAATTATTCTATATTGATGAAGAAAACAAAGAATTAAAATCATGAAAAATATTCTTGTTATAGCGAGCAATACACATACATCTAATAACAGAAAACGAATACACAATAATTGGACGGAAGAGTGTGCTAGTATATATAATATAGATTTTTGGGGTCCGGGTTATAGTAATTTAAAAATAAAAGATTTAAAAAATAAAATAGATTCTTTTAAGCCCGATTTTATTTATTTAACGCATAGAAATAATTATAAATGCTGGCTTCCAGATATTTCTTCTATTAAGGTTCCTAAAATATTCGTAGAAGTAGATTCTTATAAATGGCCTAGGAATAATTCGTGGTATTCACAATTCGATTCTATTTATACGCGTCAGCCTTGTTGGGATTTTAAAACAACAAAACCATTTAGTGAAAGACATTTTTATAAAATCTATAAATTTTTATTGTCTAAAAAAAATATAAAATCAAATAAAAAACAAACAACAATCGAAGCCCATAGATTATATAAAAAATGTTTAAAGAGGATACAATATGCTTCATCTTGGAGAAAAACCCCATTATTTCGATGGTCTGTTTCTGAAAAATTTATTACAAAAGAAAACGAAGACAGAAAAGGAATATATTTTATAGGTAGAAGTTCTTTAAAATTATCTCCTGAACGTTTCTTTCTATGTAATAGATTTAAAGATAAAATATTTTTAAGAGCCGAATGGGATAAAAATAGATATCATGAAATTTTAAGATCTGCTTCTGCTTTAGTTTGTCCTACTGGAAGTATTTATGGAGATTATGTTCCAGCAAAGATTTTTGAGTTTGCTGCATCGGGGGCAGCAATTATAACTAACTGCGATTTGAATTCATATAATTTATCGGATTTACAAAAAGTTGTAATACCATATACGGACTTAAATAATTTAGAGTCAAAATTGGATATGGATTTTAAATCATATTATAACAAAACATTGCCAATAATTAAAAACCATACTCATCGCATTAGATATAGAGAATTATTCGGATGAAAAAAAAGAAAAAAATATTATTTATTTACGGGAAAAAAGATGGTAAATCAATACCTTTTAAACAAAATATTCATACTGATTGGGTAGAAGATTGTAAAGATATGTATGATATTCAATATTGGGGAAAAGGTTTTACAAAGACTTCTATACAATCATTAAAAAACAAAATAGATAGTTTTAAACCCGATTTTATCTATTTAACAATGAGGGAAAGATATAAAATTAAATTATTAGAACCCGAATATTGGTTACCCGACTTAACAAACACTACTGTTCCCAAAATATTTGTAGAAGTAGATACTTATAAATGGGATAGAAATGATGATTGGTATAACCAATTCGATCAAGTTTATTGTAGACAGTCTTGGTGGGGATATAATTTTTATGATAGTAAATATATAGTTAACCAAGAAGTTAAAAAAAGAAGTTCAACATGGCAAAAAGTTCTTTTATTCCGTTGGTCTGTTCCTAAAATCGCTTTTCCAGAAAGAAAAAACAAAAGAAGAGGCATTTATTTTATGGGGGCTGTAACTCGTCCTGGATATAAAGATAGAAAAAATATGTGGCATAGGTTTAGAAAAAAAATTCACTTTCGCAAAGAATTGACAACAAAGTATTGGGATATGCTTAAAAGATCTCAAGCCGTTGTTTGCCCATCAGAAAGTGATTATGGGACATTTGTTCCAGCCAAACTATTTGAGTTTGCTGCATCGGGGGCAGCAGTTATAACTAATTGTGACTATGTATCGTATGGAATGCCTGACTTAAAGGGTAAAGTAATCGATTATACCGATTTAGATTCTTTAGAAGCCCTCTTCAAGATGGATTTTACTCCATATTATGGAAAAGCAGCAGAAGTTATGAAAAGTCATACACATAAAATTAGATATAGAGAATTATTCGGATAATGAAAAAGAAAAAAATATTATTTATTTACAAAAAAGAGAAAAACAAGCCGATCCCATTTAAACGAGGTATCCATGTTGGATGGGTAGAAGATTGTAAAGATATGTATAATATTCATTTTTGGGGAAAAGGTTTTACTAATACCAGTTTACAATCATTAAAAAATAAGATAGATTCTTTTAACCCCGATTTTATCTATATGACGATGAGAAAAGTGTATTGTGATTGGTTACCCGACTTAACAAACATTACTGTTCCCAAAATATTTGTATCTGTTGATACATATAAATGGAATCGCTCAGATGGTTGGTATAACCAATTTGATGAAATGTATTGTCGTTCAATGATGTGGAAACCTGTTTTTTACAATAGAAAACATATTATAGGATCAATTACGAGAGAGAAAAGTTTAACATGGAAAGATGTTCCTATATTTCGTTGGTCGGCACCAATAATAGCTTTTTCTATGCGGAGGCAGAAAAGAAAAGGTATTTATTTTATGGGGTCGATAACGAGATCCGGATATACTGATCGTAAAATTCTATGGAGTAGATTTAGAAAAAAAATATTTAGAAATACAATTCGCTTTCGTAAAGAATTAACACCCAAATATTGGAATATGCTACATACGGCATCGGCTTTGATATGTCCTACCGAAAGCGATTACGGAGCATTTATTCCAGCCAAACTATTTGAGTTTGCTGCATCGGGGGCAGCAGTTATAACTAATTGTGACTATGTATCGTATGGAATGCCTGACTTAAAGGGTAAAGTAATCGATTATACCGATTTAGATTCTTTAGAAGCCCTCTTCAAGATGGATTTTACTCCATATTATGGAAAAGCAGCAGAAGTTATGAAAAGTCATACACATAAAATTAGATATAGAGAATTATTCGGATAAAAAATGAAACTTAATATTACTTTTGAAGGATTTCGAGATTATATGGCCGTTCATGTTTCACAAACATTAAAAAATATAGATATATATCAAACTGTATGCGAGTCAGAATGGGATGTAATTAAGGATTATATTGGCAATCCAAAAACTATACTTGAATTAGGATGCGGGCTTGGAAGAATGTCTGTTTATATTAATGGAATGCTTGACGATGATTCTATTAAATATATTTTAGCAGATTCAAATGGCTCACCACATGGAAAAATTAAATTTGGATGGAATCCACCCAAACAGCGGTATTATAATAATTTAGAAATGACTCGTAAATTTTGTGACATGAACGGTCTTAATAACTATGAAATTGTGAATCTTAAACAAATTAAATCACAAGTTTTGTCTGTTGATTTTGTTATGTCTTTTTTATCTGTTGGTTTTCACTATCCTATCGAATCTTATATGGATTGGTTGTTAAAAATTCTTAATGAAGGAGGAAATATGATTTTTGGTGTCAGAAAAAATAAATATTCTGATCATAAATTTGAAAAGTATTTTAATAAATGTATTATTATTGCTCAAGATGGTAGTGTCGAAGACAAAGAAGACATTTTAATATTGATAGATAAAAAGAAAAATTTATTTTGATAACAAAAAAGAAAAAAATATTATTTATATGGTCTAAAAAAGCCCTAGGCGAAAAAAAAAGAATTCATTGGGATTGGTTAAAAGATTGTTCTAAACAGTATGATATAGATTTATGGGGAAAGGGATTAACAAATATATCCCTACAATCATTGAAAAATAAGATAGATTCTTTTAAGCCGGATTTTATTTATATGACAAATAAAAATAAATATAGATTTTGGTTGCCTGATTTGTCTTCTATCAAAAATGTTAAAAAAATATTTGTAGAAGTTGATTCGTATAAAAGAAAAGCAACTGCTGATTGGTATTCTCAATTCGATGAACTATATTCTAGACAACCTATATGGGATTTTAAACAATCTGTAGTCCCAAATTATTTATATTTTCGTAATATAAATAAGCAATTAATTAAATTACAAAAAGGCGATTACCACAGAAAAAAAATAAATTCTCTTAGTAGAAAAAATGAACAAGAATGTGTTAAAAGAATAAGGTTTTTAAAGACTTGGAAAAACATTCCATTATTTAGATGGTCTATACCAGAAGATTCAATATATACTACATCTAGTAAAAGAGAAGGGATCTATTTTTTGGGCAGAAGTTCGTTAAAAATTTCTAAGACTCGCTATGATTTAGTAAAACGATTTGAAAATAAAATAAGGTATGTGTCAAATTGGAGTAAAAATGGATATAATAAAATTTTAAGATCGGCATCTGCTTTAATATGTCCTACAGAAAGTATTTATGGCGATTATGTACCGGCTAAACTTTTCGAGTTTTTAGCTTCTGGAGCAGCAGTAATAACCAACTGTGATTTAAAACAATATCAAATTAATGATTTTTCTGATAAAGTTATTAAATATACCAATCTTGATGATTTGGAAACTAAATTATCTTTAGATTTTACTCCATATTATAATATATCAGTAAATACTTTAAAAAACCACATACACGGTATAAGATATAAGGAATTGTTTGGATGATGAGAATATTATTTATTACTAAGTCGTCTTGTTTGGGCAATAAAAATAGAACAATTCATTATGATTGGATAAAAGAATGTAATCATAATGTTCAATTTTGGGGCAAGGGCTTTACTGACACTTCTCTACTATCTTTAAGAAAAAAAATTAAATCATTTAAACCAAAATATATTTACATGACAATGAGAAATAAATATAAATATTGGTTGCCGGATTTAACTAATATTAAAGTACCTAAAATATTTGTTGATGTAGATACATTTAATTATAATAGGTCTGATATTTGGTATAAACAATTTGATAAAATTTATTGCCGTCAAGCCTATTGGAATCCAAAATCGGCGGAATATAATAATCTTTTAGGTAATATAGAAGATTTTAAAAAAAAATTATATTTCGCCACTACATGGTTAAACACCCCAGTATTACATTGGTCAATTTCTACTAATTGTTTTCCTGTAATTAATTATAAAAGAAAACACGTAAGATTTGTAGGGAACTATAAAAAACCCGAATATATATATAGGAAACAATTACAACAATTACTGCGTCAATGTAAATGTAAATTTAGCAGGGTATCGGGCATAAATAATTATTTAGAATTACTACATTCTACATCTGCTTTAATATGCCCAACAGAAAGTAGTTATGGCGATTTTGTCCCTGCTAAATTATTTGAGTATTTAGCATCCGGTGCTGCCGTATTAACAAATTGTGATTTAAAAACATATGGTGTACCAGAATTAGAAAAATATGTTATTAAGTATAACGGAATTCAAGACTTAAAGAACAAATTAAAATATATTGATTTTACGGCATACCATAATAAGGCCAAAGAAATTATGAAAAATCATACACACAAAATAAGATATAAGGAATTATTTGGACGATGAAAAAGAAAAAAATATTATTTTTGTTAAGAGAGTACGATTTTAGAAATAAAAGACGAAGAACTGATTGGACTATAGATTGTTCAAAAATATATGATATCGATTTTTGGGGATATAAAATTACTAAAACTACTTTGAAATCCTTACAAAAAAAGATTGACATTTTTAAACCGGATTTTATTTATCTTACCAGACGTAAAAGGTATAGGATATATGATGAAAAATTGGGTAAAAAAATTTATTGGCTTCCCGACGTTTCTTCTATTAAGGTTCCTAAAATATTTGTAGAAGTAGATACTTGGGCGTATAATTCTAATGATGATTGGTATAAACAATTTGATCAAGTGTATAGGAGACAATATAATTGGGGTAGTTGGGATAGCGTTCCAGTGTTTAGATGGTCTGTTCCAAATATCGCTTTTCCAAAGGGAAAAAAATCTGATAGAGAGGGTTTGTATTTTATAGGAATATATAAACATATCAATAATGTTATGGGTCAAGACATAAACGCATATCAAGTCAGAACTGACATCAAAAAGCGTTTTAATCAAATAAAGTACATTACTGCTTTTTATGAAAATTACTGGAAAAAATTACATATGGCGTCTGCCTTGGTGTGTCCTACCGAATCTATGTATGGCGATTTTGTTCCTGAAAAATTATTTGAATATTTGGCTTCAGGAGCCGCTGTTATAACCAATTGCGATTTAATTAGTTATGGGGTGCCTGATTTAGAGAAGTACGTGATAAGATATACCGACTTGGATGATTTGGAAACTAAATTATCTTTAGATTTTAAATCATATCATAATCAAGCCGAAAATGTCATGAAAAATCATATTCACTGTGTAAGATATAGAGAGATATTTGGATAATAAATAAAAATGAAAAATGAAAAAAATAATATTCCCAAAAAAGTTGATAAAGCAAAATGGGAAGATGTTGCTAAATCATTAGAAGTAAGACGTAAAAAAAGGTTTGAAGCCAGCCGATTAGAAGAAAAAGAATGTCTTAAAAATAAAAAACTTTATGCTTATTATAAAGATATACAAATAATAAAAATAGGAAATAGCGTTTTGGATATTGGATGCGGCAATCAATCTTTATTAGACCATTTACCAGATGGAATAATATATCAAGGTCTTGATCCATTCCCGTTTGGACCCCAAGCGGATAATGTTATTAAATCTACAATAGAAGATTGTGATCTTTTAGATCAAAGTTTCGATACTCTTATCCTTTTTGCTTCTTTAGACCATTGCTACGATGTAGTAAAAGTTCTTCAACAGATGAATAGAATAGCCAAAGTCAACATTGCTATTAGAACAAATATAGATAAATATCCTAGTAAAAGTCATACCGTAGGTTGTACCCGTAAAGATCTTGTTAAAGGTTTACCAGATTTCTTTTTAAAATTAGAAACCAAAATAGATAAAAGTAATTGGTTATTTGATTTTTGGAGAAAAATCGAATGAAAAAGAAGAAAATATTATTTATATATAAGGCTAAAAATATTGATAGTTATAATGGAGAAATAAATTCCGGATGGGTAGAAGATTGTAAGGATATATATGACATACAGTTTTGGGGTAAAGGTTTTACAAATACCTCTTTACAATCATTAAAAAATAAAATAGATAATTTTAAACCCGATTTTGTTTATTTGACTATGAGAAAAAGATATGCGTGGCTTCATGATTTAACTAATATGAAAGTTCCTAAAATATTTGTAGAAGTTGATACTTGGGCATACAATTCCAATGATGATTGGTATAAACAATTTGATCAAGTATATTGTAGGGAACAACAATGGATTGTTAGAGACGATTCAATAAGACTTTTAAAAACTAAAGGATTTAATTCTCGTTTTGGTAAAAATATAAAAAAAATAATATTAAAAAATTGTTCTACTTGGGAAAACATACCGTTATTTAGATGGTCTGTTCCCGATATCGCCTTTCCGACAAAAGAAGAAATAAAAACTAATAAAAGAGAAGGAATTAAATTTATAGGGAATTATCAAAAAAGTACCTATGTTGTAAGAAAAAAAATTAGTGAAATATTTAAAGATCATATTTGGTTTGGGAAAATTACTGGTAAAAATTACTGGGATAATTTAAAAAAAAGTTCTGCTTTGTTATGCCCTACAGAAAGTAATTTTGGAGATTTTATTCCAGCAAAACTATTCGAGTTTCTTGCTTCTGGTGCTGCGGTAATAACTAATTGTCAAGTTGAAAGACATGGCATGGATGAATTAAATGATTTTTTGATAAAATATATTGATTTAGATGATTTAAAACAAAAATTAGATATTGATTTTACACTATATCATAATCAGGCCAAAGAAATTATGAGAAACCATACACATAAAATAAGATATAAGGAATTATTTGGATGACAAAATACAAAAGAGATAAAACCTATATTCCAAAAGAATATTGGCAAAAAAAATCTTCTATTTGGTCGCCTAAAAAAGCCATAGTAGAATTAAATAATCTTCGTTTATGGATGTCTGAATTTTGTCCAGATAAACCACAGATACTCGAAATAGGGTCTGGCACCGGTAGAGTATATAGCAATTTACACAAAAACAATATTGTAGACGATACACATTATACAATGTGTGATATAGTAGATGGTTTAATTAAAAGATGTGAAAAAACCACTGGAATAAAACCAGATAAATGGGATGGAATTAAAACAAAATACAAAGATGACCAATTTGATTTAATAATTTCTTTTTCTGTTTTGATGTGGATCCCGCCAGAAAATATAGATAAAGCATTTAAAGAACATGTCCGCATTTGTAAAAAACACATTTTTATAGCAACATGGTATTCCGATCTTAAAGGTATTGTTGGAACATCTGGTAGAGTTTTTGAACACAATTATTTTAAAATATTTAAAAAATATAATTTAAAAGTTGTGAAGGAACACAAAATAAATTCTGATGATATTTATTTATCCAGAAGAAATTGGTTATTGGAAAAACAATGAAAAGAATAAAAGGTAAAGATAATTTAAATACAATTGAAGAATGGAATGTTTATTACGGTTGTGTTGATCGTTCTGAACTTAAAGCAAATAGATTTTATATATATAAGGGAATATTAAAATTTCTTAAAAAAAAAGAATGTTCTTTATTGGAAATTGGTTGCGGAGAGGGATTCGGTTTAGATTTGATTTCACAAAATTTTCCCAATTTTAAATTAACAGGTTATGATTTTAGCCCCACAGCCATTGAATTGGCAAAAAAGAATTTCAATCATATAAATTTTAAAGTTCATGACATTTTAAAAGATAAAATAGAAAATGTTTATGATTATATTATTTGTTTAGAAACTTTAGAACATCTTGAAAAACCTAATTTTGTAATAGATAAATGTTTACAAAAATGTAAAAAGTTTATTTTGTCGTGTCCCTATAGAGAATATATGAAAAAGGATTCATTACATATTATTACCGATATAACATTGAAAAGTTTTAATAAATATGCTATATTAGAGAGTGGTTTTCTAGACAAAAAAATAATACAAATTGTTCTCAAAGGAAGGGTATAAATGGACAATAAGGTTTTAATCACAGGTTGTGCTAGGTCAGGGACAACAATACTTCTTTATCTTTTAAAATATTTTGAAAATACTCAAGTCATAACCCGTAACGAAATTAGATCAACTAAAATATACGATAAAACTTCTCCACATTATATAAAAATAGAAAAAGATAAAATTTTAGTTATAAAATGTCCCATGGTTGATAAAAAACATAAACCGAAATTGTATGATTCATTAAAAGATATTTTGAATTTAAAATATAAAATTATATATATTTATAGAGACGGTAGAGATGTAATTGTGTCTCATCATACCACGAAGAAAGACAAATATCATGTTTATCCAAAAAGATGGATTGAATCCATTAAAGAAGCTTTGGCATATAAAGATTGTCCTAAAATATTATTCATCAAGTATGAAAAATTTGTATCGAACCCAGACAGGATGATGAATAACATTTCTGAATTTTTAAATTTAAAATATGATAAAAATTATAAAGATTTTTACAAAGAAAAAGAAATACAAGATGGGTTCCATAAAAAGAGGCATATGGCAACAGGATTAGGAGATAAAGGAGTAAGACCTATTGCTAAAGATTCAACCGGTAATTGGAAACAAGAGGAACATAGAGAAAGAATGAAAATGCTAGTTAATGATTATTGGCCAAGAACCTTTAAACCTTTTTGTGAATTTCTAATAAAATTAGGTTATGAAAAAGACAATTCCTGGGCAAAACAATTCAAAAAATAATTATATCCGATAATATACAAAGGAGACAAATACATGAAAATTTGTAAACGATGCGTTATGAATAGTGATATACCAAATATATCTTTTGATGATGATGGAATATGTAATTATTGTCATTTACACAATAAAATAGAATCTCAATATCCCCTTGACGGAAATCAAACAGATAGATTGAAAGTTATCATAGACAAGATGAAAGAAGAAGGGAAAAATAAATTATATGATTGTATTATTGGTATCAGCGGCGGTTGTGATTCGTCTTTTTTGCTTCATGCCTTAAAAACGATGGGTGTTAGACCTCTTGCTATTACTCTTGATAATACATGGGGTACAGAAATAGCAAAAAATAATATACAAAAAAAGGTATCTCAATTAA
>Ga0307379_10014626_pt1 | contig 10102 bp, 18 predicted proteins | sample UN2MG_FD_202237 | JGI IMG/M metagenome (GOLD analysis project Ga0307379, IMG submission 202237) | Soil microbial communities from Risofladan, Vaasa, Finland - UN-2 | ecosystem: Environmental > Terrestrial > Soil > Coastal area > Acid sulfate soil | place: Finland: Risofladan, Vaasa | collected... | reverse complement strand
GCGCAGCGTGGCCTTGGGCATGATGCGCCAGATGCCATCGGGGTGATAGAGCCAGTACTCCTCAAGGTGATGAATGGGCAGCGAGCCCGTGACATGCAGCGCTGCCGCAGCAAGCCCCGTGGCGACCTCGACCGCATCCCCCCTATCCCACATCTGGTCAGGCCTCGGGTAGTGATGGGCGTCAATTAACTGGTTGACAAGACTCTCTGTCATGATGATACTCGCTCTTAGGTTGTTGAGTGTGAAGCGCCCTAGTTGTCCATCGGCTAGGGCGCTTTCTTTGCGCCCTCGATCAGCCGCTCGACCTCGCCATGCCTGCGCGCAGGTAGCGTGCTCGTGCCAGCCTCATAGAGAGCATCATACCATACTGATTCATCGAGGCGACCGGCAACCACAAACCGCCAGGTCGCCCACGCCTCTTTGCGTATGGTGTCGTGGCGCTCACCCTCCAGCGCGTCGGTGATGGCCTGACACGCGCGCCGAAGCGCCGCCTTCTCATACCTGCCTTGGAGCTCCTTGGCGCGCGTGAAAAGGTGACGCGAGGTCTGTGCCTTACGCTCAGCTTGAATCCTGGCATCCTCGCGCTCATCCCATTCAAGCTGACCGCAGACCTCATCAGGAAGCTGCGCGCGCGGCCCCTGCCTCATAAAGAGGCGTTGGCGCAGCGGGTCATCGATGCCCTCAAAGAGAGGTCGCGCCGTATAGTGCGGCTGCACCGGCTGATAGAGCCCCGCATCAAAGCCGCCCAAGCCCTTGACCCACGCCTTCAAGCTCCTGTCGCACACAGGCCGATCAAGCAAAAACCAGAAGTGCGCGCGCAGCCCCTCCTTAATGCCCGCGCTAGAGCTCCACTGGAGGATGCACCCCGCGCGCTGGAGAGGCGCGGGTAGGTAGCGCCCCACCCACATCCAAGGCATATGCATGTCAGCCTCATCGGGCAGCTGCGCCCCATCGATGTCCAGACACAGCCAGTCAAGCTCTTGCGAGAGGAAGCCTGGCTCACTCTCCTCTCTGTATGTGCGCCTCACCCAGGCCCCCGAAGCGATGGGCTTGCCCCTGATGATGCACTGATGCGGATCACCCTCCAGCGCCTCAAGCAGATCATAGAGGTCCACCAAGTCATTGATGACATGCTGGCGCCCCTGGACCATGTAGGCGCGTCCATAGTCAGTCGAGCCCTCTGGGGTGTAGCTCTTACAAAAGAGCTCCTTGCTCGTGAGTGTGGTGATCATGACATCCTCAAAAGCTGAGCCCGGACGTGCCGGGCTCAGGTTGTTGGTTGGTTAGACGTTCATGCCTCGCTTGCGGCATCCGTCTGCGACCATCGCGTTGACGACGCGGCGGGTGTTGGTGTTGATGTTGTAGTGAAGCCAGAGTGTGTATTCGTCGCGATTGACGATCTTTTCGGCTAGCGTGTGGATGATGTGATGGATGCAATCAGGTGCATCAAACTCGCTGATGAATTCCTCAGCGAGCTCGGCTGCGGTGTGTGCGGGGCGATCCTCGCTCATGAGCTGCTTGGCGTACTCTACGATCTCGGTGAACATCTGCTCAATCATTGCGTGCTCCTTGGCTTCGTGAGGCGTCTCGTGTGTGTGAGCCCGGACGTGCCGGGCTTGGGTGGGTTAGTTAAGCTCTGCTGCGATAATCTCGTCAATAATTGACTGCCATCGGCGCTTGGTTTCTGTTGACCAGTCAAACGAGTCAACCCACTCGCCTCGGTGAGCGATAGTGATAGAGCATCCACACCATTTGCCATCGGTGATGTAGAGAGAGAGATTATCCTCTCGCACGATCTGGTGCTTAATGCCGAGCTCAGCAAACCTTAGGCCGATGTCGGTAGCGATCTTATTGATCTGCTGCCACATGCGGCGCTCGTCTGGCGATGTAGGGGCTTGGCGAAAAATGCCAGTGTAGAGTTGGATGATGGCCTTAAGCTCCTTAGCTCCCATCGACATAAACTCGCCGCGCTTCATACACTTGCTGCCTTGAACCTGACAGTAAACGGTCCAGGCCTGCTTCTCTAGTGCGACTAACTCTTGCATCGTGGTCTTCATCTTGTGCTCCTTGGCTTCGCGAGGCGTCCATCGCCTCCGATAAAAAGACTCTACCCACCCCTCTCTATCGTGTCAAACATATTTCTCACTAAAGCATATATTTATCTAGGCAGATCACCCTTACGCCCTACCTGGGTCACTACGTCGATCAAGTCACTGGCCTGCCCCTTGGTCAGCTCCATCGAACGGGCAGCGATACAGGCCAGCCTCAAGAGCGCCCGCTCCTCGCCGCGCAGCTTATCGGCTGCCTTGGCCACCTGCTTGAGCTTGATGGTCTTGCTGATGAGCTCAAGCTGCGCCTTGCTCATCGGGTGCGATCGCCAGCTGGTCGAGGCGACGCGCAGCTCAGTCCAGCCCCTCAAGCGCATCGCCATCACGACCTGATTAAGCCAGCGCGCCCACCTCGCGCGCTCCACCTTCTTAACGCGACCCACGCTCACCTGCGGGCTGCTCTCCCCCGTCTCCTCTTGGATCTCCTTAAAGAGGTCAGCGGCCAGCTGCGCCAGCGGGTCAAGCACTTCGGCCTGCTCCCATCCAAGCACCGCTTCATAGTCAAGCGCGAGCTCCTCGAAAGCCCCGCATGGATCGAGCACCCATGCGCGGGTCTTGCCCGGATAGGTGCGCACCACACGCCCCACCTCCTGCGGTAGACGCACACGCGAGCCCGCCCCCCTGCGCAGGCATAGCCACTGGAGCCAGGGCAGGTCCACGCCCTCAGCGAGCAGCGAGCAGTACACCAAGCAGTCAAGCTCGCCATCCTTAAGGCGCCCCAGCAGCGCATCACGCGCGTCGCCCTTGTCGCGATAGCTGATCACGTCAGCGCGCACACCGACCTCACCGAGCAGCTGCGCAAAGCCCATCGCATCATCCACGCTCGACGCGCTCACGACGCCCGGACCTCGATGCAGATGCAGATGGTCAGTGATGAGCTCTAAGCTCGCCTCATCGCGCGTGCCCTTGCCCTCCCACCCGATGATGGTGGGTGCGAGGATGACCCCATCGCGTATCGCATCCATCGGCCCATAGTCATACAGGATCTCGTCCCAGAGGCTTAGGCGCTGCTTCTCATCGGCGCGCCAAGGCGTAGCCGTAAACCCCACCTGCCGCGCGGGCTGCACCCACCTATGCCACTGGATGACCTGCGCGCACTCGGTCTTGTGGCACTCGTCAGCCATCCACAGCGCGACGCTCAAGCCCTGCGCCAGGAGGTCGCCAGCAAGCCCCGATGGTACGAGCTCTTGCACGCGCTGGTGTGTGTCCAGATGCAGGCATATCGTAGGCTGCTCATCATCCATCCCCCACGCCACCATGATCGCGCGCGCGGTGGAGCGATCATCACCGTCGAGCTCGCGCGCCCCATCAGCATCACCATCACACTCAGGACAATGGAGCACAGGGTCAGCCGCAGCCATCGACGCATGACACGTCACGATGACTGGCTTATCCAGCTCCTTGGCGTGCTGATAGTAGGTGCCCACGACATGCCCGCAGCGGCGCTTGATCGTCGCCGCCAGCTGGCGCACCAGCTCTTGCGTCGGCACGCTCACGACGATGCGCTCATCATCGCCCAAGCTGTCGATGGTCTGCGCGATGACCTCAGCTTGGCAGATGCTCTTACCCGAGCCTGTGGCTGCCCTGATGACCCCTCGCTGTGAGGCCAGCGCCTTGGGCAGCGCTTCGACCTGCCATGCTCGTGGGGTGACTCCAACCCAGTCACTCATCACACACCTCCCATCTCAAGCCAGCGCACCTCACGAGCCTCAAGGCGTGCGATGTCGTCAAGCATATCCTCAAGCTCAGCCTGTAAGCTGATGCGTCCAGGCACCCCCACAGGATGCCTTGAGAGCAGTGACACGATGGTCCAGACCTGCGCGCGATACCATTCAAGCTCACCCATCACTCCACCCCCAAGGCGACGCTGGTCAGCTTTGACCAGTCCAGCCCTAGCCACGTCGCATAGGTATAGAGTATATCAAGCGACACCTCCCCTCGCTCTCCTATCATCACTGACCTGTCACTGACACCGATAGCCTCAGCGACCTCGCGCTGGCTTAACTCGCGTAGCCTGCGCTCCATGCGCAGCTGCTCCCCGATCTGCTTCTTGTACTGCTCTAGCTCCATGTCATCCTCCTGTGGTGTGGTGACACCTTTATATATAGAGCATAAATAAAAGTAAGCAAATACGATTTTTACCTATTGACTGTATATGTACAAATACCCATACTCGCCCTATGAGCAACGACGCTCATCACACAAGAGGTGTACCATGCACGGACTCAACAACCCCCACATCGCCCTGACCTTTATCGCCGCTCGCATCGCACAGCTGGAGCAAGAGGTTGCCCGACTCTCGGCTGACCTTGAGGCATTCATGCGCATCCAGCGCGAGGAGATGCTGCGCAGCACGCTCGGTCACTTCGAGCGCGAGCTATCAAACGCCATCGAGCAGCAAGCCAAGTACACCGAGCTGGCCAAGAGCGAGCTTGAGCCACAGACCGCAGACGAGGCGCTGCTTGATAAAGCGGTCGAGCTGGCCACAACCCAGCAGACCGTGGTCTTAAGCCGCACGATGGCGCGCTTGATCTGGATCGCGCTCACCCGCACCTGTGGCGAGCAGCGCTCAAGCTCGCATGTCTACTCTGTGACCATCGCAGGCCTTGGCAACATGCGCCTCACCCTAAACTCGCGTGGCGCTAGCGTCCTCTCGATGCACACAGGCGTCACCGTCCCCATCTCAACCAAGTGCGGACCTGTCGAGCTAGACCGCATCCCAGGCGGCTGGATGGCCAGCCTCTACGGTGAGGGCTACTCACCCTGTGAGGTCATCCGCGCCGACACCTACGCTGAAGTTAGCGCCATGATCGCCCACCAATGGATGTAAGGAGATAGACCAATGACTGACCAAGCCATGACCAGACCCCTCGCCACTAAGATCGCCAGCATCCTCGGGAGGCTGGGACGCGTCGCCAAGAGCGGGCGCAATGAGTTCCACAGGTACGACTATGCCACCGAGTCAGATGTTGCTGACGCCCTGCGCCAGCACCTGTCAGCCGAGGGTGTGTGTATCTTCCCAAGCGTCGTGGACGCCAAGGTCGAGACGGTGCAAGACCGCAACAAGAGCGCCACCTTGGCGACTGTCACGCTAGAGCTCACGTTCATCGATGGTGCATCAGGCGACACCATGACCACGCGCTGGATTGGCCAGGGCATCGACCAAGGCGACAAGGCGTACTACAAGGCGTATACAGGCGCCTTCAAATACGGGCTGATGAAGACCTTCATGGTCAGCACGGGTGATGAGCCTGAGCAAGATGAGCCCGTCATCGAGGTGGACAAGAGCTGGGCAGCTGCTAACCGCCGCCTGCGCGCTATCGTCTCCACCGCCCTGCCAGATGGTGCTGACCAAGCCAAGTTCTTCACCGCCATCAAAAAAGATCGAGGCGTCGAGTCGGGTAAAGACCTGACCCCCGCGCAGCTCAATGAGATCGCTGACATGTGCGAGCAGCCCGGCTGGGCAAAGAAGGTGATCGGATGACCCTCCTATTTCTCGACACAGAGACCACTGGCCTCACCCATAAAGATGAGGTCATCGAGGTGGCTGGATTTGTCACCAATGATGACGGCACCCACCGACGCGCAGAGTTTAGCATCCTCATCGGTGTCACTGAGCTGGGCCTCGCGCGCATCGAGGACAATCATTACGTGCGCTCAATGCACCGACGCAGCGGGCTGCTCGATGAGCTTGAGACCATCAGCTGTGATGAGCATGATCGCCGCATGGAGGATCTGCGTCGGCACCTGCGCAAGCTCTCTCAAGAGCATGGGCGCCGGGCGCTGATGCTGTCAGGCTTTAGCGTGCACTTTGACGCCCGTATGCTGCTCGCCGCGTGGCGTGCCAGTGACTGGTCAAGCGAGACAGGTGGCGGCTATCGCATGATGGACGTCTCCAGCGTCGTGAAGGCGGTGCTTGAGGCGACTGGTCAGGATGTACGACCTGCCACTGATGTGGCACATCGCGCGCTTTCAGACTGTGATGCTGCGCTCTCGACCTATCGCGCAGCACTTGACTTGATGGCGGGGAGGTAGCAGATGGATTTACGCTCAGCAACCCAGCAGATGCGGCGCGATGGGATGGACTACATCGCGATCTCACGAGAGCTAGAGATCCCCCTCGCTGATGTCATCGCGTACAGCCGAGAGGTCGCGCCAGGACCAAAGCGGCAAGCGCCAGATCCCAAGCTCGCAGAAGCGCAGGCCACCATCACACAGCTCAAGCACGATCTGGAAGCAGCGCAGGCCACCATCACACAGCTCAACAGAGATCTGCTCAAGACCTGCGCCCCACCGACAGATGATCTCGAATGGTCTAGGTGGATGACGGCAGGGGCGGTCAGCGCCAAGCTCGGCATTGCTGGCCATGTGACGATCTGGAAGGCTGCAGCTCTGCTGCATGACCTTGACGGCAGGTACTTTGAGGCGCGCTATGTGCGACCCACCGACCTTAACGTCAACCACGGCACCATCCACCTAATCAGATACAGCCTGCTTCCGGGCGACATCAAGACGAGGCATCAGCGATGAGCACACAACGACCCATCACAGTCAACAGGCGCGCAGGCGAGCGCATCGTGATCAGCTTTGCAGACACGCTAGAGGAGATCGCCGTATTCGAGATTATCGATGCCAGCGACAAGCGTAACGGCGTGACTGTGCGCGTGAGTACAGCCGAGGGGCTGCGCGGCGATCGAGAGGAGGTCCATACACGACTCGTCAATGATAGGAGCACACGATGACCTACACCCACACAAGCATCCCCGTAGAGCTCACCGAGCAAGCATTCTGCGACGACTGCGGCAACCCATTACCTGCTGGCACCCTCGCGCGACGACGCGTCACTGATACGGGCAAGCAAGACTTTAACATCGACTGGCTCTGCGCCGGCGCGTGCGGACCGATCATTGATGTGAGCGATGACACGCTCATGCGTAAGAGGATCGCTGAGCTTGAGAAGCGGCTCGCTGTGTCTGACCACAACCGCACGATGGCGCTAGAGCTCGCGCAGCAGAGTCAGGATGAGGCGATGGACTTGGCTGAGGAGCTCACCGTCGCGGAGCGCGAGTGTGATCGGCTGCGCGAGCGGCTCGACGCTGCGCGGCCCGCAGCAAAAGAGGTGCTTCGACTTATAGGCCGCGCGATCTGCGACATCGAGGCTGACGGTGAGTCCACGCCTGAGACTGATCTTCTCACTCAAGCGAGAAAGCTGCTGCTGCCGCTCGCCGGCATATGGATTTAGTGACATGACCCCCACCATCGCCCGAGCCATAGAGCTCGGGCACTACGCCCCAGCATCCACCGCTGACTTCATCCTGTGGGGTGTGGTCAGCATCATCACCTGCGCCATCGTGGCGCTCATGGAGGCGAGCACATGACCAATCAAGAGATCGTCGAGCTCTACGATGAAGGCCACACGATCGATCAGCTCGCGCAGTTGTCCGGGCTCAAGTCAAGCACCATCTGGCACATCATACGCAAGGCGCGTCAGACGCCAGTCAAAAGTGAGCTCATCGACTCACTCCAGCGCTGGGGTATTGATGGCTGTGCTGAGGAGTACAGCGTCACTACGCAGACCATCCAGCGCTGGATAAGCGCACAAGGCATAAGACTATGACCACACCACGCAGCCAAGCCATGATCAGGCTCTACCGTGACGGGTGGAGCTTGGCTGAGATCGCTGAGCGCTATGGCATCACCAAGGGCAGCGTCCATAAGTATCTCACCCGCGCGGGGGTGAGCTTGCGACCACCGGGCAGACGCCCGCAGAGCATGAGGATAGAGCTATGATCGCCAATGATACACAGATCCGCGAGTACATCAGCAAGGGCATCGTCGAGGGTGCGCGTGAGTCTAATATCCAGCCTCACTCGCTGGATGTGCGCCTCTCGCACCACCCGCTCCAGGCCCAAGAGGGCTGCTGGAATGGCTACCAGCCCATCATTAATCTTGACCCCATCGACCCCAACGCAGCTGCGCGCACCGAAGCTATCCCCTGGCGGCGCGATGAGGATGGCCAGCAGTACATCATCATGCCACCGGGCTGCGCGTGGCTTGGCTCCACACATGAGCGCGTGCATGTGCCTCATGATATGGTCATGACGATGGTGGGATGCTCTACGCTTGGGCGCAATTTCTTGCAGGTCCACATGACCGCAGGCCACATCGACGCAGGCTTTAGCGGACGCATCACGCTGGAGCTCCTTAACGCAGGCAGCCGACCGCTTATCCTGCGCCCCCTGATGCGCATCGGGCAGCTGCTCTTTATGCCAGCGCCCACAGCTGAGCACCCCTACGATGGGCGCTATCAGCATCAGCACGCACCCACAGCAGCGAGGGATAAGCGGATGAGCCATAAGCAAGTGCCCGTGTTAGAGCCGCCCAAAACGCTGAGGTTATACGAGGACATGGCGGTAGGGTGTGCGACAGTCAATGGAATCCCACGCATATACATCCCCTATGGTGTTGGGGTCTATACGCCCGCTCTCTTTGCATGGGCGCAACAACGCCAGAGCGTGCGAGATGAGCTCGCCGCGCGCGGCATCACCGTGCTCTCTGGGATGACCGAGCTCAACGATAAAACCATGCGCTCGATCGCATGGGATGACATGCAGCGCTATATCAATGGAGAGGTAGATTGATGGGAGTGCCACAAGTGGCGCCTTACGGGCGCGTGACAGTCGCAGCGATGGAGAATGGCACTTCGCGCGTAGAGGCGCTAGAGCAGATCAGAGATTGGATGAGCGCCGTAGCTTTTACTGCAGTGGAGTCTGCCGTTGGAATGGGCGCCCCCATCGGCGAGGTGGAGAGTAGACTACCCATGCTTTACGCTGCGTCAATGCTGGGTGGTATCGCCGCAGCCTGCGCCTTGGGTGGTCGTGAGCTCACCGACGATGATGTTGATCCTGTGCTCTCTGAGGCAGCGCATCTCTACACTCAGATGATGAGTGAGGAGCTTATGCGCGCCTGTGAGGTAGGCGACGCTGCCGACCCTCTCGTCACGCTAGACCCCGAGCACATCATGTACATGGTCAGGCTCAAGGCGGGCTACTCCGCTGACGTGATGACCGGCGGGGTGATGCGCCGCATCTGTGACGCATCAGGTGCGACCGTCTCCATAGAGCGCTGGCATATCACCCTACATCACACGCGAGAGGACGCCGAGCTGTGCAGACGCCGTCACTGCGTGGCGACTGCTGCGGTGCTAGAGGTCGTGCCTGTGACCGTATCCCTAATCCACATGCACCCAGATGGCACCATCTAGGCTGACCACCTGATACCTAAGCTGCCCCTCGTGTCTCTGCGTAGACCGAGGGGCGGCGATGTATCTAACGCTGCCATGCACTGCGTCGTACTCGCGATGCTGATGACCACACAAGTACAGCGACGCGCGTGGGTCGAGGATGTCATGCAGCTGCTTGGCATCCTCTAGCCTGTGGGCTGCGTCATCCCACCACACACGATGATGCCCGATGACCACCGATGGGGCGTCTTGGAGCAGCAGCGTGAGGTCTGCCAGCTGTCGCGCGCCCACCTGCCCGCGCGCCAGGTCGACCTGCCAGTCCACACCGCTGGCCTGGTTGGTGTCCAGGCCGATGACGTAGAGCTCGCCGCATTGCCAGCGCTGGGGCCACTTGTGGAGCAGATGCGCGCCAGCGATAGGCGCGATGTACTTAAGCCAAGGCGCATAGCTGGCGCGACTCGCCAGCCCCAAGTCTAGCCCTGACGCGAAGATGTCATGATTGCCAGGCACAGCCATCAGCTTAAAGCCAGCGCGCACGAGCGGGTCTAGCGCTTGACGCAGCTGCACATACAGCTTGGTCACAGGGTGCTCGACCAGATCACCCGTGATGGCGACTGCGGTATGCGCAGGGTTATGGTGCATGAGGATGTGCGCGACGATGAGCTTGAGCTCATCGAGCGCACCAGCTTTGCCGACATGCAGATCGCTTAGGTGGATGATGTGCATGCTATCCTACGCAGTCAATGCCGCC
>Ga0307379_10014625_pt1 | contig 10103 bp, 10 predicted proteins | sample UN2MG_FD_202237 | JGI IMG/M metagenome (GOLD analysis project Ga0307379, IMG submission 202237) | Soil microbial communities from Risofladan, Vaasa, Finland - UN-2 | ecosystem: Environmental > Terrestrial > Soil > Coastal area > Acid sulfate soil | place: Finland: Risofladan, Vaasa | collected... | reverse complement strand
CCAAAACACTTGCTTCAGATTTATTAGCTTGTAAAAAAGCTTTTGATGTGGCTGGTGTTCCTTGGGTAATTATTGGTGGAATAGTATTGGGTTATGCTAGATACAATAAAATTATGGATTGGGATACGGATTTAGATATTGGAGTTTTTGTAGAATTATCTAAAAATCGACAGACAAAATTATACAATGAACTTCGTAATAATAAATTTATACTTAAAGGGAACTCTGATTTTATATACGGTGGTAGAGAGACTCCATTTAATATGATGATATATCACAAAAACGGAAATTTTTATGAATCATTTCCACAAACAATGAAGGGATTTAAATATGTTGAAAAAGCAGAGTGGTATGACGAACCACAAATTGTAGAGTTTCTTAGTGATAAATATCCTATGCCTCAACATATAGATGATTATGTGGCTTGTCATTATGGTAAAGGTTGGAAAAGTAATATAGTAAAAAACCACGAAGAATATTATTTAGATAAACGAGGTGCTCGAGGTATTGCTAATAGTTCTAAATGGTTATCTAGTCGTGGAGGTAAACATGGAGATCTATGGCCTAAAATTCTTAGATGTGAAGATACTATGGAGAAAAAGTAATGAGATATGAAATCGTGTCAATAGATAGACTCATACCTCTTGAACAAGTGTTTCCAACACATCTTAAAAATTTGGAAGATATGATAGATGCAAGTGGATTTATATTAAAAGCTATAATAGCTGATGAAAAATATGGAACAATTCTTGACGGAAGTCATAGATATGTTTATCTTTTGAAAAACGGATTTAAAACAGCGCCAGTATATTGGGTAGATTATGATGATGAAAATATCCGTGTTGGTAGTAAGCTTCTTCATAAATTTTTAATTAGAGAGAAAGAAAATATTAAAATAAGTAAAAAGATATGTCGTGATCGATCTTTGAGCGGTAATATTTTTCCACCACGAACTACAAGACATTTCTTTCCATTTAGAAAGGCTGATATAACCTTACCTTTAAAACAATTAAAGAAAGGTAAACCAATAGATGTATTACATCTTATAGCTGATATAGATGTTAATGAAGAAATTAAAAGCAATAGAGGATATATAGAGGAAATTAATGAAGAGTATGAAGCTATAATACAATATCTATCTGAAGTTTCACAAACTAAAAACTATTTAGAATATCAAGTATCAAGGATGTGCGAATCTAAAAAAATTGCATTTTTTCCTGGTAAATTTCAACCACCACATATAGGTCATGTACAAACGATAATGAATATTTTATCCTATTATAAAAAAATAATTATTGGAATTACTGAAGATAGACCGGATGGAATAAATGTTACTTCAAATTATATCAAAAATATATTGAATCAATTTTTTAAAAGTTTTGATCATGTTGAAATATGTAAGATTAAAGGTGTTTTGACAAAGAAGGAAAATTTAGATGGACTACCAGAGTTTGATATATTATTATCTGGTAATGAAGAAGTAATTAAATGGGGTGATAAACATAATATTGAATCAAAGTATATTCCTCGTTCTGAAGGTATGTTTTGTAGCGGAACAGAAATTCGATCTATTTTAAGTGATAAAAAATGAAAATAAAAAAAATATTATTAATAAATCCAAACAATAGTGTATCGTTGGGTTCTCTACGTAGAATGCCAACTCCTTTGGGTTTAATGTACATAGCTGCCGTTCTTGAAGAGAATAGGTTTTCAGTTTCAATTTTAGATTGTGCACTTGAAGGATATGATAATGTTAAAATAGGTAAACATTCTGAAATTTATGGTTTAGAAGATGATCAAATTATAGAAAAAATAAAAAACATAAATCCTGATTTGATAGGAATAACTTGTTTAATGTCCAAATTTGAAAGAGAAATAAAACGACTATGTTCTCTAATAAAAAACTTCGTTTCTAAAGATATTATAACTGTTCTTGGAGGTATACATCCTACATATTTTGCAAAAGAGATGATGACCGATTGTAAGGATATTGATTTTATTATAAAACATGAGGGTGAACAAAAACTTGTTGATTTTATAAAAACGTTTAATGAAAATAAAAATTTAGAAAATGTAAATGGATTAGTATTTAAAGATCATAATAAGATTATAGAAAATGAATCAACCAGTAAAATAAAAGATTTAGATTCTATTCCTTTTCCTGCTCGGCATTTAATAGATATGGAAAAATATATAGATATAGGTTTATTTAGTAATCCATTTCCTAAGAGAGAACGGATGGCTCAAGTATTAACATCACGAGGATGTCCATTTCACTGTAATTTTTGTGCTACACAACCATACTGGGGTAAGTTCCGAGGGAGGTCAGCTGAAAATATATTTAAAGAAATTGTGTTTCTAAAAGAGAAATATAATATACAAGAGATTCAATTTAGAGATGATAATATGACTGTAAATAAAAAGAATGCTCTTAAACTTTTTAAAATGATGGAAGGTTTGGATTTAAGTTGGTGTGCAGGTATTTCTATGGTAGATTTAGATGAACGTATGATTAAAAGTATGGCAAAGTCTGGATGTTATAGACTTACACTTTCTCCTGAATCTGGTAGTAAGAGAGTGCTAAAAGAAATTATACATAAACCTCTTAAAATTGATTGGGTTAAACCTATTATAAATTTAGTACATAAATATGATATTGACGTTCATTCTGATTTTGTAATCGGTTTACCTGGAGAAACAAAAGAAGAAATGTATGAAACCTTTAAATTTGCAGAAGATATAAATACAGATTCATGTGCATTTTTCTTTGCTTCACCTTTTCCTGGAAGTTCATTATATGATCAATGTATGGAGAGAGGGTGGATTAAAAATGAGAAATATGCTATGGATTTAAAAACTCCAAGTATTGTCATATTAAAAGATGAACCAGAGTATGTAATGTCTCATAAAAAATTAACAAAACTTTTAGAAGAAAAAACTATAAAATTTAATGAGTGCTCTAAGAAAAGGAACCCTGAAAAATGGGAAATGAAATATAAAGTTTTTTTAGAAAAGCAGTCAAAAAGAAATAAAAAACAGCAAGATAAGTTAATAGGAAGAGTTGTATGACAGATGATAAAATTATTAAAACGGCCGAAAAATTTTGGAAAACAAGAAAGAGATATCCGCCGTTTGTTCATAATTTTCAAAGACGTTATTTGGATTTGGGTATGGTATTAAATTATATAGATGGTATAAATTCTATATTGGATTTAGGATGTGGTGAAGGTCAAATTCTATTAATGTTAAGAGAATTAACAGATATAAAGAATTACTATGGTTATGATATATCTCAATTTTTTATTAGTAATTTAGTAAAACGATGGGGCGATTATCCCGGACTTATGACTAAAGAGATAAACTTTAAAGTAATAGATAAATTACCCGAAATTGATATGTGTATATGTATGGGAGTTATGCCTTATATTTTTGATGATAATGATTTAAAAAATTTAATATCAAATATAAAATCCAAAATATTTATATGTCGTATGCCTTGTAATTTAGAATCTACTCGAGTAACAATAGATAAATTTTCCAAAGATCTTGGAGATAATTATGCAGCTATTTATAGAACCATACCAGAATATATTTATATGTTGTTAGAATTTTTTAATATTAAATCTATATGCCGTTGTTATTCTGATGAAATTGAAAGTAATTATAGTTCTAAACAATTTTATTTTATATGTGAGAAGAGGAAAAATAATGAAAACAAAATTTACTAATGTAAAGATGAATGAGTGGAAAGCAAAAATAAAAATAGGGATTGGTACATACTATAATGGAGGTATAATACGTGCAGAAGGTGCTGATGTAACAATAGGAGAATATTGTCGAATTAGTTATGATGTTGTTATGCTAACAAACTATGGTAGTCAGTTTGTAAACCCTTACTTTACTCAATATAGAAAACCAATTGTTGTAGGGAATAATGTTTGGATAGGATGGGGTGCTAAAATTAGGGGTGGAGTAACTATAGGAGATTTCGCGTTTGTAGGTATGGGAGCAGTGGTTGTTAAGGACGTAAAACCTTTTCATATAGCTGTTGGTAATCCGGCAGAAGATAAGGGTTTGAGATCAGATATAAAAGAAATATTACAAATGTTAAGCAATAAGCTTGGACAAAACATTACAGATGCAGTACAAGCAGCAAAAGTATTAAAGAAATTAAGAAATACACACCACATTTTTCAGGCTCATGGAACTATTCAAGTAGCTAAAAAAGATGGAAGTGGAAAACCATATCCATATCCAAAAGCGGGAAATGTTAAATGAGAGATATAATAGTAGTGCCTAAATTCTATGGTAAGATACAAGGTGGATCGTGGTATGAATTTTTTTATAAACAATTATGTAATAAGTTTGACTTTGAATTGCTCTACACTGACTATGCTAATATACCAAGCGATGCTAGAATAGTAGTGGCGTTTGCAGTTCCTCATTTTAGCTGGCCGAATTTAATGGTAGATGAATTGTCTAAATTAGATCCTAATATATATCTTATAGGATGGATGGCAGATATGCATTGTGGTTTAATTAAGGTTAATCATAAATGTAGAAAAGAAATGATTACAATGTTCAATAGATATGATTTGATATTGAGTGGTTTCGACAATAGGATGAAAAGCATGTATTCAGAATACTTAGATAAATATGTTTATTTGCCGTGGGGATTTGCTCCTTATAAAAGATATATGAAATTTAAACTTAATAAAAAACCAATAATGCAGTGTTTAATGGTAGGAGCTCATGGGGCTAATGTTTATCCGCTAAGGAGCAAAATTCATAAATATGCTCAAACCCACAAGTCTATAAAATCTCTTGGGGGTGGAATATCAAGATCTGAATATGCATCATTATTACATAAATATTTTTGTGGTATAGTGGATGTTGGTCATAATGAAGTGTTACAACCCAAGCATTTTGAGATACCAGCTGTGGGGTCGTTGTTGCTTTGTAGACGTACAAATTTGGTGGATGATTTAGGATTTATACCTAATAAACATTATGTACCGTTCACCGGTGATGATGTATTTGATAAAGCTAATGATATTATATCCAACCCATCTAAGTATGAGGATATCAGAATAGCTGGTATGGAATATGTGCGCAAAAATCATAGTATAAATAATAGAATGAAAGTAGTTTTTGATTTGATTGAAAATATATATGCCAAAATAGATGGAAGGAGTGTTTATGCCTAAAGAAGATTGGTCAACTAATACCATACAACGTATTTTTGAACGGGAAGGTTTGTATCCTACAGGAAAAGTTAAGACGGTATTAGATGTAGGTTGTGGAGTATCGTTAAAGTCGCAGTATATTGATGCTGAATTAAGAGTAGGTGTAGATATCTACCGGCCCTTTTTAATGCACGTTGAATCTAAAGTTCCTTGTGCTTTGGTTAATGCAGATGCTTTAGATATTGGAAAGCTGTTTCTACCAAAGTCATTTGACTTAGTACTTATAATTGATATTGTAGAACATCTGGAAAAATCTGATGCTTTTCGTTTACTGGATTTGGCAGAAGAGATAGCACGTATAGCTGTTATTGTTGAAACTCCTCAGGGATATATTCCCCAAAATATGGATATTTGGGGATATGAAGGACATACATATCAAACACACAGATGCAGTTGGGAACCCAATGAATTTACTGATCGAGGTTATCAGGTAGTATTACGAGATTATTTAATGAGTGATGTTAAACGGCATACACAAGTAGAGGTTGATCCTCATATAGTGTTAATAGACGCTATACGTTTATTAGAGCCAACAATTTAGAAAATCAAGAAGAAAAATATATAAGTTAAAAATAGAGGAAAACAAAATGGGCGATCATAAAAAATTGAGAATTTTTATAACCGGGGGGTTGGGAGTAATTGGCAATGTATTGGGGAAAGAGCTGCGTAAACGAGGTCATAGTGTTATGTCTTGCGATCTTTATCATAGTAATAATGAAGTAGGTTTTTCTCTACATTCCGATGTGGAAAACCCAATATATGTGCGATGTGATATACGAGAATTTCGTCAATTAGAACGAGTTTTTGAGGAGTTAGGCCCATTTGATTTAGTTTATCATTGTGCAGCGGAGTTTGGAAGGTGGAATGGGGAAGATTTTTATGAAAACTTGTGGTGTACTAATGCTATCGGCACAAAAAATCTTATAAGACTACAAGAACGATTCAAATTTCAAATGATTTTCTTTTCATCCTCAGAAGTTTATGGGGATTGGCCAGATCTTATGGTAGAAACTGTTATGGATGAGTATGAAATACCTCAACTTAACGATTATGCTATGACCAAATGGGTAGGCGAAATGCAAGTGCGTAACTCTGTTCAACAATTTGGAACGGAGACAGTAGTGGTCCGACTATTTAACACTTACGGTCCTGGTGAATACTATAGTCCCTATCGATCTGTAAATTGCCGGTTTCTTTATTGCGCGCTCCATGGATTGCCTTGGGTTGTATATACAGGACATTATCGTACATCAACATATTTAGCTGATACTGTAAACACCATTGCTAATATAGCTACTAAATTCAAACCGAGCGAGGTGTATAATATAGCTGGTATTCATTACCATTCTATAGAAGAACTTTCTAATACAATTTTAAAAGTTACTGACGCAGATCCAAAATTGGTTCAATATAAGGAATCTGAGATACTTACTACGCAAATAAAAAGGGTAGATATAACAAAATCTATTAAAGATCTTAAACATAAAAACAGTTATGATTTGGAAACTGGTATAAAATTTACAGCGGAATGGATGCGTAAAGTTTATAGTGATTCAATCAAATAAGATGATGGAAAAGCTTCAGAAAAAATAATTCAAATATTGGAGAATTAATTGTGAAAATAGTATTTTTATCTATGGATCCAAAGGGTGCAATAATAAGAGGAGCAGGTTATGTGGCAGCTTCTATCCCTGATGGAAATGATATAAAATTTTATTGTTGTGGTAATAATTATAAAAAAAACAATTATAGTAAATTAGTTGGGATTGTATCCAAAGATAAGCCAGATATAATAATGGTATCTACAACTACTTTGTTATATAATGATGCTTCACGTGTTATAAAGGCGATTAAATCGTCTATGGATATACCGGTTTTGATGGGTGGAGTTCACCCAATGATAATAGGACCAAATTTATTAAAAGAAAACCCAGACTTAGATTATCTATGTATAGGCGAAGGTGAGACTTTTATTAAAGAATTTGTCGATAATTACGGTACAGAAAATCTATATGATATAAATAATTTAGCATACAGACGTGGTGGTGAAGTATTTGTAAATCCTTTAAACCCACCAGAGGATCTATCAAAACTACCGGAGTTTCCTTATAAATGGTTTGATAGAGTAGTAACTCCAAATGGTTCTTTACCTTCTTCTCTACCTGTGTCAGCCACTAGAGGATGCCCAAATTCATGTACTTACTGTTGTAATTCTACATTTTTAAAAATGTATGGTAAAGATTATATACGAACAATGCCAGTAAAGAATGTTATAAAAGAGTTAAAATATTTAAAAAATAATTACAAATTTAAAAATTTTCATTTTGGTGATGATACTATATTAGCAAACACTAAATATGCTATAAAATTATTAACCGCATTAAAATCAGAAATAAATATTCCCTATACCTGTATGAGTAGAGCTGAGAGCATTAATGAAAAGATGACTGCATTGTTAAAAGAAACTGGATGTGCATCTGTAGCTATGGGTGTAGAGTGTGGGGATGAAGAATTTAGAAGAAAATATCTACATCGTTTCATGACTAATAAACAAATAAAGAATGCATTTAGCTTATTACGAAAGGCTGGGATAAGAACTACTTCTTTTAATATGATAGGGTGGCCATTTGATTATGATGATAGGCTTACAAAATCCACTGCAGATTTTAATAAAGAGTTAGATCCTGATGGTGTTCAAGTGACGTGGTTCTACCCATTTCCAGGAACAAAACTGTACGATTATTGTGAAAAACATAACTTAATAAACAAAGACTTATTTTTAGGGTCTTACCATGCAGGATCTATTATTAAAGGAAAGGAAAATAAAAAATCTACTTTTAAGAGTCATAGAAGAAAATAACCTTTTTAAGAGAGGTATAACATGAAAAAACAAGATTTACAAAAAAAAATAAAACAATTAGGACCTTGGTATCAAAATATATCTCTTGATGGAATTTGGACTGGAAGAAAAAGAAATGTAAAAGAAACATGGAATAAAATAGAGAGTTCTTTCCTAATAAATTATAAAGAATCTAGAATTTTAGATCTTGGTTGTAATGCAGGATTTTACTCTATTATGGCGGCCAAAAAAGGGGCGTCGGTAGTTGGTATTGAAGCAGAATTAAAATTTTTTAATCAGGCTATATTTGTAAAAGACTACTATGAAAAGCTATGGAAAACTAAATTAGATATTACATATATTCATAAAGATATTTCAGATGTTGATTTTATTAGTTTGGGTAAGTTTGATTGTATTTTTGCTTTAGCTATATTGTATCATGTGGGCAACTCTAAGTTTGGAAGCGGAACACCAGAATCATTTAAAGAACAAAATAGAGTTATTTCTTCATTGACTAAAATTTCTGATAAATTTATTGTAAGAGCCAGACAAAGAAAACGAACAAATCATGAATATTATAATTCTAAATATTATAACAAAGTTTTTAAACAATTAGGTTTTGGAGCAACAAAAACTATACATGAAAATAACGGTGATAGGAGTTTAATTTTATATGAACGAGGTAAATAATTATGGGATACAGACCTAATATACTTAATGAAATTATTAATGGTCTTCAATTATCCTCAATAAAAAAAATATTTTATAAAAAATTTAAAATTAAAGTCAAATGTGTTTTTAAAATAGTAGAATCAAAGGATAAAATAGTTCATAGAGTAAATTTAGAAAGTGGAACAAATGTTAGACTAGATATATTTTTACGCCAAAAAAGAGTTCCTCATGAAGAATTTTTATATCAAAAACTTGCTTATGAAAATTGTATTCATGTGGCAAAAATGATAGGTATTTTAGAAGTAGAAAATATAACATGGAAAGTAAGTGAATGGATTGAAGGTGTTAGAATTGGTGATGTCTGGAATTTATCGAAAATGTTTAAGAAATGTGGAGAACAAATAGCAAAACTAAATTTGATCAAAGATCCTGAAAGTGGTAATTATTTATGGTTTAATGATTTTAATAAAATAAATCTTATATGGACTAAAAAAGAAGAAGTCTATTTGATTGACTTTTATGTGAGGCCAGTGCCAGATATTGATAAATGGACGGCTAATACAATTCTTGCGGGCATTAAAACAAAAGAAAAAATAAATCTATTTCTTGAAGGGTATTCTAAATATAGAGATGTAACTAATATAATAAAAAACTTAGATAAAACAAATTGAATAAGGAGAATGTAAAATGATACACAAATCAGTTGAAATTGCTGAGGATGAAAGAATATGAATTTTGGACTGATTGGCGCTGCTGGATATGTTGCTCCAAGACATATGAAAGCAATAAAAGATACAGGTAATGATTTAAAAGTAGCATTGGATGTGAGTGATTCCGTGGGAATATTAGATAGTTATTTTCCGGAATGTAAATTCTTTACTCAAATGGAAAGGTTTGATAGACATATTGTAAAGAATGAGCATTTGGATTTTATGAGTATTTGTTCGCCAAATCATTTACATGAATCACATTCTAAATTGGGGATGAGGTTGGGGGCAGATATTATATGTGAAAAACCTCTAGCAATGACATCTGACAATCTAACACAACTTAAAACGATTGAACAACAAACTGGTAAGAAAGTATATACCATATTACAATTGAGATTACATCCGAGTATTAAATTACTTAAACATATGATTAATAAAAATGAGGAATACTTAGTAACATTAGATTATATCACTCCGAGAGGACCTTGGTATCATCATAGTTGGAAAGGTAATGAATTAAGATCCGGAGGAATTGAAACAAATATAGGTATTCATTTTTTCGATGTATTAATTTGGTTGTTTGGGAATGTTAAAAAATTTGAAATTACAGTTAGAGATAAACAAAGATCAGTTGGA
>Ga0307379_10014622_pt1 | contig 10105 bp, 11 predicted proteins | sample UN2MG_FD_202237 | JGI IMG/M metagenome (GOLD analysis project Ga0307379, IMG submission 202237) | Soil microbial communities from Risofladan, Vaasa, Finland - UN-2 | ecosystem: Environmental > Terrestrial > Soil > Coastal area > Acid sulfate soil | place: Finland: Risofladan, Vaasa | collected... | reverse complement strand
GCCTGCTGTTACAAAGCCACCGGACGTCAAGCCTGCTGTTACAAAGCCCCCAGACTGAAGAGCCACAGTACCCGAGACCAGTGCTGAAACGAAGCCGCCAGATATTAAAGCTGCATTTACGAAACCTCCTGAAATCAATGCTACTGTTCCAGAGACAACAGTGAGGACAGCACCAGACTGAGTTACATGAATACTTCTCCAGTCACCGCTTACGGCATCATAGCCTTCAATATGCACGTTCTGCCCTGATATATCGGAGGTTGCTGTTACTGTACCCGAAACAAGGGCTGAGACAAAACCGCCAGATATTAAAGCCGCATTTACGAAACCGCCTGACTGAAGAGCCACCGTGCCAGAAACCAGAGCTGATACAAAGCCACCTGATGTCAAGCCTGCTGTTACAAAGCCCCCAGACTGAAGAGCCACCGTGCCGGAGACCATTACTGAGCCTGAAAGTATACCAACCAACCCTGACAAAATACATATGTCTAGCACGCCTGAAACAATTGTTATGTCTCCCTGGTTAATATCAACCTGTCCTGAGGAAACGATAACTGTTCCAGAAATAACTGTGAGAACAGCACCAGACTGAGTTACATGAATACTTCTCCAGTCACCGCTTACGGCATCATAGCCTTCAATATGCACTATCTCGCCTGAGATATCGGTCTCAACTGTACCGGAGATCAGTGCTGATACAAATCCACCCGATATCAGCTCTGCGGTTACGAAACCGCCTGACTGAAGAGCCACCGTACCCGAGACCAGAGCTGAGACAAAACCGCCAGATATTAAAGCTGCGGTTACAAAGCTACCAGAGGTTAACGCTGCCGTCACGAAGCTGCCAGAGGCCAGATAGACGCCGGACTCAACAAAGACATGCTGCCCTGAAATCCATACGCAGAGACCAGATGCAACTTGCACCGTGCCAGATACCAGTGCTGAAACGAAGCCGCCAGATATTAAAGCTGCTGTCACAAAGCCACCGGACGTCAAGCCTGCTGTTACAAAGCCACCTGATGTCAAGCCTGCTGTTACAAAGCCCCCAGACTGAAGAGCCACAGTACCCGAGACCAGTGCTGAAACGAAGCCGCCAGATATTAAAGCTGCTGTCACAAATCCACCAGAGGTTAACGCTGCCGTCACGAAGCTGCCAGAGGCCAGATAGACGCCGGACTCAACGATGACATCAAGGCCAGACTGGACAACGACCGCTTGGCCAGAGGCTAGTGTAACGCCTAATCCAGATTCAACGATGACATCAAGGCCAGACTGGACAACGACGGCCTGACCGGAAGCTAGTATAACGCCTAAGCCTGATTCAACTACGACCTCTATGCCAGAAGCCAGGTAAACGCCGGACTCAACGAAGATGTGCTGGCCGGATATGGAAACGCCCAGACCAGAGGCTAAGTACAGTCCTGACTCAACTATTACATTGAGACCAGATGAAACCTGGACCTCAACATCAATGAGTAGCATGCCCGACTCGCTTACAGCTACCTGCCGCCACTCACCAGATTCGTAGTCGTAGCCCTCTATTCTGACCCTCTGGCCAGATATCTTAGCCTGGACAATGTCGGTAATCTCAACTTTCACCTCCAACTGCCCCGACTCGTTTACGGCCACCTTTCGGTACTCTCCGGAAACGTAGTCGTAGCCCTCCATGGTGATAAGACCCGAGGTGATATGGACTGACTCGGGCAGGGTATTAAGCACCCTAAAGATAATTCCAGCCACTATCTGGCAGCTTAGTGAGCCGCCAAAGGTAATTTCACCAGTGGCTGAGTTGAAGGAGCTTATCCCTATCGTTTCATACAGGGCGTCACCTGATAGAATGAGGATGCTCTTGCCAGTAAGAAAGTCATTTTTGCCAATTAGCTTGCTATCTATCAGGGATGAGTAATCGGATTCGCCGTCAGAAGTCGTTATACCGGTATAGGCAGTTAGTGTTCTAACCAACTCGTCTCTTGCTAGGGCGTGTCCTTCATTAGTCATGTTATCACCTGCCTGTTAAGAAAATACTTATTACAATTCCCACCTTGATAGGACATATGACCTGTTCTCCACCGGCCTGAAGTTTACTACAGGCCTCTGCTTAGTGGTAAATTTCCTATCTACCCCATAGCCCGTCCCGACCGAGTTTTTAGCATAAGCCCTATAATGGTACTCGGTATTAGGAGTCAGCCCGCTTATCTGCTGGGAGAATGTCTCACCCGTTGTCTTAGTCCCTATCTCTATTAGGTTGCCGTAAGCAGTAGTTCTCCCCCACTCAAGGTGACAATCGCAGTCCTCACCGCCATTGTTTACTAGAGTGCCGATAATATTTGCTACCTCTTCTGCTACAGTGGGTTCATCAGTAGTCACGGTAGGAGTGACAATGCTAGGGCTAACCGGGTTGGTGGTAAAATTAGCATCGCTGCCATAACCTGTCCCGGCACTATTGGTGGCAAAAGCCCTGAAGTGGTAGGTAGTGTCTGGGTCCAGCCCTGATAGCTCATAGGAGAATGTTTGCCCGATTTCTCTACTCTGGGGAGGAGTGGTTTCTCCATAAGCATCCGTTTCCCCCCACTCGAAGCCACAGTCGCAGGCCTCCCCGCCATCGTCGTCAAGGGTTCCGTTGGGGGTGCCCACGCCAGAGCCAACTGCAGTGGCGGCATTAGTGGTTGCTGTTGCTAGGGTCACTGCAGCTGGAGAATATATACTTAATGAGCGGAGTAAGCCATTATAATCCTCTAATTGACCGGCTATTAGGAAAACCTCCTCAGTACTAGAATGAACAAGAATTATGTACGTTTCAAAGAGGTGTATACCACCGGTATAGAACTCTGTCAATGGGCTAACTAAAGCCAAGCTCCCATCATCAAGACTACAACTGAATGTTCTTACTTGGCCATCCCAAGAGTAATCCACAGCAGTTATGACAAGGTACGCATACCCACCCGACTCGAACAATTTAAGCATGCAACTACAGATTCCCCTGGTTAGGCACCAACGAATATTAGTTATGGGGGCACTAATTGACAAGCCATCATCAGATATGGTAAAGGAGACAATATAACCCCCAGTAAATTCACCTGTACTATAGGATATAGCAAAGAACCCACCCCCAGCATTAGCAATTTTAGGGTTTGCACCCTCCCAAACTTCGGTATTAGTAGTTATAAGACTGATGCTTCCATCACTTGAGCTTATATTTATAGTGGAAACCTTGTTTGCCCAAGCTAGTGCATATACATCACTAGAAACATGGCAAAGGTTGCTAGGCGAATCCTCCGCAGGCAGTAATGCTCCCAAGTTAAGTTCGTCGGTAACAGCTCCAGCTATACTGCCATCAGGCTCGATTGAGACCGTAGCAACCATGGCAAACTCATACCAATCATCTGTATAATACTGAAATAGATAGGGTATAGCATAGTAATTGGAGCCCTCTATCCTTTGAAGGTCGTTTGCTACCCAAGCCCAAGCAATCGCATAACCGCCGCCTAGTTTAACATTAAGGGTATCAATCCAATCGACAGCTATGTTCCCATCATCATCAATATTGATAGTTGCTATACCGAGCCCTCTTATATCAAGGCTGTACTTGAAGTGGACTGTCAGAGCATACACACCACTAGCAATCTTTACTAAGTTTCCAACGTGGTAGGCATTCTGGAGCCCACTTGGGTAGAAGATGGTTTTGCTGTCTATGTCACTAGATATATTCCCAGCACTATCCACGTTGAAGGTTCTTATCTTGACTGGATATCCACCTGCTAGCCTTGAATAAGCACAAGCTACAACATCACCCGATATGTGTACAGCTGTTATAGGACCAAATACCTCGTCTAGTATTGTCCTAGTGTCAATTAAGGTTATATCTCCTAAAGCCATGCCTAAACTCTCCCCACTTTACTCCTACTCCTGCACCACCGCCCAGATAGTTAATGTCCCAGATGTTGGAGCGACAATTGTTGTTACAGTGGCTCCTATATAGTTCATCCAGTCATCCCAGGCCATACCCACCGATATCTTGCTATTGGCGGCGCAGTTAAGGGCGGCGTTAATATTAACGCTACCGATCACCGAGTTCTTGATATTGCCCACCACCTGTATCTGGGCGTCCTGGTTCAGAGAGGAGTCGACAAAGAGGAACAACCTCTTGCCCTTCTGCCAGCTAACCATAGCACTGCTGATAGTGGTAGCACTCTTTATGGCCTCATTAAAGATTTCAACAGCCGGTTTGGCTTCCCAGACACCGCTCACTGAAACCTGCAAGCTGGCAATCTCTTCCTTTATCTCATCCAGCTTATCTATCACAGGTTGCCAGCCGGGCCACTCGGGAGGTGGAGCTGGAACGGCACCACCCATCAAGGCTATCAGCAGATCCAGCTTATTGCATAGATCCTCAACGTGGTCCCAGGGCGCTCGCCTTGGCGTGGTTACTTCCGGTGGCAGATAGATTCCTGGTTTTGCCATTATTTCCTCTCCTTTTAGCTAAAAAGGGAGATAGAGGCTCAGCCCCTTCTCCCTCTACTAATAATACCAATTTAAACTAGGGGTTATCGCCCCCGATTACTCAAAATCGTACCCCAAAGTCACGAAGCAGCTTGAGTCCATGGTCCCAATGGTCACCTCAGCCTGTCCCAGTATCTCCACATCCTTGAGTGCATCGCCTATTATCTCTAGTCCGCCATTGTCCACAGTAGTCTTGAGGCGGCTGATTGTTTTAACGCTGGGCGATGGGACACCATTGGTCACCGAGGGGGTAAACCTGTCCTGAAGGGAAATAACAGCCGGCTGAGACCCATTATAGTTATCTATCTTTAAAATATTAGGGATAATCTTGGCGTTATACTTCTCGGCGGCAAAGACTACTGTTGTTGATTCCATAGCTATTGCTCTACTTGGCATCTTTTACCTCCTACCATCTCAGCTCGGTGTAATATCTTATTACCTCGGAATGCCTCGCCTGCTCGGGTGTCAGTACCACCTGTCTCATATAGCACTTGTTCACCAACAAGCCAGCAATGATCTTGTCGTAGTCTATGCCGGTATCCACATAGAGCCTCATGATTAACGGCTCAAGCTTGTAGACGGCATAGAAGAACAGCCTCTTATCGTCGTATGGGGTGTCCTCGGGCTTGAAGGCGCCCAAATATTTCAGTTTGCTTGAACTCAGAGTAGGCACCATTGAGGCATACTCAAGGCGCTGGCAATACTCGCCTGCCGGGATGAAAAGCTCGCACAGCAGGTTGGCTGGCTTGAAGCCAACCCCTATCTGGTAGAGGGTCTTGGTGTTCTCGGGGTAGATCTTCTCGCCATCGGAACTGTTGGATATGTCGACATCCCTGTAGTCGTTGCTGGGTATTATATAGTGTAGGTCATAGGGGACTTGGTTCGTTTTTTCAATAACGAACGATTTACCCTTGACCCAAGAAAGGCTATCCGGCCACTTATCGGTGAAGGTGACGAAGTACCCTTCCTGAAGGTATTTTGGTACACCTGGGGTTACTGTGGCCTCAGGCATAGGCAGCAGTTGAATCATAACTTACACCTCCCTTGTCTCTCTCCTCTCTAGGAGAGTAAGTTTATTATTTACTATTATTCGGTTTCGGGTTCAGGCTTAGCAGGGGGCTCACGCTTGCCCCTGCTCTTAAGCCGAGCAACCAGGGTATCTGTATCCCCCCCAGTGTCATAACCTTTATCCTTACAAGCCTTTATCAGTTCAGGCTTACTTAGCTTTTCCCAGTGCCTCATCTTTAGCCCTCCTTTATTTTTTATCCTTATGAATTACTCCAGCTGCAGCATGATATGCACGCAACCATAGCCCGACGCGGTGGCGGGTATCAGGTAGCCCACCCTCTGGAGCGAGCCGACGGTGGTTGCAACAGTGACAGTACCGTCAATCCAGGCGTAAGCATCTCGCTTGTCGGCAGCATAGCCAGGGCAACCTGTAGTCCAGTTATAGGGAGTAATCCATGTCGGGCCTCGGGTCTGCAGCCAGAAGTAGTAATCTGCGGTAATATTCCCACAGAGCGCAATGCCGACATGAGACTTGTATGACTGTGCGGTGAGACCATCTATTATCTTGCTATAGGGGCTGGGGTATACCTCGACGCCGTTGGTGTCCGAGATGGCTTGCACAATTGCATGGTCGAGGTAAATCCGGGTGTAGGTAGCAGTCGATGCATCCGATGCCACAATATAGTAAGTATTATAGTTGTCATCGAAGGGAGTGAAGTAGCCGCCCTGGAAGAAGTTTGCGGCCCGGCCTGCGGCAGTCTCTTCGAGGTCTACGTACTTGTCACCGACCTCGGCAGCTGTTAGTAGGTCACCGAAGAAGCCGTCTTCGTCTACATGGCCGGGGACCTCAGGATTATAGTTGCCATTGGCGAGTAGACGGGCTTTAGACGCCTCTGATGTAGTTGCCCCACACTTGGCATAGCGAAAAGTCCGGCCATACTCTATTCTCCTGGTACCGATGGCGAACTTCTGGGTGGAACTTGTCTCGTAGATGGTTTGGTCGGCCAGACCAGGCAATCGCCTGCCTGGGAAGTCCATCCTGGCCCAGGCCTTAGCACCATAACCGTCAATCCGGCTCGGCTCTAAGCCCAGGGCAAGGTCACCCTTAATCCTGGGGGCATAAATTCTTGTTTTTAATTGTCCAGGCATATAAAAACTCCTTTTGGCTGAGTTCCCCCCAGTCAAGCCGGGGGGCGTCGACTTCCGTCAGCCTGCGGTATTATTTAACTTAGCTTGTTGCTAATGCTCTCATGTTCTCGGCCATCTTGATCCAGACACCAACCGGCTGGAGCCAATCGGTACCGGTGTTAAAGTAGTAGACCTGAGCCTTAATTGTCTCCTTGGGGAAGACAATTAGCGGCTGCTTCAGCTCAAGAACAGGATATTCGTTCATGTAGTCAGCTACACCGAAATCCAGGTTCTGGATATTGTAAGCCTGGCTAAGGTATGTTAGCTGTAGTGCGTTACAAACTGGAACCTCGGCGTAGTTGGTAAAGCCCAATATAACTATGGCCTCATCATCGCCCATAGTCAGGTTAGAAGCGGCGGTACTACCTTCAACGAGATACTTGCTACCAGTGCTGGCGATGTTTCTCTCCCAGGTTGTCCTCGCCACGCCTACGTTATCCGGGTCGTAGAACTCTTGAGCTCTTAATAGCAGCATATCCAGCTGCCTACCGGCACCAACGGAACCCTTGAAGCCAGAGGAGGTTTCAACATTGACACACCTGATGGTGCTTAGTATGAGCACCGCGTTCTTGGCAAAAAGTGACTGGATGAATTTGTTTTCAAGGCTCAGAGCGATGTCCAGTTCATCGGCCGCTACCACCAAATCGTGGTTGTCTATTTCGGCCATCTTGTGCTCTTTGACTTCGCCATTGGGGGCAATAGTCTTTAGTATTTGTTCCTCGATTCGCCCCGTCTGCTTATAAAGGCCAGCCGCCTTTACTGTCTCTACTACTGAAGCGTACATTTACATTCCCCTCCTTGTTACTACTTCTGGAACTACCCCGACAAATGGGGATGGGATGATTACCTGCCTTACCGGTGAAAGCTGAACTCCGGAGACATACGGTTTAAGTCCAGCGCCAACCTCACCCACTGGCGGGGATGGCGGTATTGGCAACTCGGGTAGCACCGGCGGCGCCGGCAGGTTCGGTACCTCCATTGGGAAGTCGGGAACCACCGGGAGTCTTGCGGTTATATCCACCAGCGTTGTTGAGATTGGCGGTGCCCCCTGGGGTAGCATTGCCTCTACCGCTGCTGGAAATTTTGCAGCTTCTACTAAAAGGTCTTTGACATTCTTAGCCATATTGCTCCTCCTTAACCTGTTACTCTCTTAATCTGGCTTTGGACGGCACCAAAGGTTTCCATCACTGCGAGGCCAAAGCCCTCAACTGCACCAATACCAGCATTTACCGTCTGTCCCACTCCTTTAATAGCACAATCAACTATTGCCGATGGGTCATCAGGCATTCGGTTCTTGAAGTCATCCATATTGGCCTTAACATTAGTTGCAAATCTTTCAGCTACGATAGCTTCATTCTGGGCCAATCTCACCGGTGCCTCGGCCAGCTCCACGGCACCGTCAGCGACGGAATCTACAAGTACTTTAGGGTCTGGCATTTTTCCTACCATATTTACCTCCTCTTGGGGGGTACAACCCTCTTAAAAAGAAACGGGGGTGCCGTAAACCTTATAAAGAAGGTTGCACCCCCGTTTTTTGTAAGCAATAAATAAAGGGGTTTACACCCCCGTTTATTGCTTACCTATTATATTAAATTTATACTATATTATATTAGGCATATACCTGTTTAATTGTCAAGCACCTCCTGATAAGCCACCTCCTAATTGTCAAGTAGACACCATTCTCTCTTTTAATCTAGCCCCAATATCTTTTTTTGTCAAGCTATTAGTGGAAGTATCAAGGGTGGCGGTGGCAAGGGCAAAGAAATCTTAGGCCTCGCCCTTATCCGGGCATCCCCATTACCGAATAACACAGCGTTTTTCCTGTTGAACTCTATACATGACCTTATCAGTTCATCTTCCTCTACCTCGGCGTTAATTGAGTAGCCTAAAAGCTCAGTATCTAATGCCTTCTGAGACTCCTCCCCATCCAGCAAAACATTTATGCCATCAATCACCGGGCCAAGGCAGGCGTTGGCCATCTCGTCAGACCAGGGAGTCGAGGCGAGGTCAGCATCCATAACCCAGATATAATCATCCTTGTAGCCAAGGGCGCAAAAAGCCCCATTGCCAACCATGTCGGGACAAAGCTCCACTCCACATTGACACGCCAGTAGCTTTATTACTTTACCATTAACCTCCTTGGGATCATATTTACCTACCTCAAGAATCACCGAGTCATTCTGGCCGCCGAAGATGTCTGGTTCGCCGTGGCCCATGCCAATAATTACATCCGCTTGTGGGGCGAAGAGTTGAAAGGGCAACCTTCTGTCAAGAAAAGAAAACAAGGCTACCGGCTCCATTCTCGGCGCTATATACCTCAAGATAAAGCCACTGGCTGAACGAGTGGGTAAATCATAGTCGGCCATAGCCAATACTGTCGGCATTACTCCACAACTCTTTTCATCAGCTCATAGAATTCAGGGTTTTTTTCTATTTCGTCTGGGATTTTCTCTAAGGGGATAGCATTGGGGTATGTCTTACCCATGCCCAGGCTGACCAGGGTGGGCCGGCTACCCTTGCCTCTTCTAGACAGGTTATACCGCCTCATGGCTTCGGCAGCTTCCTTACGAGCCTCTGGTGTCGGAGCTTTATTAAGGGCTTCTTTCAGTCTCTCAAATTCTTCATTAGGCAACTTCGTAAACCACCCCCTCTACAATATTAAACAGGTATTTTCGGCCATCAAATGAGTAAAAAGCCCCGCTGTTATACTGTGGGGAACATACGCTAGGTTCGGATGTCCTCAGCACCCATGCCGCAAGGTATCCACCAGATCGGACACCGCTAAAGGTCACGTACTCAGTTATCATGTGCCACTGCTGATCGCCAACAAATTTATTGATTCCCGGGTCAAAGTAGGCACACATCCATCGGTCGTAGCCAGCCCAGCCAGCCGGGGTACCAGCCACACCAACATTGAAGCTGATGCCCACCGGTACCTCCTCAACAAGTTCCACAACATCCTCATAGTAGGGACTTATTAACTCTGGAATGACAACATCAATCTTACTGTATAATCCATATTTCCTTAGGTCCATTCCACTGCGGGTAGGGATATCAAGGTCAACGAAATATTGTTTTTTCGTTGGAGTAGAAGGCATATCAATTTTCATTTCGGCAATAGCTGCTTCATTATGAGGATCGAACCAGCTCCATACCCACAAAGCACTGTGAAGTATTCTACTTGTTGATGGCCCAACATACCAGAAACTGTTTCTAACCTTGCAGATATCACCCCTTTTGACAACTTTAGTATAGTCAAAAATCTTCAAATCGCTAAATTCCTCTACTGGGGCACCGGCTATTCTTATCACATGTTCATAAAATGGACTTATCTCACCAGCTATCTTGAGGTATAAATCGGTAGCTAGCTCTGGGTTTATATCCTTTATATAGATAGGTAAAATCCCTG
>Ga0307379_10014621_pt1 | contig 10105 bp, 5 predicted proteins | sample UN2MG_FD_202237 | JGI IMG/M metagenome (GOLD analysis project Ga0307379, IMG submission 202237) | Soil microbial communities from Risofladan, Vaasa, Finland - UN-2 | ecosystem: Environmental > Terrestrial > Soil > Coastal area > Acid sulfate soil | place: Finland: Risofladan, Vaasa | collected... | reverse complement strand
AATAGCGGCAACATCACTAAAAGTTACACCATGGGCACGGTCAGTGGAGATTTCCAGATTGGCGGTCTTGTGGGTGCAAATGGTGTTGGTACTGTAACCGAGTGCTACAGCACCGGCACCGTTAGTGGAGATATGGGTGTCGGCGGGCTCGTGGGTCTCAACTGGGGAGAAACCACAATGAGCTACAGCACCGGCACGGTTACCGGCGATACGGCAGTAGGTGGCTTCGTCGGACTGAACGTTGGTATAATCACAACAAGCTTCAGCACGAGCATAGTCACAGGAAATGTTGAAACCGGTGGACTCGTGGGACAGAACGGTGTCAACATTCCGACTCGAGAGCGTCAAGGTACTGTCTCCAATTGCTATTCAAGAGGTGCGGTTACAGGAGACTGGGCCGTTGGCGGCCTCGTGGGTGCGAACAGACTTGGCAATGTTGACATGAGCTACAGCACCGGTTTGGTCACCGATACGGACCCTAATAGCTTGACTCCACCTGTGCCTCCGGATGATCCGTTCGATCCTATTTATAAAGGTGCGGGCGGTCTGGTAGGCGGCAACATCTCGAATCTCACCTCTTGTTTCTGGGATATGGAGACCTCAGGCCAGACAACCAGTGACGGTGGTGCCGGCAAGACCACAGCCGAGATGCAAACGGCCGGCACGTTCTTAGAAGCTGGCTGGGACTTCGTGGACGAGATCGCTAATGGCACTGAGGATATCTGGAGCATCTGTGAGGGAACGAATTATCCACGTTTTGTCTGGCAAATCGCAGCGGGCGATTTTGTCTGTCCGGATGGCATCACGATAGACGACTTTTCATTTTTCATGGAGCACTGGCTGGATGATAACTGCGATTTAAGCAATGGTTATTGTCAAGGTACAGACCTTGATCAGTCCGGCACAGTCGATATAAACGACCTTGAAATCCTTTTTGAAAACTGGTCGGCTGAGAAATAATGGTGTGCGTTGCACACCCTGCCAGTATGTGAATTTTGGATTGCCAATTGATAAATCGTCAATCGTAAATCGAAAATCGTTTATTAGTCTTCGAAGGGCAGGCTCGCCGAGTAGTTTGGTGCTTCTTTGGTTATCTGGATATCGTGCGGGTGGGACTCGTTTACCGAAGCGGCGCTGATTCGTACGAATCGACTGGTTTTTCTCAGTTCTTCGATATTTCTTGCCCCGCAGTAGCCCATTCCGGCTCGCAAGCCGCCGACTAATTGATAGACAAAATCGCCTAATGTCCCGCGGTAGGGCACCCGGCCTTCGACGCCTTCGGGCACGAGCTTGCTGGCTTCGGTCGAGCTGCTCTGGCCGTAACGTTCGGCTGAGCCTTTGACCATCGCGCCCAACGAACCCATGCCCCTGTATTCCTTGAATTGCCTGCCCTTGTAGATGACTAATTGGCCCGGGCTTTCTTTCAGGCCGGCGAACAGCGAACCGATCATTACGCTCGAAGCCCCGGCGGCAATTGCCTTGGCAATATCTCCCGACTGCCTGATTCCGCCGTCGGCGATGACGGGGATGTTGTGCTTTTGTGCCACCTCGGCACAGTTCATAATCGCCGAGACCTGCGGGACTCCGACGCCGGATATGATTCTGGTTGTGCAAATCGCGCCTGGCCCGATACCGATCTTAAGAGCGTTCGCACCGGCGGCAATCAAATCCTCCGCGGCCTCGGAGGTCGCGATATTGCCCGCGATCACGTCGATGTCATAGTCGGCTTTGATCTTCTTTACCGTATCGATAACGTTCTGCGAATGGCCGTGAGCGGTATCGACCACGAGAATATCGGCATCCGCTGCTATCAGGGCCTCGATTCGCTCGTAATCTTGGACGCTCACCGCGGCACCGACGCGGAGCCTGCCCCGACCGTCCCTTGCAGATATTGGGTATTGCTGGACGCGGTCGATGTCTCTCATAGTAATCAGGCCGGCCAGCTCGCCCTTGCCGTTGACCAGCAGCAGCTTTTCGACTTTGTGCTTCTGCAGGATTTCCTTTGCCTGTTCGAGGGTGGTTCCCGCCGGGCCTGTCACCAGGTTATTCTTGACCATTACAGTGCTTATCTCGACGCTGTAGTCTTTGAGAAACTTCAAATCCCTGCGAGTCAAAATGCCGACGAGTTTTTTGCCGTCGACGATTGGGACGCCGGAGACGTTCTGCTCACTCATAAGCTCCTGTGCTCTTATGACAGGCTCGTTCGGCGATAGAGTCACCGGATCGATAATTATGCCGTTCTCCGAACGTTTGACCTTGGCCACCTCCCGTTTTTGTGCCTCGATCGAGAGGTTCTTGTGAATGATGCCGATCCCGCCTTCCTGTGCCAGCGCGATGGCCAGGGCCGACTCGGTTACGGTATCCATCGCCGCCGAGATAATCGGGATATTAATAGTGATATTGTCGGTCAACTGCGTGCGGGTGTCCGCCTGGCTCGGCACAAAATCGCTCTTGGCCGGGACCAGCAGAACATCGTCGAAAGTTATACCTTCAGCAACAATTTTGCCATTATCCATTTTTAGCTCCAGATATTATAACAATTTTCGATTGCCGATTGTCGATTGTCGATTTTACAATCTAAAATCTTAAATCTCAAATCGTAAATGAAGATCGCCTTCTTGGGCCGATATTAAAATTCCCAATTATAATCGAAGAGTCATCAAATATCAAAATCAAATATCAAAACGCCATTTTTTTTAGGTTCTGAGTCCTTCTCTGCGCTCACGGATAAACTCCGCGTAGAATCTACATCGCCACCGGCAAGATCCCTTCGTTCGCGACCATCCCCAAAGCCTGCGGCTTTGAGGCTGCCACCCGTCCGTTTTCCATCAATCCTATCGAGTGGCAGCCTCATCCCGATTGTCGTGCATCGGGATGGGGATGGCTTTCCCCTGGCTAAACATGTACCCTGCTTTCGCAGGGATGACAGCACGAATCGGTCAGTTTGAGTAAATATGCAATTTGCATTTTGGTTTTTGATATGTATCATTGCCGTCTATGTCTGAAATAAAAGAAATTCTGGTTGCTACCGGCAATCCGGGCAAGATAGCCGAAATCGGGGCGATGCTCGACGCCGACGTTCGTTGGCTGGGCCTTGCGGACTTTCCGCCGATGGCCGAGATCGAGGAAGACGGCTCGACTTTCGCCGAGAATGCCCGTAAAAAAGCCGCCGGCTACGCGAAAGCGACCGGCCTGTGGACTCTTGCCGACGATTCCGGGCTGGTCGTTGACGCTCTCGGCGGCGCCCCCGGCGTAAAATCCGCCCGATTCTCCGGCGAAAAACCCAAAGACGCCGATAGAACGCTGATCGACCATCGAAATATCGCAAAAACGCTGGAGTTTCTCAAAGGCGTCCCCGAAGAGAAAAGAACGGCGAGATTTGTCTGCCGCCTGTGCCTGGCAACCCCCGAGCGAATCCTCATTGAGACCGAAGGAGCACTGGAAGGTCTGATAACCGACAGGGAAACCGGGCTCAATGGCTTCGGCTATGACCCGATTTTTTTCGTGCCGCATCTGAAGAAAACCGTCGCCCAGTTGACCGGTGAAGAAAAAAACGCTATCTCGCACCGCGGCAACGCCATCCGTAAGCTAAAACCATTGCTTCTTGAGCTTCTAAGCGCGAGTTGATAAAGTGCGCTTTCTGCGGATTTTTGAAATATTCTTTTGTGGTCTGAGATTAATCAATTAGGTAGAATAATTATGACCGGAATCGCAGTAAGTCTAAATGATAAACAGATGAAAGATTTGCCTGTCGCCTGTGCCTGATAAAAGATTAAAGCAGGGTGGGTTCGTTGTCAAACGCGCCTGCGAGTGACTACGAAAACCAATTCTGGAAGGAGTTAAAAAATGACAGGGTGGGACTTCATAAGAACGAGAGATATCACTATGCACAAGAGGGGATTTACATTGATCGAGCTTCTGGTAGTCATTGCCATTATTGCACTGTTGTTAGGGATATTGATACCGGTTCTATCAGGAGCACGGCGACAGGCAAAAATCGTAGCCTGTCAGGCCAATCTAAAACATTGGGGTCTTATTCTTGCGGCATACACCGATGACAACGATGGCCGTTTCTTTAGAGGCATGGTGGACGGCCAGTGGAATGACTGGATAGAGATTCTGGAGCCGTTCTACCGTAAGATAGGAGGGCTGACATGTTGCCCCTTGGCTACCCGAACGGCCGATAAGGGGGGGCAGGGAGTCTTTGCCGCATGGGAAGATCCGGAAGGTGATTACGGCAGTTATGGTTTGAGCGGGTGGGTCTGTAACGCGGACCCCGGCGGTGTGTTCAAAGACGAGCTTTACTGGAGGAAAGCCGGTGTCAGCGGAGCAGAAAATATACCGATGTTTCTGGATTGCCGGGGTATTGCAGGCTGGCCTGACCATACGTCCACGCCACCTGAGTATAACGGTGCGCCACCCAAGGGGATCATGCTAACGGAGCAAATGAAGAATTTTTGTATTGACCGACACGGCAAGGGAATGACAAACAGCCTTTTCATGGACTGGTCCGTCAGGTCGGCGGGCCTTAAGGAATTATGGAAGCTAAAATGGCATCGAAATTTCGATGTTAACGGGTCTTGGACCAAAGACCATGTTCCATCACCGGTATGGCCCGGTTGGATGCAAGGATTTAAAGACTACTAACAGTAGCGGTTGTGCGATTAACCACAAAAAAAAACGCAATCTCACATCGCAGCAAGATTGAAATCCCTTCTCGATGAGCTTCTGAAAACTCACCTGTAATCTACAAAGTGGCAATCACCGCGATAGCCGGCAGGATGTTCTGGAACGCATGCACGCATGATGTGACTAAAATCGCCCGCCACCACGAACGCCGGCGCCAGTTCAAATACGAACATGAGAAGACGAAAAACGGCCAAATCACTCCCAGCCCCCAGACGGGCGCTATAAGTGAGTGCAACCCCGCCCAGATAAACGCCGACATGACTGCCAGCCGGACTGGCCGTTTCGTTATAAACGACAATATCCAAAGCACGCCGCCCATGAGCAACGTCTCTAAGGGCGGGCTAATTACGACCAGCCCGATGAGCAGGCCAATGGGTGATCCTTTGAATTCGGGGCCCGTCTCTTCCGTTATTAACCCGGTTAACCCCAAAATCATCGCGATAATGAGTGAAGGTAAGAGACTGATAAGTCCTGTGCGCAGAACGTACTTCCACATCGAAATTTGATTATCGAACAGCAGGGAAAGCAGCCGCGGCTGTCTTTTCTGCTGGCCTGTCGTATTTTGTTCCGGCTCCAAGTATCACCTCTATAAAAGTTCAGCAAAGTAACCGATATACCTGAAAAACGCAACGATTAAACTCACTTTGTACGGCCGAATTGAAGGCTAAAATGTCTTCCGGATTCATTTATGACCTGCTGGCCTTCCGGCTCGTAGCCTAATAGTGACATGAAAACCCGATAATTGTTTTCTCTTGACATTTCTAAATCATGCCTGTATTTGTCCAATTCTAAATTTTGTTGTTAAAATAGCCGAAGAGTGGTTCGGAAACGATTGTTTTGTTCTGTTCTATACGGCACACCCCGGGTAAAACTGGGGGCTAAATACTTATAGGTAAGTTTTTTATGGCAAAAACAACTTCAAAAAAATCTCTGGTGATAGTAGAATCGCCAGCCAAGGCGAAAACTATACACAAGTATCTGGGCCCGGATTTCGAGGTACAGGCCTCGATGGGGCACGTACGCGACCTGCCTTCGAAGGGCCTCAACGTCGATATTGAAAACGATTTCGAGCCGACCTACGACATCATGCCCGGCAAGAAACGCACCGTAACAGCACTGAAAGCGGCGGTTAAGAACTGTGACAAACTGTATCTCGCAACCGACCTTGACCGTGAAGGCGAGGCAATTGCCTGGCATCTGGCGCAATTGCTGGGCGTCCCGGAGGAGAAGACCTACCGCGTTATATTCAACGCGATCACGCGCACGTCGATCAAGCAGGCTTTTGCCGAGCCGGGCAAGCTCGATATGGACAAGGTTATGGCCCAGCAGGCCCGGCGAATCCTTGACAGGATTGTCGGTTATCAGATCAGTCCGCTGCTGTGGAAGAAGGTTACCCGCGGCCTTTCGGCCGGCCGCGTTCAGTCGATTGCGGTCAAAATTATCGTCGAAAAGGAAAAAGAGATTCGCAAGTTCGACCCCCAGGAATACTGGCTGATTCCCGCCGTTTTTACGGCTGATTTGCAGAAAGACTACAGCCGGGAGTGGCTCGATTTCATACAAACCAAGTCCGAGAACGACAAGCCGCCCACTCTTGCAGAACAAAGTAGATGGCTCACGGAGCATCATGCATTCAAGTCCGAACTCTACAAGATCGACGACAAGGAATTCAAGGCGTCCGGCAAGGAACAGGCTGAGCCTGTTTTCAATTCGTTAAAGCAGGCGGAATTCAAACTCGCCGATTTGACAACAAAACAATCGGTTTCCCAACCTTCGGCGCCATTTATCACGTCCACTCTGCAGCAGGCGGCGGCAAACCGTATGGGCTTTGCTACAAAAAGGACCATGCGCGTCGCCCAGCAGTTGTACGAGGGCATAGACCTCGGCTCGATGGGTTCACTTGGTCTTATTACGTATATGAGAACCGACAGCACACACCTTTCGGGTGAAGCCGTCAAGGAGGTTCGAAAGTACGTCGAGACGCATCTCGGCCCGGATTACCTGCCCAAAGAAGCCAAGTTTTACGCTTCCAGGAAAAACGCTCAGCAGGCTCACGAAGCTATCCGCCCGACCGACGTCGATCTTACGCCGGACGATATCAAGCCGTTTCTGAGCGAAGAGCAATATAAGCTCTATAATCTTATCTGGCGCCGATTCGTCTCCTGCCAGATGTCTTCGGCCATATGGGATGTAACGAATCTGGATATCTCGGCAGAAACGCCGATAGGTTGTTGCCGTTATAGAACAACCGGCAGAATCCTGGTCTTTGACGGCTTTACGAAAATCTGGCCGATTACGTCAAACGAGCAGGAGCTGCCTTCGATGGAGGTCGGCCAGCAGCTTGCAGCGGTCGATATCAAGGCCGATCAGCATTTTACCAAACCGCCGGCAAGATTCACCGAGGCGTCCCTGGTAAAGGCTCTCGAAAAAGAGGGGATCGGCAGACCGAGCACGTACGCTTCGATCATAAGCACAATACAGGATCGAAAGTACGTCGAGCAGAAAGAGAAGAAATTCTACGCCACCGATATCGGCGAGGTCGTTACGGAAAAACTCAGCGAGTACTTCCCAAAGATAATGGACATTGCATTTACCCGCTACATGGAAGAGCAGCTCGACAAGATCGAAGAGCAGCACCTCGACTGGATCGGGGTCCTTAAAGATTTCTACGGGCCGTTCAAGGTAAATCTTGATACGGCACTGGCCGAAATGAAACACGCCAAAGCGGAAGTGACTCCCAGCGAATACGAATGTCCGAAGTGCGGCAAACCGCTCGTTTACAGATTCGGCAAAAACGGAAAATTCCTGAGCTGCTCGACGTACCCGGATTGTACATTCGCATGTCCCTGTGACAAGGAAGGCAAAATGATCGAGGAAAAAATAAGCGAACATGAATGTCCCGAATGCGGCAAGCCAATGATAAATAAGAACGGCCGGTTCGGGCCGTTCCTCGGATGCAGCGATTATCCCGAATGTAAAACGACTCTCAAACTGGACAAGGAAGGCAACGTCCTGCCCCCGAAGCCGCCCGCAGAGCCTACCGGCGTTAAGTGCTACAAGTGCAAGAGCGGCGAACTGGTCATCAGGCAGGGCAAGAAAGGACCCTTCATGGGCTGCAACAAGTTCCCAAGGTGCAGAACCATTATCAGCATCAAACAGCTTGACCATCTCAAGAAACTGCAAACCGAGGGACAATGGCCGCCGAAAACGATCGAGCAAGCCGATGAACTTCTCGGACGTAAAAAGGCAAAGGCTAAGGAAACAGTAAAAGCCAGAAAATAACGCAGCACGATTTACATCTTACAATCCAGGTCAGCCCAAACAGAGCCGCGACTGTTAAGGAACAGTAATGATATTAATCGTATCATTTTAAACGTCCCTTTTTGTCATATTTTTATACTCCGGCCAATTTTGCAGAAAACCCCTAAAGCCTGCCGATATAAACTAATTGTTACTGTTTGGTGCCGACGATTACGCGCCCGTGGCGAAAGTATGCACAGCAGCATGAATTAAGGCACTAAGCTGCAGATATCGGCTTTTATAACGAGACTCTTATGGGACGTAATAAAGTGTTGGAGGTGTGAACCCCGTCAGAGATGCTGTTACGGGGGACATGACGTAATGAAGAAAGCAATCCGCCGAAGCCGGAGCAACGGGGTGAAAAAGAAAAAGTCATATAAAAAAGGTGCGAAACACCAGGCACAAGGTTCGATATCTCGAACAGCGCTGAGGTGCCTTGGGATCGGTATATGTCTGGTGCTCTTATGCAGTTGTCTGAGTTTCAACATCGGTGATTGGCCGAGCGGATTTGAGTATCCTAATAATAATCCGACGGTCAACTGGTGCGGCTCGATAGGGGCTTTTTGCGCATATTTCCTTCTCTACTATGTCGGTCCGGGCATTTTTATCGTGCTGGTATCGGCAATTTACCTATGGGGTTCCAAACTCGCAGGCCGGCCTGTGAACCAGTTGGTTTTGCGGATAATGGGATTAGGCCTTGTCACGGTGGCAGCTTCGACTACTTTCTACTGCTTATGGCCCTACCATTATTTCAATTTCCCGACCGGTTCGGGCGGGATTCTCGGCACCGGGGCGGCACAGCTATTGCAAAGTCATTTTGCCTCGCTCGGTACTTTTATATTACTCGCGGCCATCTGGGTCGTCGGGACCGTTTTATTGGCTGATGGCCTTATGTTAATGGTGCTAAGCGGGCTCGGCTTTACGGCCACCAAGATAATGGGCATTGCAATACCGGCCTGGTCCGCTGCAAAGGAGCATTCACAGGTTCTCAACGAGATATGGCGAGAACTAAGTGCCCGTCAAAAACCCGTGGTTATCAAAAATGAAATACCGAAACCGCCGGAGGTTGAAATTCCAAAACGACCGGACGGCATTGCAGTGACGCGGTCTGACAGTAAAAAGCCGGAACCCCCGAACGCCCAGGCACCGAAAAGTACCTTTGTGCAGCCCTCCTACGATGATTACGAGCTGCCGCCCCTGGATTTGCTGGCCGAGCCGGAGCATACTTTTGCTTCCGTACAGGAGAAGGTCGTCAAGGCAAAGGCAAGCGCCTTGGAGCAGCTTCTGTCCGAATTCAATGTTAATGCCCGGGTGGTCGCGGCCGATACAGGGCCGGTTATCACGATGTTCGAACTCGAGCTTGCGGCCGGTGTTAAAGTCAGCCAGATATCTAACCTTTCGAACGATATGGCTCGTGCGCTGGGTGTCGGCGCCGTCCGCGTTGTAGCTCCTATGCCCGGCAAGCACACGATAGGCATCGAGGTTCCGAACAGCGAGAAAGAAAAAGTCCGCATGAAGGATTTGATCGAGCTGGCCGGCAACAAACCGCAAAAGATGCAGATACCGCTGTACCTCGGCAAGGATTCTTCGGGCGAAGCGCTCGTTTCGGACCTGACCAGGATGCCCCACCTGCTTATTGCCGGTACGACCGGCTCGGGCAAGAGCGTCTGTATAAACAGCATCATTACCAGTGTTCTGGTCACGAAACGGCCGGACGAGGTCAAGATGATTCTAATCGACCCCAAGATGGTCGAGATGACGGCATTTAATACCATACCTCACCTGATGTGCCCGATTGTGACGGAGACCCAGATGGCCGTCCAGATCCTCGAATGGGCGACCGTCAAGATGGACGAGCGTTACGCCCTGCTGGCCGAGGCAAGGGTCAAGAACCTCGCCGAGTTCAACAAACTCGATGCCGACGAGATTCTCAGGCGTTTCAATCCGAGCAGTGAGGATGAAGAAGCGAAGATCCCCAAGAGTCTGCCTTATATAGTGATAGTAATCGATGAGCTCGCCGACTTGATGATGACCGCGGCCAAGGAGATAGAGGCCTATATTGTTCGCCTCGCCCAAAAGAGCCGGGCTGTCGGCATTCACATCGTCCTTGCCACCCAGC
>Ga0307379_10014620_pt1 | contig 10106 bp, 7 predicted proteins | sample UN2MG_FD_202237 | JGI IMG/M metagenome (GOLD analysis project Ga0307379, IMG submission 202237) | Soil microbial communities from Risofladan, Vaasa, Finland - UN-2 | ecosystem: Environmental > Terrestrial > Soil > Coastal area > Acid sulfate soil | place: Finland: Risofladan, Vaasa | collected... | reverse complement strand
GTGGCATCGGCCATAAAAAAGATTGATACCAGACTGAGCAGCTTGGCCGTAACAGGACGGCAGGACAATCCTGCTTCATTTACCGTATCGACAAACAATGCTAATAAGTTGCTGGTAAAAGACGTTCTGACGAGGGCTTTTGCGGAGGCTGATATTTCGGAGCCGCAAGTTGACGAACTTGTCAACGATGCAATACTGAAGGCCTTTGAGGACAAACTGGAAATCCAGCAAAATCTTCAGCCTCGCCTGGGTTCGCCTGAAAAGTTAACCGAAGAGCTTGTAGATTCTTACCCTGAACTTGCTGATTTTCTTGGCGGGCTTAAAATCACGTGCGAACTGGAAAAGGCGGCAACTGTCGAGGAAATCGAGGCCAGATTAGCTGACTTGCGGTTCAAGCCTGATATGCGTGACCTTAACTGGTATCCTTCCGAAATTCTTGATACTAAGCTAAATGTTATTGAGCTAAACGAGCCGGTTAAGTCTTTTGTTTACCTGAGTGTCGACCCGGAAGCCGGCTACCGTGAATTGACCGAGGATGAATGGACTTTGTTTGTTGAAAATGAGACCACCAAGATACAGGCGGCGGCAGAACTGGAGACGTCTCTGCCCCGAGTAACTCAGATAAGCCCGTCGGTGGGCGCCGAGCAAAAGACGAGGGCATTGATTGCCATTATCCTTTCGCTTTCTGCAATCGTTACTTACATCTGGATTCGATTCGGGAATGTGCGTTACGGCATTGCGGCGATTGTAGCACTGATGCACGATGTATCCATTACGCTCGGCGCCGTTACCGCCTGCACCTATGTCGCAGGAACACCGATTGGCAGAGCACTTTTAATCGGAGATTTTAAAATCAACCTGCCGATAATAGCTGCATTTTTGACAATTATCGGATACTCCCTTAACGATACGATTGTTATTTTCGACCGTATCCGTGAAAATCGCCGGAAGGGGCAGCTTCGTCCCCAGATAATTAACGACAGCATTAACCAAACACTTTCGAGGACGCTTTTGACATCTTTCACAACGTTTATAGTTGTGCTGATTATGTATATTTTCGGCGGCCAGGCCTTGAGAGGCTTTACCTTCGCAATTGGTTTAGGCGTAATCGTGGGTACGTATTCTTCAATTGCAATAGCGGCACCAATATTGCTGATTGGTGCAAAACGCAGAAGTGAAAAGGCAAACAGGCAACAAGGTAATTAACGGACGGTAAAAAAAAGAAAAACCGAACACTATACTTTTTAAATGCAGAAAGATTTTAAGACAGGAATAGTTTTGGGTTTGATACTGACCGCAGCGGCTGCAATCTGGCTTGCGACCCGTCCCGGTCTAAGTACAAATGCAAGAATGCAAAGCCGGGATTCTGCAACCGGCCGAGAGGTTCTAAACTCGGCCGGGTCGGAAAATACCGGAACAATTTCCGAGCAGGTTATACCTCTGGCGGTTACAAGAAGTCCGGCTGAAGAACAACAAGCAACCAAGAGCGTTAGATTTCACATCGTAGAAAGGGGCGAAAGTCTTTCCAGTATTTCATATCAATATTACGGCAACCCGGGCGAGTGGCGAAAGATTTATAGCGTCAACAGCGATGTTATAACAGACGCAAACAAAGTCAAAGCGGGAACAAGATTAATCATCCCTTAGTGGATTGTGGCGGAAAAAGTTAAAAACCTGTCTTTTGCAGGCGCCGCCAATGAGGCCGATTAGAGAAGTTTTGCCGCATCCCTGTCAACCAGCCAGGTGACCTTATCAAGAACAGGCCATAGAGAATGAATCGGATACCTTACCTCGTCCGGCTCGCTGGTCAACACCTCTTTCAAGATTTTGGTTTTTTCTTTCCCGGAAACCAGTACGACCAACTGAGAAGCGGCACATAAAACCGGATGTGTGAGTGTTATCCTGTTAAGTTTCTCGTCAAGGACGTAGACGACACACGCCAAATCTTTGGTGTCAAAGCAGGCATAACTATTGGGAAACATTGAGCCGGTATGTCCATCGGGGCCCATACCGAGTATAATCAGGTCGAACCGGGGGACTTGATTTTTTTTCAGGGAGAAAGCCTCCCGAATGATTTGTTCGTAAGAACGAACTGCAAGATTGAAATCGCTCTCTTCGGTTGGAATCCGATGGATATTCTTTTTGGGGATGGGGACCTTGGTTAAGAAAGTGTCGGCGGCGAGTTTATAATTGCTCCATTGGGAATCGGGCTTAACTATTCTCTCATCGACCCAGAATAACTGTATTTTGCCCCAGGGCAAAGCTTTTGCCTGTGGCTCATCACCGAGCAATTCAAAAAAGTGTTTAGGTGTCTGCCCTCCGGATATTGCTACATAGAACATATTCTTCTTTTTTATTGCTTTTTGTGCGTGAGTAATAAAAAGCTCCACACTTTTATGCGCAAGACTATCCGGGTCGGCGGCAATTTCAATTTTTGGCTTATAATTTGTAGTCGTATCCATCTTTCTCACCCCTTCATCTTAAATAAATGCAACCAAAGTCATTATCCACTTTTACAAGTGGTTTGACCAGAAAAATTTTGGAAATGGACAAAATTTTGTTTTAGCAGGCGGGGAGTTGTTAACTATCTGATTCTAAATCACTTACAGAATGGAAGCGCGATTTAATGTCTTCGAGAATCATATATAACGAGGGCACGAGGAAAAGTGTTATTAGAGTTGCGAACATTACTCCGAAGGCAAGGCTAATGGCCATAGGAATAAGAAACCTTGCCTGCAGACTTCGTTCGAGCATCATCGGAACCAGGCCGAAAAAAGTTGTTAAGGTTGTCAGCATAATAGGACGGAACCTTCGAGTAGCGCAGTCTCGGATCACGCGGTTAAGTTTGATACCGACGGCTCTTTCGCGGTTGATAAGGTCAATCATAATAAGTGAATCATTCACGACCACCCCCGAAAGTGCGACAATTCCTAATATTGAAAGAATCCCGAGGTTGAACTTTGTCATAAACACAAAGCCCATCAAAACATGACCGATTATAGCTCCGACGATGCCGAAAGGAATTGCGGACATAACAATTAATGGCTGGAAGTAACTCCGAAACTGCACCGCAAGCAGTGCATAAATTGCGAGCAAAGCCAGAGGAAACGTTACCAGAAGACTGCTGAACGCCTCGTTTCGCTCACGTTCTTCGCCGGCGAATCTGAACTGAAGCCCCGGATGTTGCCGTATCAGGGTTGGGAGCACCCGGCTGCTCAACTCGTCGTTAATCTCCTTGGTATTGGCTACGGTTTCATCAACATCGGCTGTGACGTTCACGACACGTCTGCGCTCTGCGCGGCGAATTGTGGCATAACCGCGTCCGTACTGGACTTCGGCAATCTGCTTAAATGGGATTTCGGTGCCGTCCGGCAGTCGTATTCTCATATTCTCCACGTCCGCCATGCTCTTACGCTGCTGCTCAGGATAGCGGATCATAACCCGTATATCGTCGCGTCCACGCTGAATTCGCTGGGCCTCTTCGCCGTAAAAACCCTGTCGAACCTGCCTGGCCAGGTCTGAAAGTGTAAGCCCCAGGGTTCGTCCTGTATCTTTAAGAGCAAGTTTAAGCTCGGCTTTTCCCTCTTCGAAGCTATCGGTAATATCACTGACACCGGAGTAGGCACGTAAAATCGATTTTAGTTCCGTGACCGCAGTAAGCAGGGTGTCGAAGTTTTGATGAGAGAGTTCAACATTTATCGCCTCGCCTGTGCTGAGGAATTCCGAAAAGAAAGTCAGTGATGAGACGCCGGGTATTTCACCTACAATATCTCTCCAGCGGTTTTTTAATTCGACACTCGAAACCTCTCTTTCTTCGCCGCTGAGCAGTTCGACGTTGATTTCGGCAAGGTTTGAAGCCGTAACGCCGGCAATTCCCGGGACGGGACCACCCTCGCGAGAGGCAGGCTGGTCGCCGATGGTTGTTGCGATGTGTTTGACAACGGATGGTTTGCCTTTACGGCCGGTGTCAAACTCGCTCCGGACATGTTCGACTGCCTGCTCTATTGTATCGGCGACCTGCTGTGTCTGACTTACGGGCGTACCCTGGGGCATCGATATGGTCGCTACCATATTGTCGGCCTCAACAGGGTCAAAAAACACAATCTTTATATAACCGCCGACAATCCAGCCTACAGTGATGAGAAAGATGGCAAGACCTGTCGCTAAAGTTATATAGCGAAATTTTACCGCTCTCTTTACAAGCGCAGCAAACGGGCCGTTTATAAAAGACTCAAGCCTGCGCTCAGTGCCAGCCTGCAACTTATCTATTGTCGCGAGTATGAATGCCCCAGTTCTTCTGTAGCTGCTGAATATCCAGCCAATCGTGATGACAAAGATTGCCAAAATTATAGATGGTATTTGATACACTCGTTTGGCTGGCGGTGTTAAGTTCTGGCATTCGCCTGGTTCAACAACAGGCTGAGAATAACCCTTATTTGTGAATTTCCGGACCTTTTGCCATGCCCAAGAGTGAATTGCAGTTGCCCAACCGAATATCCTGAGTTTCTCATCCGAACCGCCGGAAAGGTGGGCGGGCAAAATTAACAACGCTTCGACAAGACTAACCATCAGAACGCTTATTACAACTATTGGAATTACCCGCAGTATCTTGCCCATAACTCCAAGAATGTACAGCAGGGGCAGAAAAGCAAAGACGGTGGTTAATACTGCTATGGTAACAGGAGCCGCCATTTCTCTGACGCCTTTTATTGCCGCCTCAAGTCTGGTTAATCCCTGCCGTCTGTATGCAAAAATATTTTCTCCAACAACGATGGCATCATCAACCACCAGACCCAGTGACATTATAAAAGCGAAAAGAGATATCATATTCAGCGAGACATCGAATCTCGGCAGCAGCCAGAAGGCTCCCAAAAACGATATTGGTATCCCCATAGTTGTCCAGAAAGCCAGGCGGATATTAAGAAACAGCGTCAGACATATAAAGACCAGCATCAGACCAAGATAGGCGTTTCTCGTAAGAAGGTTGATTCTTGACTGCAGGACAACGGAGGTATCCTGCCATATCGCCATCGAGACACCTTCCGGCAGGGTCTGCTGTTTTTCACCGACATATTTCCTGACGGTATCAGCTACGTCCAGAGCTCCCTGTTCGCCTACACGAAACACTTTAACCAGGGCAGCCCTTTTGCCGTCAAATTTCGAATAAAGGTCAACGTCCTCAAAATCATCCCTAACCGCTGCGATATCATTGAGTCTGACTTCGGTACCGTCATTTCTTGTAACAACTATGATTTTTTCAAATTCCGGGCCGTAATACTTTTGTCCTTCGGTCCGAACAAGAATCTCTCCTCCAGAGGTCTTTACCGAACCGGCAGGGATATCGAGCGAGGAATTTCGCACCACGGCTGCTACCCTGTCGAAACTCAGTCCGTAGCGACGCAGGTTTTCCTCAGAAACCTCTATCGAAATTTCATAGGGACGCACACCGGCAACGTCAACCTGGCTGATATTTTCCATCGCGGTAAGGTCATCCCGGATGCGGTCCGCCAGTTTCTTGAGAATTTTCTCAGAAACGTCACCATACAGCACGATAGTTAATACTTCGTAGCGGTTGGTGATTTCGGTGATTATGGGTTTTTCAGTTTCCTTTGGAAACGTTATAATTCTGTCCACTTCGGCTTTTATATCATCGAGGACCTCCTTGGTATCGGCATATTCGGCAACCTCAACGAATACCATACCGGCCCCTTCTGCGGCTGTGGCGGTTAATCGCTTTATACCGTCGACGGCTGCTATGGCTTCCTCCACACGCAATACAACACCTTCTTCAACGTCGGTAGGAGATGCCCCGAGGTAAGGCACCGAGACCGTAATCACATCCAAAGCAAACTCAGGAAAAAATTCCACTTTCATTGTGAAGATAGTCAAAAGACCCGCTGAAATAATCAAAAACATAAGCAGGTTTGCGGCAACATGGTTGGAAGCAAACCATTTCAACAGGCCTTTTGTTTCTTTTGAGTCTTCCATTTATTCGGTCTCCTGCCCGGCAGGATGGTTTTCGTTCTCGATGAACTGTTTATTTTGGGCTGGAATCTTAGCCTGAACCCGAACTTTCATACCTTCTGTAGCCATATCCAAAGAGCTCAAAACAATTACAGCTCCGTCGTCAACACCCGAAGCTGCATATGCAAAGTCCTTATCGGCACGGGCAATCTCCAGAAGCTGGATATGCAAACGGCCGTCATTGACGAGCCATACCTCATTACTGTTACGTATGGCGTTACGAGGCACAGCCGCTGCGTTTTTAAGCTCTTTGCCCTTGATAAACACCTCTACGAACATCCCCGGCAAAAGAGCGTTTCGTCCGCCGGAAGTGTCAAATGGTTCAGGAACTTCAATGACTACCGAAATAAGTCTGGAAGTTTTGTCGACCTGCCCGGTGGTCCGTTTCACGTAGCCTGTCCAGCTCTGTTCTGCACCGGCAAAGTTGGCTTTTATTTCGGCCTCGACCGGTTTGGACGACAAATTCTGACCATCAGGAACATCGAACCATGCTAATTCTTTGTCCTCAAGAGGCAATTCTATTTCGACCGACTCTAAGCCATAAGCGGTGCCCAGCGATTGTCCGGCGATAACATATTGGCCCAAATCGATTTTTTCACTTATTATGCGAACATCTATCGGTAAGGACAGCTTGGTTCGTTCGAGGCTTAAGTTGGCGGCAGCCAGTTGTGCTTTGGCAGATTCAAGCTTGGCCTGAGCCTGACGGATTTGCGGCTGGCGGAGCACCAAGGGCGATGTGGGTTCGGTATTGGGGTTTATCTGGTCCCATTCCTGCTTTGCCACCTGGGCCTCGGCCTTTTCCAAATCGAGCTTTACAAGTGCCTCTGCCACAATAGCCTGGGCCTGTTGAACGGCTAATTCGTAGTCTCTGGGGTCTATTTCCAGCAGTGGGCTGCCGGCGGGAATAAAACCACCGGCCTTAAACTGTGGATTGACCGAAACCACCTTGCCGGAGACCTGAGGCACTATTTCCACCTGTACTTTTGGGGTGACGGTACCGTAACCACTGACAATCATTTGAATATCCCGGATATTCAAGGTTGTAACTTCCACTAACGGTGCAGGATTTTCTTTCTCAACACGCTCTGGGGCCTTTTTTAATTTGACTAAAATAAGCAAAATCAGCAGGCCAAATATGGTAATGCCCATAGCAAATAACAGTTGCCACATGCCTGATGGTTCCTTTTTTGCCTTAACGACTGCTTTTGTTTGGTTTTTACTCATAATATGTCATTCTATCCTTGTTCAATTTGTTCCTGTTGTGTCCAGTCGCCGCCTAGGGCCAGGAAAAGATTTACCCTTGTAGTCCATATACGACCTTTTAGAATAGCCAACAGTTCTTCTGCGATTCTGCGTCGTCTTTCGGTTTCGAGTACGGTAAGAATTCCTTCGACGCCGCGTTGATATCTTTGTCGTGAGAGGTTTTCTGCGGCCTGAGCTTCAATAAGCTGGTTTTGAGCGTAGTTAAGCTGGGTTTGCAGCATTTGCTCGCTGGCCAATGCATCTTCGACTTCCTTCAGGGCGGTCAATACCGTGCCGCTATAGTCGGCAGCCAATTCGGCATAGCGAGCCTCGGCGCCCCTGACCTGGGCACGAAGCTGTCCGCCCTTGAAAATAGGCTGAGCAACCCGGAAAATCGCTGAGTAAATTTCCGCCTCCCGCATAAAAATATCTTCAAAGCGGTCGCCTGTAAAGCCGTAATTGCCCGTTAATGTCAAATCGGGGTAAAGCTGGGCAATGCTCACTCCTACCCGCTCATTTGCTGCTCTGAGGGCTAATTCAGCGGCCCTGACGTCGGGTCGGCGGTCCAGCAGTGAGGCTGGCAGGCCTACAGGTACCGACTCTAAATCGGGCAAATCCGCTAAAGTCTGAGGTAAAACCGGGGATGTTCCGGGCCTTAAAGCCAGCAGCACGTCAAGAGTGTTATGAGCGGTAATAAGCGACAACTCAATTCCGGGTTCAAGAGTTTTGGCGGCTGCCAGATTTTCCCGTGCCAGCCTTACATCGACAGGCCCGACAATGCCCTGTTTATAGCGTCGCTCCACGATTTCCAGGGTTTTTCGGCGGCTTTCCGTGTTTGCGCGGGCAATATCCAAACGCCTCTGAATTGTTGCAATATCGACCCTGGTGTTTATTACAAGGGCGATTATCGAGTTAATCAGTGTCTGTTCATTTGCCTGGGTAGCGAGCATATCAGCCCAGGCGGCTTGTTCGGAGTGTTTTAGCTTGCCGAATAAGTCCAGAATATACACAACAGATAAATCCTGGGTGTAGGTGGTGCTTAGATTTTTAAATCTTCCACCGCCGCCGATGCCGCCAAAGTTGAAAGACCTTTGATTTCTGTCACGGCTGAAGTTATATGTAACATCCGGCAGTTGTCTGCCTTTGCTTTCAGCGAGTCTTTCACTTGCCTGGATTACTCTTGCGGCGGCGGCTTTGAGGTCGTAATTATTTGTCAGGGCTTGAGTTACAAGTTGGGCAGTTAGCGGGTCACCAAAGTGGCGCCACCAATTTTCATTATTGGCAAGGTCATTTGGGTCCCGGCTGTGTTTTCCGAGACGAAAATAATCTTCAGGAGTGTCGGCAGGAGTGGGGGGTCTTGAATACTCCGGGCCGACGGTGCAGCCAGCCAGCAAGGATAATAGTAATATGTAAGTTATTGTAGTTATTAGTGTTCGGTGCATTTTGGTGTTTCCTTTTCACAGGCTCTGATAGCCGCAACTGAGAAATCGACGATGTGGTCAATGAAACTGGCAAGGTCAAATGTGGGTAATTTTGGATTATCATCGTGGTCAAATAACTCTTTAAGATGAATAACATGGACGAGTTGTGCGATGAGAGAATGTATGCATAACTGCGTTTTTGAGTCATTTAGAGGGGGACAGAGCTTTTTTAGGGCTTTGTGGAGGGCGGTCATAGTTGGTATAAACATTTCAGTTGCGAACATATTTTTCGGGAGGCGCTGTTCAAACATCTCACGTGTTAACATTTTTACAATTTGCCCGCCTTGGGTTTGGCCGGCAACCGGCTCAAGAAAGGCAACTGCGAATTCACGTAAGAGGTTTTCCAGACTGGCTTTACAGCCGTTTTCTGACATGACCTTTTCGATGGCTGAGAGGCGGATTTGGCGGAGGGTGGCGAGGCGGCGGCGAAAGACTTCGGTGTAAAGATTCTGTTTTCCGGCGAAATGATAGTTGACTGCGGCAACGTTGCATTTGGCTGCGGCAGTGATGTCACGGACGGAGGTGCCTTCATAGCCGTGAGCAGCGAAAAGGGGCTCTGCAGCATCAAGAAGGCGGTTTTTGATGTTATAGTGCGAGTCTTCGGCTGTAACATCAGGTTCAGAAATAGCCATATTATGCTCCTTAAACAGTTGTTTCAAACTATAGTATAAAACAGTTGTTTGGATTGTTCAAATAATTTTTTACCGCTGAGAGGGATTTTTTAGGCGTAGCATGACTCTATAGTTATAAGCTCTTATATAATATAGGCTTAGGAAGTAAACAGGCTTTTTTGTTTTTTTGTATGTGGGGTTTTAGGGGAGGCTTGTTTTTGGGCTGAAAATGGGGGTGGGGGTTTAAAAAAAGTCAAAAAAACGCAAAAAATGACCGGCTTTTGAAGAAAAAAGTTAAAAAAAGCGGAAAAAATGAACAAAAAGGGAAAAAAATGATTCGTTTTTGTGCAAAAAAGCGCACAAAATTGCACATAGTTTTTCAATTCTGACACGTGTGTTAAAATAGGCAAGATTTTGTGGGAGCAAAATTGGTCTGTCAAAAGGAGTCTTAATAAAATGTTAAAATGGGTAGTTTGGGTGGGCTGCGCAAGGAAAAAATTAGCCACAGATTTCGCGGATACCCGATTCCATAGGCACAAGTTAAGCGGATTTTTTTGGAAAGACAGAAATAAAGAAAGATTGTATCCAGCAGATACCTTGGGCACAGGTACCTAGGGGCACTGGGAAAAGATGAAAGACAATAAAATAGGGGAAATTAAAAGAAATTCCGCGCTCAAAAAATGAGGCTGTTAATGGAGTGGATATACTGGATAGAAAAATTCGGCCACAAAGGAAGGAAGGAAAGCCT
>Ga0307379_10014619_pt1 | contig 10106 bp, 10 predicted proteins | sample UN2MG_FD_202237 | JGI IMG/M metagenome (GOLD analysis project Ga0307379, IMG submission 202237) | Soil microbial communities from Risofladan, Vaasa, Finland - UN-2 | ecosystem: Environmental > Terrestrial > Soil > Coastal area > Acid sulfate soil | place: Finland: Risofladan, Vaasa | collected... | reverse complement strand
TGATGGGCCGCTACGGCCACATGAACTTCCTGCGGGTGCCGTCCCGCAACGATCGCCGCAAAGTGGACGAGGCGCTGGAGCGCGTCGGCATGAGCGCCTACCGCAAGCGCCAGATCGGCGAACTGTCCGGCGGTCAGAAGAAGCGCGTGTTTCTCGCGCGTGCGCTGGCCCAAGAAGGCCGCATTATTTTGCTCGACGAGCCCTTCACCGGCATCGACGTCACCACGGAAGCCGCGATCATCGATCTCTTGCGGGACCTGCGCGCCTCCGGGCACCTCATGCTGGTTTCGACCCACAATCTCGGCACCGTGCCGGACTATTGCGATCAGGTGGTGCTGCTGAACCGCACCGTGCTCGCCGCCGGCCCCACGGAAAAGGTGTTCACCCCAAAGAATCTGGAACTCACCTTCGGCGGCGTGCTGCGCAATTTCGAGCTGGGCGGCCGCGAGCTTCACGACGACGACGATGCCCGCAAGGTTACGGTCATCACCGACGACGAGCGGCCGCTGGTGTTCTATGGCGACGCGCCGCCTCAGCGCAAAGAGCGGGATCGCCCGGAATGAGTTCCTTCCTCGCCGAGCTCATGGTGCCGCTGGGCTACGACTATATGTGGAAGGCCATGTGGGTGAGCGCGCTGGTCGGCGCCGTCTGCGCTTTCCTGTCCGCCTATCTCCTGCTCAAGGGCTGGTCGCTGATGGGCGACGCGCTCGGTCATTCCATCGTGCCGGGCGTGGCCGCCGCCTATATCATCGGCGCGCCATTTGCGGTGGGAGCGTTCTTCGCCGGCATTCTCGCCTCCCTCGGCATGGCCTTCGTCAAGCAGCACTCCCGGCTCAGAGAAGACGCCATTATCGGTCTCGTCTTCACCACCCTGTTCGCGCTCGGCCTGCTGATGGCTTCGCTGTGGCCGACCTCGGTGTCGATCCAGACTATTGTGCTCGGCAATATTCTCGCCATCCCCGATGAGGATGCGACCCAGGTTGCCGTCATCGCGGCCGTCTCCTTCGTCGTCATGGCCTTCCTATGGAAGGACCTCATGGTGACGTTCTTCGACGAGACCCACGCCAAGAGCATCGGCGTCAACACCCGGCTGCTCAAGATCGTGTTCTTCACGCTGCTCAGCGCCTGCACCGTGGCGGCGCTGCAGACCGTCGGTGCCTGCTTGGTGATCGCCATGGTGGTGACGCCCGGCGCCACCGCCTATCTGCTCACCGACCGCTTCGGACGGTTGATTCTCATCGCCATCGCGCTTGGCGCCGGTACTAGCTTCGTCGGCGCCTATCTCAGCTTTTTCGTCGACGGCGCCACGGGCGGCGTCATCGTCAGCCTCCAGACGGTGATCTTCCTCATTGCCTTTTACTTCGCGCCGAAGCATGGCGTGTTGGCCGCGCGCCGCAAGCGTCTGGCTGTCACCGAGGCCGCCGCGGCCGGGCAAGCTGCAAAGGCTGCCGCGTGATGGATGTCATCGCCTGGTTCACCGACCCCTTTGCGTATGCATTCATGCAGCGCGCGCTGGTCGTGGCCCTGCTGGTCGCCGCCGTCTGCGCCGTGCTGTCCTGCTATCTCGTGCTCAAGGGCTGGTCGCTCATGGGCGACGCCATCTCCCACGCCGTGCTGCCGGGCATCGTCATCGCCTATGTGGTGGGCTTGCCGCTGGTGGTTGGCGCCTTTGCCGCGGGCCTCGGCTGCGCGCTTGCGACCGGCTATCTCAAGGACAACAGCCGCGTCAAAGAAGACACGGTTATGGGCATCGTGTTCTCCGGCATGTTCGGGCTTGGGCTCGTCATGTTCACCAAGATCGAGACAGATCAGCACCTCAATCACATTCTCTTCGGCAACGTGCTCGGTGTCACCACCGCCGATCTCATCGAAACGGCGATCATCGCCGGCGGCACGCTCCTCATCGTGCTACTGAAGCGGCGCGATCTGCTGCTCTATTGTTTCGATCCGAACCATGCCCGCGCCATTGGCCTACCCGTGCGCGTATTGCATTACGGTCTGCTGGTGCTACTGTCCCTGACCATCGTCAGCGCGCTGAAAGCCGTCGGTATCATTCTCGTCATCGCCATGCTCATTGCTCCCGGCGCCACCGCCTATCTGCTCACCGATAGCTTCGGGCGGATGCTGGGAATCGCCGTTGCCGTGGCCATGGTCTCGGCCGCGCTCGGCACGCTGGTGAGCTTCCATATCAATGGGGCGACGGGCGCCTGCATCGTGCTGGTCCAGGCGCTTGCCTTCGTGATCGCCTTCCTGTTTGCGCCGAAGCGGGGCCTGCTGACGGCCCGGCGCGTTCGGCCACCACAGGTCGGCGGCGCGGCCGCGCGCGGCGGCGCCTTGGGGAGTCCGCGCGACAGCCTCAGTAGCTTTTCGCCGGGGATCCCGAGCGGTGCAAAATCTCGAAGATCAAGGCCGTCGACCAGCCGATCAGCATGACGCCGTTGAGCGCCGTCATGGGACCGAGCAGGTGCCATTTCGGCACCGGCACCACGTCGCCATAGCCGAGCGTGGTGTAGTTGCCGAAAGCGAAATAGACGAGGTCCGTGTTGGGCGGCGTGGCGCCGACGGCGGCATACGTATAGGCCCATAGCACCACCTCGCCGAAATGCCCGACCACGAGCAGCGTGCCGGTGGCGACGATCACCAGCGTGTATTGCAGGAAGCTCGGAAATGAGCCGTCGCTCATGCGCAGGCGTTGGACCACCCAGGCGATGGCGCCCAGCAGAATGGCGTGGACGATCAGATTGGCGAGGCTGGCGCCGCCGCCGACGATGACCTGATCGAGCATCGAGCCGTCCATGGTTTGCAGCATTATCCCCCCGCGAGTAGGTCTGGCTGTCGGATGATGCGCGCGCCTCCGTTGCGCGGTTGCGGGGCGGGCCCAGGCGCGGTCTTGGGCGTAGGCGAGGGCGCACGCGCGGCCCCGTTCGTCTGCGCGATCTCCGGCGCCGGCGCGGGCTCCTCCAAGTCCAAGGTCTCGATCTTCCGCCCGCGCGAGGCGATCTTCTCCGACGAGGTGAGGATCTTCTCGATATCGGTGTTGGCCTGGCCGAAATGCCGCTGGAGATCCAGCACCCGGTCGCGGAAACGGCCCATGTCCTCCATCAGCTTGGCGACTTCGGCCTGGATCAGATGGGCTTGCTCACGCATCTGCACGTCCTTGAGGATCGACTGCATGGTCTGCACCGCCAGCATCAGCATGTTGGGCGCGCAGATCACGATGCGGGCGCGATGCGCCTTCTGCACGATGTCCGAGAAATGCTCGGCAAGGTCCGCATAGATCGACTCCGACGGCACGAACAGGATGGCGGTGTCCTGCGTCTCGCCGGTGATGAGATAGCGCTCGGCCATCGCCTCGACGTGGCGGCCCACATCGGTGCGCACCTGCCGTGCCGCCACTTTCTTCTCATCGTCGCGCCGGGCGGTGCGGAACGCCTCGAAGCCTTCGAGCGGAAACTTGGCGTCGATGACCACGCCGGCCGGCGTGTTCGGCATATGGAGCAGGCAATCGGGGCGCTTGCCGTTGGAGAGCGTCGCCTGGAACGTGTAGGCGCCTTTGGGCAGCCCGTCCTGGACGATCGCCTCCATGCGCATCTGGCCGAAGGCCCCGCGCGCCTGTTTGTTGGCCAGGATCTCCTGCAAGCCGACCATGTTGCTGGAGAGGTCCGTCAGATTCTTCTGTGCCGTGTCGATCACCGCCAGCCGCTCGTTGAGCTTGGAGATCGACTCATGCGTCTTGGCCGCCGTGTCGTTGAGGTCGGTGCCCACCTTGTGGGTCATGCGGTCGAGCCGCTCGTTGACGGCGCGGGCCAGCTCGCCGTGGCGGCTGACGCTGATCTCGGCGAGCGTCTGCAGGCGCACCTTGAGCTCGCCCATCTGGGCATCGCTGGAGGCGGCTTCCTGTTTGCGCCGGCTCGTATGCACGATGAGCACGATCGCGAGCAGAAGCAGCGCAAAAACGGCGAGTCCCGCCAGCGCAAGCGCAACGAGAACCGGGTCGAGCGTGATGCTCCCCACCTGCACAGGCTCAAAGTTCATGAGACTCTATAGCCCGATTCGTTCTTTTGGACCAAAGCGGGAACATTAGGCGCTCGTGCCGGCGAAACGGGCCTGAGATTGACCGCGAGGCCCCTCAACCTTATGTCAGCCCCTGAAATGGCCATTCATCCCATCATCACCATCCCCGATCCGGTCCTCCGCAAGGAGGCCGCACCGGTCGAGCGCGTCGACGACGATCTGCGCCGGCTGATGGACGACATGCTGGCCACCATGTACGACGCGCCGGGCGTGGGGCTGGCCGCGCCGCAGATCGGCATCTTGCGGCGGGTCATCGTCATGGATGCGGCCCGGGACGACGATGCGCCCGACCCCCTCGTCATGGCCAACCCCAGGATCCTGGCGCTCTCGGACGAGATGCGGACCCATGAGGAGGGCTGCCTGTCGATCCCCGAGGTCACCGCCGAGGTCGAGCGGCCGGCCGAGGTGCGCGTCGCCTTTCTCGACCGCGAGGGCAAGCCGCAGGAAGTGGACCTCGAAGGCATCTGGGCCACCATCGTCCAGCACGAGATCGACCACCTCAACGGCGTGCTGTTTATCGACTATCTGTCGCGGCTGAAGCGCGACATGATCGTCAAGAAATTCACCAAGGCCAAGCGCGTCGAGGTCATGTAGCCCGACTGCGCTTCCCTTCGCCTCCCAAGCAGAATAAGACGCGAACCCATGCGGATCATTTTCATGGGCACGCCGGATTTCGCCGTGCCGGCGCTTCAGGCGCTTCTCAAAGCCGGCCACGACATCGTGGCAGTCTACAGCCAGCCGCCGCGCGCGGCCGGGCGCGGCATGGCGTTGCGCAAGTCGCCGGTGCATGAGTCCGCGGACGCCGCGGGGCTGACCGTACTCACGCCGGAGAAGCTGAACGCACAGGACGACCAGGCGCACTTCGCGGCGTTCGAGGCCGACGCCGCCGTCGTGGTCGCTTACGGCATCATGCTGCCAAAAGCCGTTCTCGAGGGCACCAAGGCGGGCGTCTTCAACATCCACGCCTCGCTCCTGCCGCGCTGGCGGGGCGCCGCCCCCATCAATCGCGCCATCATGATGGGCGATACCGAGACCGGAATCGCCATCATGCGCGTGACCGAAGGGCTCGACGCCGGTCCGGTCTGTCTCGTGGAAAAGGTCAAGATCACCCCCGAGATGACCGCCGGCGAACTGCACGACCGATTGGCGCCGCTCGGCGCCGAGTTGATGGTCAAGGCTCTCGCCGCTCTCGAAGGGGGTACGCTCCATTGTCACGCTCAGCATGACGAGGCGGCCACCTATGCGCCCAAGCTCGACAACAAGGAGACACGCATCAACTGGCGGCTCCTTGCCCGCGACGTGCATGACCGCATTCGCGGTCTGTCGCCTTTCCCCGGCGCCTGGTTCGAGATCGAGGCCAAGGATAAGCGCGAGCGCGTCAAGGTGTTGCGCGCGGCGATGGCCGAAGGCGAGGGTGCCCCCGGCACACTGCTCGACGACCGGTTGACCATCGCTTGCGGCGAGGGGGCCGTGCGCCTCACCGAGATCCAGCGGGCCGGCAAGAAGCCGATGTCGGCGGACGCCTTCCTCAATGGCGCGACGCTGCAGCCGGGAACGGTCCTGGACTGACAATGTTCCGCTACAAGCTCACCATCGAATATGACGGCACGCCCTTCGCCGGCTGGCAGATGCAGGACCGGCCGACGGTGCAGGGCCGCCTCACCGAGGCGCTCAAGGCTTTCTCCGGCGAAGACATGATTCCGCGCGGCGCCGGGCGCACCGATGCCGGGGTGCATGCGCTGGCTCAAGCGGCTCATGTCGATCTCGCCAAGGAGTGGCCGGCCAAGAAAGTGCGTGACGCATTGAACGCCCATCTGCGGCCGGACCCGATCAGCGTTCTCGCCTGCGAGCAGGTCACCGAAGGCTTCGACGCGCGCTTCTCGGCCAAGACCCGGCATTATCGCTATCGCATAATCAATCGCCGCAGCCCGCCGGCCCTCGAGCGCGACCGCGCCTGGCACGTCATCTACCAGCTCGACGCGGATGCCATGCATGAGGCGGCGCAGGTCCTGGTCGGTCATTACGACTTCACCACGTTCCGCTCCACGGAGTGCCAGGCAGCATCGCCGGAGAAGACCTTGGACCGGCTCGCCGTCAGCCGGCATGGCCAAGAGGTGTGGATTGAAGCCTCGTCCCGCTCCTTCCTGCACAACCAGGTGCGCTCCATGGTGGGCTCGCTCAAGCTCGTCGGCGACGGCAAATGGACCGCCGGCGACCTGAAAAAGGCCCTGGAAGCGCGCAGGCGCACGGCCTGCGGCCCTGTGGCCCCTGCTTGCGGCCTTTACCTGGTCAAGGTCGACTATTAAGCCAGACGGACCCACAGGAGTGGGGGGAGCACGACATCAGCCATGATCAGGCGCATCGCCACCGTCGGCGGGCTCACGCTCGTCTCGCGCCTCTCGGGTTTCATCCGCGACGTGATCATGGCCGCCATTCTCGGCGCCGGGCCCATGGCCGACGCCTTCTTCGTCGCCTTTCGTCTGCCCAACCATTTCCGCGCCATCTTCGCCGAAGGGGCCTTCGCCGCCGCCTTCGTGCCGGCCTATGCGCGCACCCTGGAGGAGGCGGGCCTGCCGGCCGCCAAGCTGTTCGCCGATCAGATCGCAGCCGCCTTGGTCGCCATCAATCTGGTGCTGCTCGCCATCGCGCTGCTGTTCACGCCGGAAGTGGTGGCGCTTCTCGCGCCGGGCCTGACCGACGATCCGGAACGCTACGATCTGGCCGTCGCGCTCACCCGCATCACCTTTCCCTATTTGGCGCTGGTGTCGCTCGAGACTCTGTTCGCCGGCATCCTCAACGCCAATAACCGCTTTGCGGCCGCCGCGAGCGCGCCGGTGCTGCTCAATCTTTCGATCATCGCCACCCTGTTGCTGACGCCGTGGTTCGCCGATGCCGGCCACGCGGCGGCGTGGGGCGTGCTCATCGCCGGCGTGGCGCAAGCGCTGCTGCTCGGCGCCGACGCCGAGGCGCACGGCTTCGGCATCCGGTTGCGCATCCCGAGGCTCGATGAGCCGACGCGCAAATTCTTGAAGGCGCTGGGACCCGCCATCATCGGCGCCGGCGGCGTGCAACTCGCGCTGTTCGCCGACACGCTGATCGCCACCTTCCTGCCCACGGGTGCGCTGTCGGCGCTCTACTATGCCGATCGCATCAACCAGCTGCCCATCGGGGTCGTCGGCATTGCCGTCGGCACCGTGCTGCTGCCGGAGATGTCGCGGCGCCTGGCGGCGGGCGATGTGACGGGCGCAGCTTCCGCGCAAGCCCGCGGCATTCAGCTGGCGCTGCTGCTCACCATCCCTTGCGCGGCGGCGGCCATTGCCATCCCCGACCTCATCATGCGCGCGCTGTTTGCCCGCGGCGCCTTCACCTCCGCCGATGCGCTGGCCGCAGGGTCGACCCTCGCCGCCTACTCGGTGGGGCTGCTGCCCTTCGTGCTGCTCAGGAGCTTTACCGCGCCCTTCTACGCGCGCCGAGACACGCTGACTCCGGTCAAAGCGGCGCTGCTTGCCGCCACCGTCAATATCGCCTTGAAGGTCGTGCTCATGGGGCCGCTGGCGCAGGTCGGCTTGGCGCTGGCAACCAGCGTCGGCGCCTGGATCAATTTGAGCCTGCTCGCTTACTTCGCCCGCCGCCAGGGCTTCGCCGTCTCGGGCACCGCCATCGGCGGTCCCGTCGCCAGGCTGAGCATCATTGGTGTGGTATTCGCGGCCGCGCTATTCGCTGGCGCCTACGGGCTTCAGCAAGCGCTTTCCGGCCTCGCCCATTTCCGCGACGAGACGGCGCTTGGCCTCCTTGTCGTCCTCGGTGGGGCGCTCTATTTCGCGCTGGTGTTTTCGGTGCTGGGCCGGAACTGGTTCACGGGGCTGCTGAAAGAGGTCTCCGCCGCGGCGGATTCGACCGCGCCCGTAAATCTCCAGGACCCGGACCTGACCGACGATTCCGAGGCCCTGCCGGACTCCGAGCCGCCGCCCAAGGGGTAGCTAGGCGTCGCGCAGGTCGACCAGTTCGACGTCGCCCTCGTCAATCTCCCGGCCCAGGAAGATCGCACCGACACGGGCAAAGCGTTTAGGGGAATCGGTGGCGAAGAAGCGGATCGCGCCGTCGCCGGTCTCAGCCGTCGCGAGGCCGCCGGTATCAAGCGCCTCCGCCACGGCGGCGGCCGTGGTCTCGGCCGAGTCCACCAATGCGATATCGGCTCCGATGGTGCGCCTGATGGCTGCCGCCAGCACGGGGAAGTGGGTGCAGCCCAGCACGAGCGTGTCGGGGGCGTCCGGGCCCTCGAAGAGCGGCGCAAGATAATGCGCGGCGGTGGCCAGTGTCGCGGGCGTTTCCGCCCAGCCTTCCTCGGCCAGCGCCACGAACACCTGGCAGGGCTGCTGCACCACATGCGCTCCGTCCATCAGCCGGTGAATGGCCCGGGCATAGGCGCCGCCGTTCACCGTGCCCTCGGTGGCGATTACGGCGATACGCTTGTTCTTGGTGGCCGCCACGCCCGCCCGCGCGCCTGGTTCGATCACGCCGATCACCGGCACTGGGGCCCACGATTCTTGCAGGACGTAGAGCCCCACGGCGGACGCCGTGTTGCAGGCGATCACCACCATCTTCACGCCCTCGCCGAGCAGCAGGCGCGTGGCCTGCAGGGCATAGGACTGCACGGTTTCCGCGCTCTTGGTACCGTAAGGCAGGCGCGCCGTGTCGCCGAGATAGACGAAACGTTCATGCGGCAAGCGGGCGGCGAGTGCGCGCAACACCGTCAAACCGCCCATGCCGGAGTCGAAGACCCCGATCGGCCGGCTGTCACCTGCCATCGGGCGCTCCCGCGAAGGCCTCGAAATAGCGTTCGATGAAGCGGCGATAGATGGCGGTGAGCTGCTCGAGATCGCTGACCTTGGCGTTCTCGTCCGCCTTGTGGATCGTTTCGGTGGTCAGCCCGAACTCGACCACCGGGCAGTAGTCCTTGATGTGGCGCGCATCCGACGTGCCGCCGTCGGTCGAGAGCGACGGGGTGAGGCCCGTGATCTCGTTCACCGCTTCGCTGAGCAGCGCGTCGAGCGGTCCCGGCTCGGTGAAGAAGGCCTGGCCCGGCGGCTCGAAGTCGAGCGTGAAGCTGAGCTCCATCCCGGCCAGCGCCTGGGTGACCTCCTCCTGCAGCAAGGTATGCAAGCCCTCTGGCCGTTGCCGGTCGTTGAAGCGGATATTGAAGCGTGCCTCGGCGGAAGCCGGGATCACATTCGTCGCCGGATTGCCCACGTCGATGCTGGTCACTTCGAGATTGGACGGCGAGAAATGCGCGCTGCCGTAGTCGAGCGGCGTGTCGTAGAGCTTCGCCAGAACCTGCACGAGACCCTTGATCGGGTTCGCCGCAAGATGCGGATAGGCCACATGGCCTTGTTGACCCGTGACCGTCAGCCGCCCGTTCAGGCTGCCGCGCCGGCCGATCTTGATAGTCTCGCCGAGCTTGGTCGAATTGGAGGGTTCGCCGACGATGCAATGGTCGGGCTTCAGACCCTTCTCCACCATCCACTTGAGCACCTTGGGGGTGCCGTTGATGGACGGGCCTTCCTCGTCGCCGGTGATGAGCAGGCTGATCGTGCCCTCGATCTCCCGGCCTTTCGACTTGGAGTAATCGAGCGCGGCGGTGACGAAGCAGGCGATCGCGCCCTTCATGTCGGACGCGCCGCGGCCATAGAGCACCCCGTCCGCGATCTCCGCGGCAAAGGGGGGATGGGTCCACAGCCCCTTATCGCCAGGCGGCACCACGTCGGTATGGCCGGCGAAGCACAGATGCGGCGGCCCGTCGCCGATTCGGGCCACGAGATTGTCGACGTCGGTCGTGCCCTCCTCGCTGAAAGTGAGGCGGTCGCAGATGAAGCGCGCCTTCTCCAGCTTCTCGATGAGCACTTGGAGCGCACCTTCGTCGCGCGGCGTGACGCTGGCGCAGCGGATCAAGCCTTGCGCGAGCGCGACTGCCTTCTCGCCGAGCGTGGTCATGGGATCGATACCTTAAGCCTTGCGTGGCGGTGCGCCACCGG
>Ga0307379_10014616_pt1 | contig 10108 bp, 6 predicted proteins | sample UN2MG_FD_202237 | JGI IMG/M metagenome (GOLD analysis project Ga0307379, IMG submission 202237) | Soil microbial communities from Risofladan, Vaasa, Finland - UN-2 | ecosystem: Environmental > Terrestrial > Soil > Coastal area > Acid sulfate soil | place: Finland: Risofladan, Vaasa | collected... | reverse complement strand
CGGGATGGGTGGGGGGTGCATGGAGAAGACGCACCGTCGGCTCGTCGAGACCGGCATGCCCGCTCACGTGGGCGGGGTGTGGAACCTGAGCACCGGCCAGCGCGACGTCGAGAGCTGGTACCGCTACTGGGGCACCACGCAGCCGATCACGTGCGAGGTGGACCTCCGCGTGGGCGTCCGCGGATTCAGGGAGAAGCGACGCATCGAAGGGGACTTCGAGATCATCGAGTCGGAATCGGGCGCGCTCACCCGGCAGGTCATCGACAACGACATCACCTACATCATGCCCGAGTTCATTGAGTTCCCCGTGCGCGACCGTGCGTCGTGGGAGTTCTACCGCGAGCGGGAGACGCCCGCCGGCCTCATGCCCCCCGACGAGATGGATGCGGCGTGCCGACGCTACGACCGGCGCGAGCGGCCCCTGAGCGTCGGCGCGGGCGGGGGATACGGATACCTGCGCTCGCTCATGGGACCGGAGCGACTGAGCCTCACGTTCTACGACGACCCGGAGCTGCTGCACGACATGATGACGTGGCAGTTGGAGATGGTCCGCACCTGCCAGTTCCCGCTCATCGAGCGTCTGCGTCCGGAGATTGTCCAGTGCTGGGAGGACTGCTGCTACAACCACGGGATGCTGTGCAGTCCGGAACACTTCGACACGTTCGCCGGGGCGTTCTACCGGGAGGTGTGTGCGTTCGCGCGCGACTGCGACGTCCCGCTCGTCACCATCGACACCGACGGCAACGCCATGCAGTTCGCGGGCGTCGTCGAGCCCTACGGCGTCAACGGCATCTACCCGTGGGAGGTCAAGGCCGGGAACGACCTCTTCGAGATTCGCGAGCGGCACCCCACCATGGTCCTCTTCGGGTGGCTGGAGAAAGAGGTCATCAACGAGGGGAACGCTCACCTCATCGAGCCGGAGATCATGCGGAAGGTACCGCCGATGCTCGAGAAGGGGGGCTACTTCCCGAACGGCGACCACGGCCTCCAGCCCTGGGTCACGTTCGACAGCCTGTGCCGGTTCATGACGCTCCTGCACGAGGTGACCGGCAACCCGGAAGGGGAGTTCCCGCGGGTCGCATCGTAACCCGTCCGTATCCGCCCACACCTGTCATCCTGAGTCCCGACTTGTCGGGACGAAGGATCTGGCCTCATACGGCCGGAGGACCTGCGCTTGCCGTGAAGTCGTGAGTTGAAGAACGCAACGGCCAGATTCTTCGTCGTCCCGGTGAACCGGGACTCCTCAGAATGACAACGCTGACGTGTTACCCGGTATCGTCAGGGGGCGGGGCAGTCTGTTCCGGCTCCTCGTCTTCCTCGAGCACATCGTCTTCGGAGATGGCGAGTTCACCCGCGTCCTTCTGTCGCAGAAGCTCCAGTGCCGCCTCGGCGTCCTCCAGACGCACCAGCACACGCGTGCCGCCCTGCGCGTCGCCACTGCCGTGAAACGGGTTCGCGATCTCCAGGAGGCCCTCGTCCTCGAGGATGGAGTCGATGCCCTGATCATCCAGCGCGGCCCTCAGCACCATCGCTTCGGGAAGGGAATCACACCAGGTCAGGACGACGAGGCGGTCCAGGTCCTCCTCCGGAAGCTCGTCCAGCGACAGGAGCACGGTCCCGCAGGCCGGACACGTCAGCGAATCCGTCTCCATCGTGAGGCGGTCACATTCCATGCAGTAGCGCATAAGCGGGCTCCGGAAGAAACCAGCTCAAGTCTACCGTACTTCCGAGGCGCCGTCAAGGTCCCGGCGTCCCGCGCGTGCGGCGATATTTTCCTTGCCGCAAGGCGCTGAGGTGCGTATAAGTACCGTCGGGAAAAGACGTTTCGTCAGGAGACGCCCCGTGAGCGACGAAGCCCATCCCGAATGGATGATCCCCGAGGTGGCCGAGGGCCTGTACGCGTCCTTCGAGCAGCACAAGGGACTGAGCAACATCGGACGGACGCCTCTGCCTTCACGCGACGCCATCGCCGACATCATCCGTCGGCTCGAGGAACTCGTCTTTCCCGGGTACGTCGGACGGCAGGACCTGACCTGGGACACCCTCTCGTCCCACCTGACCGGTTCGCTGGACGTGGTTTTCGTGTTTCTCTCACGACAGATCTTTCTGTGCATCCGTCACTCGTGCCGCATCGCGGGGCCGGAGTCCGAGTGCAAGCACTGTGAGCACCAGGCCGCACGGGAAGCCGTCACCTTCCTGAAGAAGCTGCCGCAGATCCGCGCGCTGGTTGCACTCGACCTCCAGGCCGAATATGACGGCGACCCGGCGGCCAAGAGCCTCGATGAGATCATCTTCAGCTATCCCGGCACGAAGGCCATTACGGTCTATCGTCTGGCGCACGAGCTTTTTCTCCAGAAGATCCCCCTGATGCCGCGCATCATGACCGAGATCGCTCACGCCGAGACCGGCATCGACATCCACCCGGGGGCCACCATCGGCAAGTCGTTCTTCATCGACCACGGGACCGGCGTGGTCATCGGCGAGACGACCGTGATCGGCGACAACGTGAAGCTCTACCAGGGAACCACCCTCGGGGCACTGAGCTTTCCCAAGGACGAACGGGGCGAGATCATCCGCGGCCGCAAGCGCCACCCCACCATCGAGGACAACGTGACGATCTACTCGGGGGCGACCATCCTCGGCGGCGATACGGTCGTGGGGAAGGGCTCGGTCATCGGCGGCAACGTGTGGCTCACCCACTCGGTGCCGCCCGGCACCAGGGTCATCACCGAGGCAAAGGACCAGAAGATCACCGACGCGGAGGGAAAGCGCCTGTCCCCCTGAGGCGTGCGGAGGAAGACGACGCGCATGGCAAGGTCCCGGCGGCGTGTGTGCATCATCGTCAACCCGATCTCGGGACGCGGACAGGCACACCGTCGTGTTCGACGTGTCGAGGAGCGGCTGCTCGACGCAGGCTGTGAGGTCGAATGCCTCACGACCGACGAGGCCGGACATGCCGAAGCGCTTGCCCGGTCGGCCGTCTCGCACGGGACGGACACGGTGCTGGTGTGCGGTGGGGACGGCACGGTGAACGAGGCCGTGCAGGGCCTCGTCGGGACGTCGACGGCACTGGCGGTGATGCCGCTCGGGACGGCGAACGTCCTCGGGCACGAATTGGGACTCAGTCGAGCCCCGCGGCGGGTGACGGCGCTGGTGCTTCACGGCCGCCGACGGAAGCTCGACCTCGGCCGCTGCGCGGGACGGTATTTCATCTGCATGGCGAGTGTCGGGTTCGACGCGTTCGTGACGCGGCAGATGGCCGACGTGCGCACGGGGGCGATCAATTACCTGTCGTACGTCGCACCGGTGTGGCGGGCGTTCTGGAGCTACGCGTTCGAGCCCCTGCACGTGCGGGTGGACGGCGCCGCCTTGGACGTCCCCGTCTACCACCTCGTGATCGGCAACACGCGAAGCTACGGCGGTCCGTTCACCATGACGCCCTGGGCACGTCCAGACGACGGCCGGCTCGATGCGGTCGTCTTCGGGGGCGCCGGACGGTCCTGGCTGGGGCTCTACATGTCGGCGACGACGGTGCAGGCGCACCACCGGTTCGCGAACGTGCGGTACCTGCGCGGCCGGCGCTTCGAGGTGGAGGCGTCGCGCGAGGTCGCCGTGCAGCTTGACGGCGACTTCCGGACCCACACGCCGGCGGCGTTCGAGTGCGTCGACGACGCCATCACCGTGCTGGTCAACCGATGAGGATAACCATGGGGAAGACGCGACGCGTCCGTGTGGGTGAGGTGGAAATCGGCGAGGGGCTTCCCCTCTCACTGGTCGCCGGTCCGTGCGTCATCGAAAGCGAATCGATGTGCCTGAGCGTGGCCGCCCAGATCAAGCGGCTCGACGTCCCGTTCGTCTTCAAGGCCTCTTTCGACAAGGCGAACCGGTCGTCTCACCACTCTTTCCGCGGACCCGGACTGGAAGACGGACTGAAGACCCTCGACAGGGTAAGAAACGAAATCGGCGTGCCGGTGACCTCCGACGTCCACGAGACCTCGCAGGTGCGCCTCGCCGGAGAGGTGCTCGATTGTCTCCAGATCCCGGCGCTCCTGTGTCGGCAGACGGACCTCCTGACGGCGGCCGCGCGGACGGGAAAGGCCGTCAACGTCAAGAAGGGCCAGTTCATGGCCCCGTGGGACATGACCAACGTCGTGAAGAAGCTGCGTGACGCCGGATGTGATAACGTGATCCTGACGGAGCGTGGGGCGTCCTTCGGCTACAACCGTCTGGTGAGCGACATGACGTCGATACCGACGCTGCAGACCACGGGCTGTCCGGTGCTGTTCGACGCGACGCACAGTGTGCAGGAGCCCGGGGGCGAGGGAACCCGGAGCGGCGGTGTGCGCGGGATGGCGCCCGCGCTGGCGCGGGCCGCCGTGGCCGCCGGGGCCGACGGCGTCTTCCTCGAAGTCCACCCCGACCCCGACGAGGCCAGGTCCGACGCCGCCACGCAGCTCCGTCTCGACGACCTCGAGCCCCTGCTGGCAACGCTCGTCGACATTCACGCCATCATCCTGAAGCTGTAGCGCGGGCACCCGTGGCCCGCGACGGAATCGGCAACAGGTCCCGATGCATCAGGGGGAGCAGGGAATGGGCATCGTCAAGCTCGCCCGCACCTATCGCAGTCTGGGTCGGCTTCGGCACATCCTCACCGTGCTTGCCCGGCACGGGTTCGGAGAGATCGTCGACCGTCTCAACCTCGCCCACTACGTCCCGGGTCTCAAGCGGCTCGGGCGCCCGCCCGAGGAGGAAGGTCTGACCCGGGAGGAGGCCCTCGCACGCCGGCTGCGACTGGTGCTGGAGGAGCTGGGACCGACGTTCGTGAAGCTCGGTCAGATGCTCGCGGGCCGTCCCGACCTCCTCTCCCAGGTCTTCATCCGTGAACTCGGCAAGCTCCGGGAGCACGTGAAGCCCTTCCCCTTCGAGGACGTGCGCGAGCGCGTGGAGACCGAGCTGGACGGCACGCTCCAGGAGGTCTTCAGTCAGTTCGACCCCGAGTGCCTCGCGTCGGGCTCCATCGCCCAGGTGCACGCCGCCGTCACCACCGACGGACAGTCGGTCGTGGTGAAGGTCAAGCGTCCGGGCATCGAGAAGCTGGTCACGACGGACATCGACCTGATGACACAGCTCGCGGAACTCCTGGAGAAACACGTGCCGGAGCTGGCGGTGCTGCGTCCGACGATGGTCGTGGAGGAATTCGCCAGGGGCATCCGTCGGGAACTGGACTTCATCGGCGAGGCGGCACTGACGGAGCGCTTCGCCGCCGGGTTCGACGAGACCGACAAGGTGCTCATCCCGGACGTCTTCTGGGAATACACCACCACGAGCGTCCTCACGCTCGAACGCATCGAGGGGACAAGCCTCGCACACGTGGACGAGCTGGAGCGCCTCGGCGTCGACAAGAAGGCCCTCGCGCGTCACGTCGCCGACGTCTTCATGAAGCAGTTCTTCGTCACCGGTCTCTTCCACGCCGACCCCCACGCCGGGAACCTCTTCCTCTGCAACGACGACGTCCTCGGACTCCTCGACTTCGGCCTCGTCGGACGACTGACCGACCAGATGAAGGACGACCTCGGCACGCTGATGATCGCCGTCGTCCACGGCGACGTGGACATCATCGTGGACGTCTACGTGGAGATGGGCGTCCTGGGCGAGGTGGAGAACACGAACGAACTTCGTGCCGACGTCCGGGACCTGCTGGACCGCTACTACGGGATGCCCCTGAAGCACATCGACACGCGGAAGCTCTTCCTGGAGCTGATGGAGACGGCCCGGAAGCACAAGGCGGTCATCCCGCGGGAGTTCGTGCTGCTGGGACGGTCGTTCACGGCCGTCGAGGGGCTGGCCCGCAGTCTGGACCCGGACTTCGACATCAAGGGGGCGGTCGAGCCCTACGCCCGCAAGCTGATGCTGGAGCGTTTTTCGCCCACGCGGCTGGCGAAACGCGGCGGCCGGCAGCTCTGGGGACTCTGGCGGCTCCTGGAGCGTGCACCGAAGAAGTTCTCCGAACTCGTCAACCGTCTGCTCGCCGGCAAACTCGGACTCGCACTCGAACACAAGGGTCTCAACGCCTTCACGCTCGAACTGGAACGGGCGTCCAACCGCGTATCGTTCAGCATCATCGTCGCCGCACTCATCATCGGCAGCTCTCTCGTGCTCGCCGCAGACGTGGGACCCAAATACGGATCCTTTCCCATCTTCGGCCTCATCGGCTACCTCACCGCCGCACTCCTCGGTCTGTGGCTTCTGGCAGCCATTCTGCGACGCGGACGACTATAACCGCCCCGGCCCGCCCCGAAGGGAGCAACGCATGGGACGCACGTTGACGTTCGGCGTCGTAATGGCGCTACTCGTGCTGGGGATGGGCCTGAGCGCACACGCGCAGCAGGCGGACCCCTTCCGCCCGGCCTACACCGGCTACAACAAGCTCGAGGTCGAGAAGAGCGGACCCCGTGAGAAGATCCAGGGGCTCGAGGAGCTGGCGTCGCGGTGGGGCGTCAAACCCTATGCGAAGCTCGCGCGCGGCACACTCCTGCAGCCGGCACGCGTGATTTTCCGTGACGTCCAGACCGGCGCCGAAATCTGGCGCATCTCCGACGATCCCTTCTCCACCGAGACCCACCGCTACGCCGACTACTCGGGGTGGAACTGCGACGGCTCGCTCATGACGCTCAAGACGCCGCGATGGGTCGGCGGGCGGGCGGTGGGTCTCCTGATGCGCGGCGACGCCGCCGGGGTCCGTGCGCCCGTCCCCGAGGTCCCCTCCGGACTCTGGGACCCCACCGACCCGCACCGCGTCTACGCCATGGGCAAGGGCGGACTTCGGGTGGCCAACGCCCTGACGGGCGACTCTGAACTCATCCTCCCCATCGAGCGGCTGCACGCCATCATGGAGCCGCAGTACCTTCCGGACAAGCCATGGGTGCAGCTCTACGGCGTCAGTGAGGACGGGAAGTGGGTGGTGGGCCGTGCGGGGGGCTCGCAGGACGAGGGCCGCATCGCATTTCTGGCCAGGACCGACGGCGGCGAGCTGAAGGTCCTCGAAGCCCCCGGCGGCATCCACTACGGACTCGTGCTCCGGACCACGCCGCTCTCCATCTGTCTCAGTCTGCGGGCCGATCCCCCGATGCAGGTGTGGAACATGAAGGACGGCTCGTGGGAAAAGATGCCCTACAACATGAGTCACCGCGTGTGGGGACCGGAGGGGGACCGCGTCGCCTTCAGTCACGGGATGACCGGTCCGGGCGGCTACTGGGGACTCGTCACCTGGAGCCGGAAGACACGCGAGATGACGGTGATGTCGCAGGCGTCCAACTACAACGAGGGCCACCAGACGTGGTGTCACTACGATCCGGACTGGGTGCTGGCGACCTACCAGAGCCCCTCAGCACCGGGAGCGGACCTGCTCAAGCTCAAGACCGACGGCAGCCGGACCGCCTTCCGCATCTGCAACACGATGATGCAGTGGCCGCAGCACACCGTCTACACCAACAACGCCTTCGGCGCATCGAGCCCCGACGGGACCAAGGTGATGTTCGGCGGCTCGACGCTGGGATCGAAGGACACCTTCGTCGCGATCGTCAAGCACCCCGAGCCGCCTCGCAAGGTGAAGGCCACACCTGCACCGGACGGCAAGACGACGCTCACCTGGGATGCACCGAGAAACCATCGCGAGACCGCCGGATACTGCGTCTATCACAGCCCGACGAGCGGCGGCAAGAGAACACGCCTGACGAAGACCCCGGTGAAGGAACTCAGGTTTGGGGTGGGGACGGATGGCTTCTACGTCGTCACGTCCGTCGAGCACTCGGGGCTCGAAAGCGTCTACTCGAACGAGGTCTGCGTCTCGGTGACCGGCCAATGGGTCGGTGCCGCCACGGTGTATGTCGAAGCCGAATCGGGAAAGCTCGAACTGCCGATGCGCGAGGCGTTCGGCCCGGCGGTCGCCTCCGACGAGCACTTCGTCTGGCAGACGAAGGCCGAGGAACCGGGCAGCGCCACACTCAAGGTCGACCTCCCCAGAAACGGCAAGTACGTCGTGAAAGCACGCATGTCCGGGAACGACGCCGCAGATCCCTGGTCGCTCGCCGTCGACGACGCAAACCCGGTCGTCGTTCCCGCCGCGGTTCCGACGTCGCAATGGCAGTGGGTGAGCATGCCCGGGGTGTTCGACCTGAAGAAGGGCGAACACACGCTGACGTTTTCGACGAAGCACTTCGGCGCCGCGATCGACTCAGTGCTCGTGACCACGGACGCGGCGTATCAGCCCGCCGGGCTCGGCACCGCCGACGAGACCCCGCCCGGGAAGGTTGACACGCTCGCCGTCAAAGAGGCCGACACCTACGACGTGACGCTCACGTGGGAGAGCGTCCCCGACGCCGACGTGCACCACTACAACGTCTACCGCGGCACCGGCGGGGCGGTCGAGGCGAAGCAGCGATGTCTCGTCGGCTCCCCCGATGAGGCACCGTTCGTCGACTGGGGTCTGAAACCCGAGACGACCTATCAATACACCGTCACCGTGGTGGACCGGCGGGGGAATGAATCCGCCCGTGGAAACGTCGTCACCGCAAAGACGGCACCGATGGCCCGGAAGCGCTTCCTGCACACCATCGACATGGGTCAGTCGGGGGGCGCCGTGGGCGTCCCCCGACAGACCGACGGCTCCGTCCTCCTCCAGGGCGACGCCATGAAGCTCGACGTCCCGATCACCGTCCCCGTCGACGACGACTACATCATCTGGTGTGACGGTCTCGTCCCGCAGGGCAGCGCGTCCACGTCCTTCGTCAGGATGGACGATGCGCGGGAGCGGCGGTGGATGTTCTACTACGATGCGACGCGGCTGGGAGGCGGCAGACAGAACACCGAGTGGACGTGGGTGCCCATCACGCCGCGGGAGTACGAGGCGCAGGGACGGTTCACATTGACGGCGGGGGACCACAAGCTGACGCTGCGCGGCGGGAACGTCAAGATCCGGAAGCTCGTCGTCACCAACGACTTCAGCTTCGTGCCGAAGGGCCGACTGAACACGCTGTATCTGTATTGAGCAGCCGCTCCGCCTCGTGAGGAGACGGACATGAGCTGGACGTGCGCGGGGGCCATTGCGATCGTGGTTCTGGTGCTGTTGTCGGTGCTCGAAGGCTGTTCGGCGAAGCAGCCGGCCCGAGGCGAACCCGTCGGGATCGTCAGCCACATCAAGGTCGTCTCAGACAAGGTCGCGGACGTCTCGAGCATCGAGGCGTGGCGGCAATCCTACATCAACCCAGGGATGACCGACAGGGAGAAGGCACTCGCGGTGTGGGAGACGGTCGTCGCTCACCAGCACCAGGACGCCCCGCCGATCGAGTTCCTCCACAACCCCGAGAACACCGTCCTGGACCCCATCAAGATGTTCAACGTCTACGGGTATTCGTTCTGCAGCGTGCACGCCTCGCACCTAGCGGCGATGGCACGTGCCGCCGGGCTCACCGCCCGCAACCAGAGCATCCAGCGACACTGCACGGCCGAGGTCTGGTGGGACGACGCCTGGCACATGCTCGACGCATCGCTCGTCAACTACTTCCCCAAGCCCGACGGGACAATCGCCTCGGTCGACGAGATCATCGCCGCCATCACCGAATGGTACAAGGAGCACCCGGAACTCAAGGGGAACCCGGACGCGCTGGAGACGTTCCGGAAGAACCCGGGGTGGAAACAGGGCCCGAAGCTCCTGGCCGATTGTCCCTTCTACGGGGAGGACGGGCTGCTTCCGGCCACCTTCCCGTGGCAGTGCGGGTGGCCCGAGACCATGCGGGAATACGACGGCACCCGGCAGTTCGTCTACGAGAGCGGATACTCGATGGGGTATCAGGTGAACGTGCAGCTTCGCGAAGGCGAGCGGCTGGTGCGCAACTGGTCCAACCGGGGACTGCACCTTCAGATGGGAGAGACGGACAAGGCCGGCAGAATTCCACAGAGCCTCGAAGGCAAGATCGGCGAGGGGCCGTTCCGCTACTCGCCGAAGTACGGCGACCTTGCGCCCGGACGCATCGGCAACGGTGTTCGCGAATACGACGTGCCCCTGGCGTCGGGAGCGTTCCGCGGCGGGGCGCTCCGTGCCGAGAACCTC
>Ga0307379_10014615_pt1 | contig 10109 bp, 8 predicted proteins | sample UN2MG_FD_202237 | JGI IMG/M metagenome (GOLD analysis project Ga0307379, IMG submission 202237) | Soil microbial communities from Risofladan, Vaasa, Finland - UN-2 | ecosystem: Environmental > Terrestrial > Soil > Coastal area > Acid sulfate soil | place: Finland: Risofladan, Vaasa | collected... | reverse complement strand
AGGCCCTGCGGAAATCGGGGAACCGGCCGGAGTGGATGATACTGGAAGTGCTCCCGGTGCTGCCGCCGGACCTGAGGCCGCTGGTGCCGCTCGACGGAGGGCGGTTCGCCACCTCGGACCTCAACGACCTCTACCGGACCGTGATAAACCGCAATAACCGCCTCCGCAAGCTAATCGAGCTCAAGGCGCCGGACGTTATCCTGCGCAACGAGAAGCGGATGCTCCAGGAGTCGGTGGACGCGCTCCTGGACAACGGCCGGCGCGGCTACGCCGTCCGGGGCGTAAACAACAGGCCGCTCAAGTCGCTCTCCGATAACCTGAAGGGCAAGTTGGGGCGCTTCCGCCAGAACCTGCTGGGCAAGCGGGTCGATTACTCCGGCCGCGCGGTCATCGTCGTCGGCCCCGAACTGAAGCTCCACGAGTGCGGCATTCCCAAGAAGATGGCGCTGGAGCTCTTCAAGCCGTTCATCATCCAGAAGCTCGAGGAGCACGGCTTCGTCCACACGATCAAGAGCGCCAAGCGGCTCGTCGAACAGGTGAAACCCGAGGTGTGGGACATCCTCGAGGAAGTCATCCGCGACTACCCGGTAATGCTCAACCGCGCGCCGACGCTGCACCGGTTGGGTATCCAGGCGTTCAAGCCGGTCCTGGTGGAGGGGTCCGCCATCCGGATACATCCGCTGGTGTGCACCGCCTTCAACGCCGACTTCGACGGCGACCAGATGGCGGTCCACGTGCCCATCTCGCCCGAGGCCCAGCTGGAGGCCAAGCTCCTCATGGCCAGCACCCGCAACATCCTCTCGCCGGCCCACGGCAAACCGGTCGCCACGCCGACGCAGGATATCGTCCTCGGGTGCTACGCCCTCACCAAGCCCAAGGACGGCGAGAAGGGCGAGGGTAAGGCCTTCGCCGACCCCGACGAGGCAATCCTGGCCTACGAGCTGGGCGAAGTGGGGCGGTACGCCAAGGTCAAAGTGCGCCTTTACGGCGAGCTCATCGATACCACCGTGGGCCGGGTCCTTTTCAACGAAGTCCTACCCGACGGTTTCGTATTCGTCAATAAGACCGTGGACAAGAAAACGGTGGGCGCCATAATCGCGGAAGTGTATAAAAACTACGGCCTCGCCCGCACCGTGACGTTGCTCGACGACCTCAAGGAGCTGGGGTTCTTGCACGCCACGCTCGCGGGCGTCACTTTCGGCGTCGACGACCTCGTCATCCCGCCCGAGAAGGTGGCGCTTATTGAAGAGACCAAGGGCGAGGTCGAGAAGATCGACCGGCTTTACAAGCAGCAGGCGATCACCTACGGCGAGCGGTACAACATGGTTATCGACGCCTGGACGCGGATGACCGACGTCCTGGGCGAGCTGGTTTTCGATCGATTGGCGAAGGACGCCAAGGGATTCAACCCGGTCTTCATTATGGCCGACTCGGGCGCCCGCGGCTCGCAGAACCAGATCCGGCAGCTCTGCGGCCTGCGGGGCCTTATGGCCAAACCGCAGAAGAAGATCACGGGCCGCATCGGCGAAATTATCGAACAGCCCATTCTCTCCAACTTCCGCGAGGGGCTGTCGGTTCTGGAGTACTTCATCTCGACGCACGGCGGCCGGAAGGGCCTGGCCGACACCGCGCTCAAGACCGCCGACGCCGGTTACCTCACGCGCCGTTTGGTGGACGCGGCGCACGACCTGATAGTTACGGAAGGTGACTGCCACACGCTCCTGGGCATCGAGATGACGCCGTTGAAAGAGGGCGAGGAGGTAATCGAGTCGCTGGGAGACCGCGTCCTGGGCCGCGTGGCGTTGGAGGACGTGTACGACCCGGTTACGGGCGAGCTTATCGTCGCGGCCAACCAGCTCATCGACGAGGGGGAAGCCGAGAAGATCGAGATGTCGAACGTGACGTCGGCCAAGATCCGTTCCGTGCTGACGTGCGAGTCGCGCCGGGGCGTGTGTACGCTGTGTTACGGAAAGAACCTCGCGACCGGCAAGCTCGTGAACGGGGGAGAGGCGGTGGGCGTGATCGCCGCCCAGTCTATCGGCGAGCCGGGGACGCAGCTCACGTTGCGGACCTTCCACGTCGGCGGGACGGCGAGCCGCATCGTCGAGCAGTCGCGGATCGCGGCCAAGGTCGCGGGCAAGGCGCGCTTCGATCGCCTGCGCAAGGTCGAGCGGGCGGACGGTTCCACGATCGTGCTGTCCCGCAATACCGAACTCGTCATCGTCGACGAGGAGGGCCGGGACCGCATCAAATACACGGTGCCGTACGGCGCGTTGTTGAAGGTCGAAGACGGCCAGGTCCTCGAACGCGGCGATATCGTATATGAGTGGGACCCCTACAGCGAGCCGATTCTCGCGGACGTCGCCGGGAAGGTGGAATTCCGCGACATCATCGACGGCGTGACGCTGCGCGAGGAGGTCGACGCCGCGGGCCTTATCCAGCGCGTCGTCGTGGGCGGGACGCGGCGCAAGGACCTCGACCCTCACATCGTGGTCCGCACCGCCGGGAAAAATATCGAGTATGCCGTGCCCTTCGGCGGCTACCTCAACGCCCACGAGGGCGAGAAGGTCGAAGCCGGCTACTTGCTGGTGAAGCTGCCGCGCGAGATCGGCAAAACGCGCGACATCACCGGCGGCCTGCCGCGCGTCGCCGAATTGTTCGAGGCGCGGCGGCCCAAGAACCCGGCCATCATCGCCGAGATCGACGGCCACGTCGAGATAAAGGGAACCAAGAAAGGGAAGCGTAAGATCGTCGTCGCGGGCGAGCACCAGGCGAAGGAGTACGAGATACCGCAGGGCAAACACTTGAAGGTCCACGAGGGCGACTTCGTGACCGCCGGCCAGCAGCTGTGCGACGGCAACATCGACCCCCACGACATCCTGCGCGTGAAAGGCGACAAAGAGGTTCAGGAGTACCTCGTCAACGAGATCCAGGAGGTATACCGCCTCCAGGGGGTCGAGATCAACGACAAACACCTCGAGTGTATCGTCCGCAAGATGCTGCGCAAGGTCAAGATCGAGACCGTGGGCAATACGAACCTCCTCCCCGAGCAGAACGTAGAAAAGTTCGTTTTCCGGGACGTTAACGAGAAAATGATCGCGAGCGGCAAGAAGCCGGCGACGGCGAGCCCGATTTTGCAGGGGATTACCGAGGCGGCGCTTTCTACCGACTCGTTCATCAGCGCGGCCTCGTTCCAAAAAACTACCCACATCTTGGCGGAGGCGGCGTTCTCCGGCAAGCGCGATCACCTCCTGGGTCTGAAGGAGAACGTCATAATGGGGCACTTGATACCCGCGGGCCTCGGCACGTTCGATCCTGCGAAGATGCATCTGAAATTCAAGGGGAAGGCCGAGGCGGAGGCGGAGGAAGCCAAAGAGGAACTGGTCCGAGAAAACTAACGGCGGCTGCCGCGTCGCCGCGTCGGAGGAAAATATGCCAACCATCAATCAGCTCGTGCGCCACGGCCGCAAGAAGGCGCAGAAGAAATCGAAATCGCCGGCCCTCGCGAAGTGTCCGCAGCGGCGGGGCGTCTGTACGCGCGTGTGGACCGTAACGCCCAAGAAGCCGAACTCGGCGCTGCGGAAAGTCGCGCGCGTGCGGCTTACCACCGGCACCGAGGTCACGGCCTATATCCCGGGCGTGGGCCACAACCTGCAGGAGCACTCGATCGTAATGGTGCGCGGCGGCCGCGTTAAGGATATCCCCGGCGTCCGCTATCACGTCATCCGCGGCATCCTCGACGCCTCCGGCGTGGCGGACCGGACGCACAGCCGCTCGAAATACGGCGCCAAGAGGCCCAAGAAGGCCAAATAGACGAGGCCGGTACCCCTTGCGGGATTAAGCGGAGGTTTATCGATTAATGGCGCGCTCCCACAGAGCCGAAAAGAAGAATTGGCCGTCGGACCCCAAGTACGGCTCGCCGCTCGTGACGAGGTTCATGAATAACATAACCGTGCGGGGTAAGCGGTCGGTGGCGGAACGCATCTTCTACGGCGCCATGGACATCATCGCCGAAAAAACGGGCGAGGACGCCCTGGCGGTTTTCAGCCGGGCTATCAACAACGTAAAACCGTCGTTGGAAGTCAAGTCCCGGCGCGTCGGCGGCGCCACGTACCAGGTGCCGGTGGAAGTTCCCCAAGCCCGGCGGGTGGCGCTGGCTATCCGTTGGATAAAGGCCGCCGCCAAAGCGAGGCCGGAGCACGAGATGGTTAACAAGCTGGCCGGGGAAATACTCGATGCCGCCAAAGGTTCCGGGGCGGCGCATAAGAAAAGGGAGGACACCCACCGTATGGCGGAGGCGAATAAGGCGTTCGCCCATTACCGTTGGTAGTTTTCTCGATGGGGGGCGGCGGCCGGTTGATGTTGTTCGGCTGGGTACAAAGCGCATATTGCGATGACGGTTAATCCTCTTCGGTACCGGGAAGGGCGCGGACCATCCCCGGCCGGGGATGGTTTTGTTTAGCCCCTGGATTATGACTCGGAAATCGCCCATAGACAAAGTCCGCAACGTGGGTATCGCGGCCCACGTCGACGCCGGCAAGACGACCGTGACGGAGCGGGTCTTGTACTACACGGACAAGACCTACAAGATCGGCGAGGTGGACGAGGGCGCGGCCGAGATGGATTGGATGGAGCTGGAGCGCGAGCGCGGCATTACGATAACCGCGGCCGCGACTACCGTATCCTGGCGGGGGCATAGAATAAATATCATCGACACGCCGGGCCACGTCGACTTCACCGTCGAGGTCGAGCGGTCGTTGCGCGTGCTGGACGGCGTCGTGGTCGTGTTGTGCGCCGTGGGATGCGTCGAACCTCAGTCCGAGACCGTGTGGCGCCAGGCGGATCGCTACCACGTTCCCCGCCTCGTCTTCGTCAACAAGATGGACCGCGTGGGGGCCGATTTCTTCCGGGCGATGCAGGAGCTCCGCGAGAGGTTGGCCGCGAACGCGGTCCCCCTCCAGGTGCCGATCGGGGTCGAGGATACCTTCGTGGGCGTTACCGACCTTGTAACCATGAAGCCGTACATATTCGACGCCGACACCCTCGGGAAGAACTACGACCCGATAAGCCTGTATAGCCTGCGCGAGGACCGCCAGGCCGAGATCATGACGTGGCGCAAGAACCTGGTCGAGGCCGTGGCCGAAGTGGACGAGGTGGCGATGGACGCGTACCTCGCGGGCCGCGAACTCGACACGGCGGAGCTGGTCGCGGCGATCCGCCGCGCGACGCTCAACTACGCTATCGTGCCGGTGTTGTGCGGTTCCGCGCTGCGCAACATCGGCATCCAGCTGCTCATCGACGCCGCCGTCGACTTCTTGCCGTCGCCGGTGGACGTGCCCCCCGTGGTCGGCCAGCGGCCGGGCGGCAAGGAGACCGAGGTCCGGCAGGCGGCCGACGAAGAGCCCTTCTCCGCGCTGGCCTTCAAGACCATGTCCGACGCGTACGTGGGACGGCTTACGTTCATGCGGGTCTATTCCGGGACGCGGAAATCGGGCGCGGCCGCCTTCAACGCCAATACGGGCAAAAAGGAGAAATTGGGCCGTCTGCTGGAAATGCACGCCAACGACCGCGACGACGTCGAAGCCGTCTACGCCGGCGATATCGCCGCGGTCGTGGGCCTCAAGAATACCTTCACGGGCGATACGCTGTGCGACGAGAAGCACCCGATCCTGCTCGAGCGCATACGGTTCCCCGAGCCGGTCGTCTCGGTCGCGATCGAACCCAAGACCAAGGCGGACGAGGAAAGCTTGAACGAGGCGCTGGCCAAGTTGGCCGAGGAGGACCCGACCTTCAAAGTGCGGTACGACGACGCCACGGGCCAAACGATAATATCGGGGATGGGCGAGCTGCACCTGGACATATTGGCGAAGCGGATGACGCGCGAGTTCGGCGTCACCGCCAACGTGGGGCCGCCGCAGGTGGCCTACAAGGAGACCGTCTCGGCCGTGGGCCGGGGCGAAGGGAAGTTCGTCAAACCGTCCGGCGCCAAGGGGCAATACGGCCACGTGGGCCTGGAGGTCCGGCCCTACCCGGAAGGCCATTTCTTGTTCGAGAATCGCCTCCCGGCCGGCGTCCTCGAGAAAGAGTACGTCGCGGCTACGGAGCGGGGGGTGCGGGGCGCGCTGGAGGCGGGGGTGCAGGCCGGGTTCCCCGTGACCGGCCTGGCGGTCGCGCTGTACGACGGCTCGTCGCATCCGGTGGAGTCGACGCCCATAGCTTTCGAGATCGCGGCGCAGCAGGCGTTCCGCGAGGCCATGCGCAAAGCCCACCCGGAGCTCCTCGAGCCGTACGGCGTTATGGAAATCGTGACGCCGGAAGTTTACGTCGGCGACGTTGTCAACGATCTCAACGGCCGTCGTTCCGAGGTGGTCGGTATGGACCGCCGCGCCGACGCCCAGATAATCAAGGCCCTATGCCCGATCGTGGAGACTTTCGGCTACGCCACCGGCCTGCGCTCGATAACGCAAGGCCGCGCTACCTATTCGCTCGAGTTCCTACGTTACGATAAAGTGCCGCGGAATATCGCCGACCAGATCCTGCGGCGGACGCGCGGTTTCGTCCCCGAATTCTGACGGCCGGGAACCCGGAGAGGGCGTAAAAAAGCTTTACTTATCAGGTGTTTTATGTTATACATCACAACTTCGCGCTCCGGCCCGCCCGCCGCGGCCGGCGCGGTCGACCAATACCAAACGAAAGTTGTGACAAATAGTCCAACGGTAGCTACAGTATCTCCTACCGCGTAAGGATATCGGAGGTCGCACGCCATGGCCAAAGCGAAATTCGAGCGGACGAAGCCGCACGTCAACGTGGGGACGATAGGGCACGTGGACCACGGGAAGACGACGTTGACGAGCGCGATAACGCGGGTGCTGGCGCACAAGGGTATGGCGGAGTACATGGACTTCTGGGCTATAGACAAGGCGCCGGAGGAGAAGGAGCGGGGGATAACTATCGCGGTGGCGCACGTGGAGTACGAGACGGAGAACCGGCACTACGCGCACATCGACTGTCCGGGGCACGCGGACTACGTGAAGAACATGATCACGGGGGCGGCGCAGATGGACGGGGCGGTGTTGGTGGTGTCGGCGGCGGACGGGCCGATGCCGCAGACGCGGGAGCACATATTGCTGGCGCGGCAGGTGGGGGTGCCGGCGATGGTGGTATTTTTGAACAAGGTGGACATGGTGGACGACCCGGAGCTATTGGACCTGGTGGAGCTGGAGGTGCGGGAGCTGCTCTCCCAGTACGAGTTTCCGGGGGACGAGATACCGTTCGTGCGGGGCTCGGCGCTGAAGGCGATGGAGAACGGGGAGTGGGAGGCGGAGGAGACGAAGTGCGTGCACGAGCTATTGGCGGCGGTGGACGACTACATCCCGACGCCGGAGCGGGACGTGGACAAGCCGTTCTTGATGCCGGTGGAGGACGTGTTCACGATAACGGGGCGGGGAACGGTGGCGACGGGCCGGGTGGACCGGGGCAGGGTCCATACGGGGGAGGAGATAGAGCTGGTGGGATTGAATCCGAAGCCGATAAAGACGGTGTGCACGGGAGTGGAGATGTTCCGCAAGACGCTGGACGAGGGGCAGGCCGGGGACAACATCGGCGTGCTGCTGCGGGGCGTGGAGCGGGAAGAGGTGGAGCGCGGGATGGTGGTGGCGAAGCCGGGCTCGATAACGCCGCACACGAAGTTCACGGGCGGAGTGTACGTGTTGACGAAGGAGGAGGGGGGTCGGCACAAGCCGTTCTTCGACGGGTACCGGCCGCAGTTCTACTTCCGGACGACGGACGTGACGGGTTCCATCAAGCTGCCGGAAGGCGTGGACATGGTGATGCCGGGCGACAACGTGTCGATGAAGGTGGAGCTGATAACCCCCATCGCGATGGAGAAGGAGCTGCGGTTCGCCATCCGCGAGGGCGGCCGTACCGTCGGCGCCGGCGTCGTAACCGAGATCGAAGAGTAAAGTCATGGCCCTAAAAGGTGCAAACCAGGTAATCACCCTCGAGTGCACGGTGTGCAAAGAGCGCAACTATACCACGACGAAGAACAAGAAAAAGCACACCGAACGCCTCGAGCTGAATAAATATTGCCCGCGTTGTTGTAAGCACACGCCCCACCGGGAAATAAAATAGGGTCATAGCTCAATTTGGGAGAGCACCGGATTCCAAATCCGGCGGTTGGGGGTTCAAGTCCCTCTGGCCCTGAATACGCGATAACCGACGAGGTGACGAGAAGCCTATGCGCAGACTGTGGAATTTCCTGGTAGAGGTCCGGGCCGAGTTGAAGAAGGTGACCTGGCCCACCTGGATCGAGGTTTTCTCGTCGACCGTCGTGGTAATCATAACGACCCTTATTTTCGCCGTTATGATAGGGATTTGGGATAAAGTGCTCATGGAGCTGATGTTGCTCATCCTTTAACGCGGGCGGGCGAGGTGGCTTTGGCCGACGAAGAAATAAAGACCGCGACGCCGGGGGAAGAGGGGACGGAGGTCCAACCCGAAGGGCCCGAATCCCCCCAGTACCGCGTCCGGCTGGAAGACCCGGACGTGCGGTGGTACGTCATCCACACGTTGACCGGCCACGAGCAGAAGGTCAAGGCGGCTATCGACCGCGGCGTGGCCGAGCGGAACCTCGGCGACTACATCTTCAACGTCCTCGTCCCCGCCGAGGAGGTCACCACCCAGACGAAGCAGGGCAAGAGCGTCCGGAGAAAGGTCTTCTTCCCCGGCTACGTCCTCGTCCAGATGAAGGTGAGCGAGGACTCCTGGGGGTTTATCAGGCGCACCGGCGGCGTGACCGGTTTCGTCGGCTCGGGTTCGGCCCCCTCGCCGCTGTCCGACGACGAGGTCCAGATCGTTATCGACCAGATCGAGGGCCGCAAGCCGCAGCTCGAGGTCGAGTTCGACTTCGAGGAGGGCGACGTCGTAAACATCATCTCCGGCCCCTTCGCCAATTTCTCCGGCGTGGTGGAGGAGATTTACCCCGACCGCGGCAAGTGCAAGGTCATGGTTACCATCTTCGGCCGCGCGACGGCGGTGGAGCTGGATATTTCGGAAGTCGATAAGGGACGTTAGGGCCGGGTGCTCCGGCCGGAGGCCTTCGGGTATGGCGAGCAAGCGCGAGATAGCGAAGATAAAGTTGCAGGTGCCGTCGGCGCAGGCCAACCCCGCGCCGCCGGTGGGGCCGGCGCTGGGCCAGCACGGCGTGAACATCATGGCCTTCTGCCAGCAGTTCAACGAGGCCACGAAGGACAAACCGGGCCTCATCGTGCCGGTCATCATTACGGTTTACCACGACAAGTCGTTCACGTTCGAGACCAAGACGCCCCCCGCGGCGGTCCTCCTCAAGAAAGCGGCCAACATCGCCAAGGGGTCGCCCGAGCCGAACCGGGAGAAAGTGGCCGCCGTGACGTACGCCCAGGTGGAAGAGATAGCGCGCTCGAAGATGCCGGACCTCAACGCGGCGTCGCTCGAGGCCGCGGTGAAGATAATCGAAGGGACCGCCCGCTCGATGGGGATCACGATTGAGGAGAATTAGCTCCGGAACCGGAGGCCGTAAGCCGTGGCGGGAAAGAAGTACCTGGAAGGTAAAAAGAAAGTCGACCGGGAAGTCGAGTACTCCGTAAAAGATTCGGTCAATTTAGTCCGGGAGGCGGCCTACGCCGGGTTCGACGAGACGGTGGACCTCGCGTTCCGCCTCGGCGTCGACCCGCGCCACGCCGACCAGATGGTGCGCGGCTCCGTGGTTTTGCCCCACGGGACCGGCAAAGCGGTGCGGGTCCTGGTTCTGGCCAAGGGCGAGAAGGTGCGCGAGGCGCTGGACGCCGGGGCCGATTTCGCGGGCCTCGACGAGTACGTGACCAAGATCGAAAAGGAGAACTGGCTCGAGTTTGACCGCATCGTCGCGACGCCCGACGTCATGAAGGACGTGGCGAAGCTGGGCAAGTTGCTCGGGCCCCGCGGCCTGATGCCCAGCCCCAAGACCGGAACCGTGACGTTCGAGGTCGAAAAAGCGGTGGCCGACATCAAAAAGGGCAAGGTCGACTACCGCGTCGACAAGTTGGGCAACGTCCACATGACCGTGGGCCGTATGTCTTTCACCCCGGAACAGC
>Ga0307379_10014611_pt1 | contig 10110 bp, 9 predicted proteins | sample UN2MG_FD_202237 | JGI IMG/M metagenome (GOLD analysis project Ga0307379, IMG submission 202237) | Soil microbial communities from Risofladan, Vaasa, Finland - UN-2 | ecosystem: Environmental > Terrestrial > Soil > Coastal area > Acid sulfate soil | place: Finland: Risofladan, Vaasa | collected... | reverse complement strand
GTGTGGTTGTAGTAGCGGCCGCCGGCAACAACGGTAGCACCGCTGCCTTCTACCCGGCCTACTATACCAACGCCATGGCTGTTGGTGCTACTGATGCTAATGACGCTATGCCATCCTGGTCAAATCGTGGTGACTGGGTAGATGTAGCTGCCCCTGGTGATTACATTTACTCTTGTGTGCCGGGTGCACAATATGGGTACAAATTCGGCACATCGATGGCTTCACCCCATGTAGCGGGCCTTGCTGCTCTGGTTTTCTCGGTAGCCACCGACACTAATAGTAATGGGATGCTGAATGATGAAGTGAGGTCTAGGATAGAGGACACCTGTGACTCCGTAGTTATCGACGTGTCTCATGGTCGCATAAACGCTTATAAGGCAGTAAGGTCGCCATCAACACCGGCGGCGATAACCGACCTCGCCGTCAGTACTTTTTCAACAAACTCGGTCACCCTTGACTGGGCAGCCACCGGCAGCAATGGCGGCTCAGGCACGGCTTCACAATATGACATCCGGTACTCGACTTCGCCGATAACGGAAGCGAGCTGGGATTCCGCGACACAGTGTACAGGAGAGCCGACCCCACAGCCGGCGGGGAGCAGAGAAAGTTTCGAGGTAGTTGGGCTCTCACCGGCCACGATGTACTACTTCGCGCTAAAGGCAGCGGACGATGTGCCTAACTGGTCGGACCTTTCCAATGTGGTTGGCGGCTCTACCGGGGTTGCCACATCGGTGGGCTCGAATGTGACCGTTGCTCTGCCTGGTGCAGTGGTGACATTCGGCAATGTTGCCACACAGGGAGCCACTGCTGTGGCCATATTGTCGCAGAACAGATGTGGCAGTCTCCCTGCCAAAGTTGAAGCTTTATACTACATGGATATCAGTACCACAGCGGCTTATGGCGGCCCGATAACGGTTGGTATCCTGATTAACCAAATAGATGTCGCAGACCCACAGAAGCTATCGCTCCTGCACTGTAACGGAGTCCAATGGGTGGATGTGACAGCCTCAGTTGATGAAGTCAATAACATTGTTTATGGCCAGGTGACGAGTCTGTCTGATTTCGCGCTCGCAGAAGCAGGTGGTTGCTTCATTGCAACTGCAGCTTATGGGTCTTATCTAGAGAGCCATGTAAATACCCTCCGCAGCTTCCGAGACCAGTATTTAGAGACCAACCCCCTGGGCTCAGCTTTCGTGTCGCTCTACTACAAGGTGAGCCCACCGATTGCAGATTACATAGAGAAGCATCCAACACTGAAGCCGATTGTAAGGGCTGGTCTGATGCCCGCGGTGGGCATGAGCAAAGTAGCGCTGGACACCACGACAGCCGAGAAGGCGGCTATCTTAGCATCGCTGTTGCTTCTTTCCGTCTTAGTGGCTCTTTGGTTGAGGCGTAGGTCTCTAAGCAAGGAGAGGCACTGATAAGTGCTCTCGGCCGCTAACCTAGATGTGCAGTTGATAGGGAAAATAGTTTTGCAATGACTAAATATTTGAGACTTGCACGCATTACTGCCTGGCCCGCTTCGCTGTTTAGCTTCGCGGTTGGCTTTGGAACCGGGGCGACAGAGTGGACCACCTGGGAAGATACACTGTTCGGTTTACTCTCTGTTTTATCTTTTTTTAGCTTTGCCTTCGCTTTGAACTTCTACTCCGACAAGGATGTGGACAGGTATCATGACGGCTGGCAAAAAGATATTAAGCTATCAGAACAACCTCTGTTAACGGGAGAGGTTACCGATAGGGAATGCAGAATCTTCTGCATTCTGACATTCATCCTGGCCATTGTTTTTGCCTGGCTTGTGAGCGGCCTCGTTGCATTGCTTATGTTTGGCGCTTGTTTGGTAGGAGGCATATTCTATTCTCACCCTTCGATTAGGTTTAAAGGTAAGCCAGGTGCTGACATTGCGTGTATGTCTACCTTATCCACGCTCCTCTTCTTGGCGGGGTATGTAGTTGCATTGGGGAAATTGCCGAGCTGGCCAATGCTCCTCTTCTTCTCAATCTTTTCCGCTATCGTATATATTCCAACAGTTGTCAGCGACTACCAGTATGATGCTCGTGCTGGGATTAGAACCTCCGCAGTTGTATTTGGCCAGCGCAATTTGCTTAAAGCTATGACGGTTTTTTGTGTTTGTGCCTTCCCTGTCGCATGGTTGATAGTCTCGGGGCCATATCCCGTTGGGGCTAAGACATGTATTGTTATAGCCTGTGTAGCGTCATCAATCTATACCCTAACAGCGTGGAAATCTTTGAAGCCACCGCATCTAGTCGTGCCTGTGCTCAGCAAGCATTCACGAGAGGCAATCACGTCTTTTGGCGTGATTGCGCTACTATTTTTGTGCTGGGGCTTTTTTAGACTTTACTCCCATAGCTATATACCGTGGGATCCGTTTCTATGATCGTACGGTGTTTTAAATGGACGCGTATCCAGTTCAGTATATAGCTTAAGGCATTCAGCGATTGCCCAAAAAATAGTGGACCTTGTGTGCCAAGAATGACGTATATGACGAGGTAGGGGTTATACAGGGCGAACATTTTGAAGGAACGCAAGAGTCCCAACAAGCTAGAACCTGGATGCGATTTGCATATTACCTGATTTGTATCCCCAGTTACTTTAGCAAATCTGAGAATAATCAGGCTTTTTTAAGCAATTGCAGGCTTACCTCGGCGGCTTTCTTGCCTGAGAGGAACATGCCGCCGAAGATAGCACCCATCCTGGGCGAGCCGAAGACGGCATTGGCTGCCATACCAGTGACTACCAGGCCAGGATAGGCTTCTTTGGTGTTCCTTACCAGTGCCTTTTCACCGGCATCGGCCTGCATGGATTTCTCGCCTATTACTTCGCCTGTCTTTGTCCTCAGCTTGGGCCCAAGTTTCTTTACTACTATGCGGCAGATTTCAGAATCATGCCCTGTGGCGTCTATAGCCACCTTTGACCTTATAGATAGAGGGTCTACATGCAGCTTTGCCATCGAGGTAGCAGTCCAGTTCAGGACCAAACCGTTTATTCTGTCAGCCTCGTCAATCATAACGTCTTCGACGCTTATCAGATTGAAAATCTTCACCCCGGCCTTTATCGTCCTGGAGCAAATTGTGGCGACAGTCTCCAGAGAATCGGCGACATAGTAGCCTTTTTGATATTTGGTGGTTCGGACTTCGAACTCGTCCAGTATTCTTTTCCCCTCTTCCTGAACCACTATGCGGTTGAACATCATGCCGCCGCCCGGCATACCTCCGCCAACCCTCAGGCTTTTTTCGAATATTGCCGTTTTGACTCCCTGTTTAGCCAGATAATAGGCGGCGGTCATGCCGGATGGTCCCGCCCCTGCGATAGCCACGTCCACTTCCAGATTGTTAAGGAACTCTTTGGTGAAGCTCTCTATTATTGCTTTAGATATGACTATTTCGTCTATTTTCACAGATTCCTCCACTTTTCAACGGCTATTTGTGATTCTTCGCTTAGCAGAGTATTGTGCTAGTACCAAGATATTTAGCGACCAGTTCCATAGCACAGTATTTGCCACACATGCTGCAGCCGGCGCTCGTAGTGCCTCGCTGCTCGTGGGCTTTTCTGGCTCTGGGCGGGTCTATGGATAGTTTAATCTGCCTTTCCCAGTCAAGGCTCTTGCGGGCTTGGGACATCTCTCTATCCCAATTCAGAGCGCCTTTCGCACCCTTTATAATGTCTCCGGCGTGGGCAGCGATGCGAGCGCCGATAACACCTTCTCTCACGTCATCTGGGTCGGGGAGTGAGAGATGCTCGGAGGGGGTGACGTAACAGAGATAGTCTGCGCCTGCTGCGGCAGCGATGGCACCTCCGATGGCGGCGGTGATATGGTCGTATCCTGCAGCGATGTCGGTCACCAGAGGACCCAGCACATAGAAGGGCGCCCCCTTGCATACAAGCTTCTCCAGTTGGACATTAGCCGCTATCTGGTCGAGAGGCATATGGCCGGGCCCTTCTACCATTACCTGTACACCGGCGGCTCTGCTGCGCTCTACCAATTCACCGATAGTGAGCAGCTCCTCTATCTGGGCACGGTCTGAGGCATCTGCCAGACTGCCGGGTCGGAGACCATCGCCCAGGCTTAGAGTGACATCGTATTTGCGGGCAATCTCAAGCAGACGGTCGAAGTGCTCATATAATGGATTTTCCTTGTCGTTATGCAACATCCAGCCGATGGTGAAGGCACCGCCCCGTGAAACGACGTCTGTTACCCTTTTTGCCTTTCTCAGTCGGTCTACAGCCTTCAGTGTGATGCCGCAGTGCACGGTCATAAAGTCGACCCCATCCTCTGCCTGCTCCTGTATCGCAGCGAAGATGTGGTCAACGGGCATGGCAACGATGGAGCTCCACCTGTCGATGGCTTCGATTCCCGCCTGATATATGGGAACAGTGCCTATGGGAAGTGATGTTGCGGCTATGATGGCACGACGTATAGCAGAGATATCGCCGCCGGTGCTCAGGTCCATCACGGTGTCTGTCTGAGCATCGACCGCCGCTCTCAGCTTTGCCAGCTCGGTATCGACATTCGCGAAGTCCGGCGAGGTGCCTATGTTGGCATTTACCTTGGTGCGCAGCCCTTTGCCAATACCGCAGGGCTCAACTCCCCGATGGTTAATGTTGACAGGTATTACAATCAGACCGTCGGCAACACCCTGACGCACCGATTCCGGCTCAACGCTCTCCTTTTTGGCAACGGCCTTCATAGCAGGAGATATAGTCCCTTTTTGTGCCAGCTCTAACTGTGTCATTCTCGTCCCCTCCCTAAAAACAAAAAACCAAGAACCTGAATCTGCGGCAGTTCTTGGTCGAGAACCGCGCCTTCCTACGCTCGAATTACCGAGATCAGGTTCCAAGGGTTATCCCGAATCAGTCGGGATTCTCAGCCTGTGAGCACCCCTAGCGGTTTGTATTCAATTTTCTATGAAACAAACATACAACAAAATAACATAAAATGCAAGTGCAATTTTAACGATGGTTGGAACACAGCTTGCTCAGACAGCAGTTTCGGCAAATCGGGGTCTTTTTGCAGACTTCTTTGCCGTGTCGGACAAACAGGGCGTGGTATTCGTTGAACAATTTCTCGTCGGCGGGGAGATTTTCCATGAACAGCGCCTGATATGATGAGTAATCTTCTCTAGCTGGATTGAGTCCGAGTCTGCTGGTAATACGGCGCGTGTAGGCATCGATGACAAAAATGGGTTTGTGTGCAGCGTAGAGGATTATAGAATCCGCAGTTTCCGGACCTATTCCGTGTATATTGAGAAGCTCATTGCGCAGAGTGGAGATGTCAAGCGAGAAAAGGCTTTCTAGAGAATCCTGATGAACTGCCCCCAGGTATTCAACGAACGCCTTGAGCTTCAACGCCTTTGCGTTGTAGTAACCTGAAGGATAGATTAGCTCTGCAATCTTGCTGAGTTCCAGCTTGCGGAGAGAGACAGGATTCAGCGCCTCCGCCTTTTTGAGATTGGCGATGGCTTTCTCTACATTGCCCCAGGCTGCGGATTGCGTGAGTATGGCTCCGACAATAATCTCGAAAGGGGTGTCGCCGGGCCACCAGTGCTGGGAACCGTAGCGAGCGAACAGCACCTGATAAATTTCGTTTAACCTTTGGCTTATGAGACGTGAATTGCTTCTGCTTTTTTCACGAACTGTTCGCTTCGTGTTAGGCATGTGTTTGTGCTGGTTTGAGGATGTTTACTCGGAATCCTCTTGCCTTAATTTATATACCCAGCGCGGTGCTTTGATGTTAATTATGGAGTCGCCTGGCAGGTAGGGTTTTATATCTACAACAGGAGTGCCATCAAGAGCATCGAGGCCAACAACTTTAAGTAGACTTCCTTTTCTCTCCAGAAGCTTAACGATAGTCACACCCAGAGGGTTGGGTCTAACCGGACTGCGTGTGGCAAGCACTCCCACCAGTGGCAGGTCCGGTCTCATCTGGGGATGGATTTTCAGGGCAAGGTATTCCTTGACAGGGCTGAGGTGCATCCAGAAAACAACTATGATATGGGAAAATTTTTCCAGGCCATCCAAGGCCTCCTCGAGGTCGGGGCTGAATATAAGCAGAGAAACCACCTTTTCCCATTTGTGCTTTCCCATCTCTTTGATTTCGTTTCTGACTACGGCTATTGGCTCCAGCGTCATCGTAGCCTGGCCTTTTTCTGCTTGATTCAATTTACTCTCCTGTCGAATCATAATTTTAGAATTTGCTTTTTTTGAATTGTCCAGGTTCGCGTTTTCTCAGTTTGAACCAGGGATGGAAACTGATTATGGAATCAACGGGGATTTCTTCATTTCCGGTTCCATTCACAACCATACCTAGACACATCAGATAATCGGCGATTCGGTCGGGCAGGAGGAAGTGTTCCGCCACGTACCTTTGTCCTCTCTTGCCCACATCTTCGGCAATCCACGGATTTTTCAGCAGTTGGATTACTTTTTGTGCGGTCTTGCGAGGCGTCTCGTAAAAATAACCCGTATCACCTTCCCTTATCTGGAGGGGGATAGCACCTACATTGCTTGCTATCACAGGCTTGCACTTCCACAAAGCTTCAGTTATGACCAGACCGAAGCCCTCTCTGGTAGACGGCTGCATTATTACGCTTGCTGCTCGCTGGAGGGCGTTGACTTCCAGCCAGTTCTCCAGACGATTTGCCAGGGGCAGATTGAGTACATGAATATCCTTTTCATCCTTTGTATCGTTATATATCTTGGCCAGAATCCTTTCACCTTCGGGGTCATCAGATGCCAGGCCTCCTGCGAGCACAAGCTGGCATTTTATTTCTTTTCTTACTAAACGGAAGGCGGCAATGGTTCTATCCAGCCCTTTCCAAGGGTCGAATCTGCCGATTTGAACTATAAGCGGGACCCTTGTGTCTAAATGATATTTGGCAAGTACCCGGTCTATTTCCTGCTTACTCAGTTCTCTGTTCTTCTCAGACAGGGGGTCGATGAAGGGTGGTATTATGAATTTTGGCAGGGGCCAGCGCGAAACGACGTAGTGAGCCGCTGAGAATATAGCAGCATTATAGTGTTCCACCCACATGGTGATGAAATCCCAAAGGCCGGGGTTTGCATCAAGAATCGTTTTCTCGATGTCGATGTGACATCTCCATAACCATTTCTCACCAGACTTCTTGATAAAGCGGGGTAGTCCCAACGGCTGCGGGTCATGAACCAAGATGACATCGGGATTGTAGTCGATAAGAGAATCACGGCTATAATCTTCGAGGGTACAGGTATATAGGTGCTGCATCTCAGGGGTAAAAGAACCCTCCATGCCCTGTAGCAAGTTGTGCAATCTCTTGGTGCACTCAAAATATTCTGTGTCGCCTCCTATTACTTTCCATTCAGCCTCTATACCCAACGTGTTGAGGAAGGGTATGGAGCTGAAAAGCATCTCCGCCACCCCTCCGCCCTGGGCAGTGGCATTTAACTCTAGAAGCCTCAGCCCTTTTAGTCTCGCCGCAGCTTTCAGCAACCTGTCCAATTTCTTCTCTGAGATAATGGAAGCATAGGCTTGTAGCGGAGGTGTGGAGAAAGGACAGAAGTTCTTTCGTTTGCTGTACACTGTGCCTTCTGGAGAAGGGAACTTCATTTTCTCTCGCTCTCTCATTAGTAAATATTTCTTCTGAAGTTATGACTTTAACCTGAATGAAAAAGTTCAGCGATATCATTCTATGCCGAAAATCCATCGGTTACAAGTTAATAGCATCTCATTTTAGCTTAACTCATGCTATAATTCTACAAGGTATAAGGAGGCATTGATACATGTTCCGAATTCGAAGGGTTTACGATAGCGTGCTTCCTGCAGACAAGAAGGCGGTAACGCAAGTTCAGGATATTTTAAGAACTCAATTTAGCGCCCTAAAGAGTAAAACTATAGAACAGTTGCCGGAACAGTTGCGTAACCCTTTGAAATTCCGTTTTCGCGCTATACTTTTTGTGGCCGAAGATTCAAAAGGGGAGGTGAAAGGATTTGCACTTGTGTTACATGAACCGATTCTGAATTTCTGCTATATCGATTTCATGTCAACCGCGGCAAAAAAGATGGGAAGAGGAATCGGTGGCGCCATTTATGAAAGGGTAAGAGAAGAGGCTCTTTCCCTGAAAACCATTGGCCTTTTTTTGAATGTTTACCTGATGACCCGAATTTATCCTGCAATCCTGAAATCTTAAAGCGTAATATCTCCAGGCTGCGTTTTTTTGAAAAGTATGGCGCCCGACCTATTGCCAACACGGCTTACGAAACCCCCTTAAAGCCCGGAGCCGACAACCCGCCCTATCTCATCTTTGACAGTCTGGGGCAGAATATCGATCTGAGGCGTGATAAAGCCCGCGCCATAGTCCGAGCTATTCTGGAAGGGGCTTACGCAGGGGTATGTCCACCTGACTATATCGATATGGTGGTTGAATCATTCAAGGATGATCCGGTAAAGCTTAGAGAACTAAAGTATGTGAAGAAAGAATCGCCTATTCCGATAAAGCCTGCTACGCCCGTCGATAAAAGGATTATGCTGGTGATTAACGACAAACATGCCATTCATCATGTGCACGAAAGGGGATACGTGGAATCTCCGGTAAGGATAGGTTCAATTCTTAAGGAGATTGAGCGTACTGACTTGTTTGTCAAATTGGCTCCAAAGCATTTTTCGGAGAGATATATCAAAGCAGTTCATGACCCCGACTTTGTTGAATATTTCAAAAGGGTATGTGCGAACCTAGAACCTGGCGAGTCTGTCTATCCCTACGTTTTCCCAATCAGGAATGTGGCTCGTCCTCCCAAAGAGCTTGCTGTTCGCGCCGGCTATTACTGCATTGATACCTTCACCCCTCTCAACTTCAATGCCTATCTGGCAGCCAGAAGGGCTGTTGATTGTGCGCTGACCGCATCTGAGAAGATGCTCGAAGGCTATCGTTTGACTTACGCTTTAGTTCGACCCCCTGGACATCATGCCGAACGCCGTTCCTTTGGCGGGTTCTGTTATTTTAACTCAGCGGCAGTTGCAGCTCAGTATCTGAGCGCCTACGGCAAGGTTGCTATCCTTGATGTAGACTATCATCATGGCAATGGGCAGCAGGACATATTCTATGAGCGCAGTGACGTGTTAACGATATCTATACATGGGCATCCGAATTATGCGTATCCCTACTTCAGCGGTTTTGAGGATGAGAGAGGCAACGGCGAAGGAAAGGGATACAATATGAATATTCCCCTTCGGGGGAATGTTGACGGGGAGCGCTATCTGTCTGTCCTGCGCAGGGTAATCAAGCGAGTGGCAAGATTCGAGCCGCGGTTCCTAATTGTTGCCCTCGGGCTGGACACAGCTAGGGCTGACCCGACGGGTTCATGGAACCTGGGGGCTAAGGATTTCGAAGCCAATGGCAGGATGATTGGTTCGCTCCGTCTTCCCACTCTGATTATTCAGGAGGGTGGATACAGCACTCGCGTCCTCGGAACAAATACACGGGCTTTTCTTTCGGGGTTATGGACGGGAGCGTATTCGCAGTAGATAGTTGTTTTAATCTTTGGGGTTGGATTTTTCCTCTGCGCCCCAGTTTTGCATCATCTTCTTGATGCGCTCGGCAAGCCTGGGGCTGGCTCTCAGCCGCTCTATGAAAATGGGGCAGCTTTCGAGGATTAAATTCTGTGTTGCCGAGGCGAGTTCCGCAAAATATCTTGATATTGTCGGGTCACTGGAGAGTTGGGAGGCGTTTGGCATCTGTCTCTTAATATCATCGAGCGTGAATCTCATCGGCATCACGCAGGACTTATACCAGGGGCACTCCTTGCATTGTACCACTGCGGCAGCTTCATCCAGAATATCGCCCATCTGACACCTTAACTAGATATAATTGGTAGCGCATAGGGGATTTACCCTCGAACGTGCCAAACCGTTATTTTACGTTCGTTTTAGTACCTTTGTTCCAAAGCCCCATGCGCCTGTTTTGAACGTATTATACCATATAGTGACGTCATGTGCTACGTGGTAGGGTTAGCAAAAGGGTTAGCAAAAATCAAATCTCGCGCCTGCGACCTAACAGTGTCACTCATGCTTTCATAAAGACTATCCGGCGTCTTGGCTTATATGGTATTAGATTTCA
>Ga0307379_10014610_pt1 | contig 10111 bp, 5 predicted proteins | sample UN2MG_FD_202237 | JGI IMG/M metagenome (GOLD analysis project Ga0307379, IMG submission 202237) | Soil microbial communities from Risofladan, Vaasa, Finland - UN-2 | ecosystem: Environmental > Terrestrial > Soil > Coastal area > Acid sulfate soil | place: Finland: Risofladan, Vaasa | collected... | reverse complement strand
GACTGGAGTGTGGAGGCATCCTTTGGTCCCAATCTAGAGGGGTGCACAGGGTATCTGCCTGGGGGCCTTGGTTGGTATCGTAAACACTTCACCGTGAATGCGGAGAAAAATGAGGTCACGTACCTCCTTTTCGACGGCGTGTACAACAACTGCGATGTGTGGCTCAATGGCACCAAACTCGGCTTCCATCCGTACGGGTACTCCCCCTTTTACTATGACATCGCGCCTCACCTCCAGGACAAGGGGGAAACCAATGTTCTGGCCGTCTATGTCGATCGCAGTCGTTATGCTGACAGCCGCTGGTATACCGGCTCGGGAATTTATCGAAATGTTAAACTTGTCACTGTGAACAAACTCCATATCCCCATTTGGGGCACTTTTATTACCACGCCGGATGTATCGAAAGACAGGGCTTCCATTCAGCTTGAGATCAAGGTGAAGAATGCTTATGAAAAAGAAACGCCGTTTGTCTTGACGACAGTGATTACAGATCCTAAAGGGAAAAAGGTTGCGGAGCAAAACAAGCCGCTTCGTCTGGGGCCGAATGAAGAACAGGCATTCAAGCAATCCCTCACTGTGAGCCAACCGACACTGTGGGATACAGAGCATCCCGCGCTGTATACGGCCGTCACATCCATCATCCGGAATGACGTTGTGATTGACGAATATGTCACGCCTTTTGGCATTCGAACCATCCGATTTGATCCGGACTATGGATTCTTTCTAAACGGCAAAGAGACTCTGCTCAAGGGCGTGTGTCTGCATCATGACGGCGGCCTGGTCGGCGCCGCCGTTCCCAAGGGTGTATGGAGACGGCGACTTGAAACACTGAAAGAGGCCGGATGCAATGCCATACGCACCGCACACAATCCACCCTCGGAAGAATTTCTGGATTTGTGCGATGAGTTGGGCATGTTGGTTCAGGATGAGTTTTTTGATGAAATGGATAATCCTAAAGATAAGCGTCGTAATATGGATGAGCGAAGTGTGGATTATATTACCCGTGGTTACCACGAGCACTTTCAGGAATGGGCGGAACGTGATTTAAAAACCTCGCTGATGCGTGACCGAAATCATCCCTCTGTTGTCCAGTGGAGCATCGGCAACGAAATCGAATGGACCTATCCACGCTACAAACATGCAACCGGCTTTTGGGAGCCCCAGCACGGTGGCAATTACTGGAACAGACCGCCACATTACACGCCCGAAGAGATCAGAAAACGTTACGAAGAAAGCACGCCGGGCAAGTATGTACTCGCTGATACAGCCAAAAAACTGGCGGCCTGGACCAGAGAGTTGGATACCACCCGTCCGGTAACGGCCAACTGCATCCTGCCTTCGGCTAGTCATGTAACCGGTTATACCGATGCCCTGGACGTGGTGGGATACAGTTACCACAACGCGGTCTATGACTACAGCCATAAACACTTTCCCGACAAGCCGGTTACGGGTACGGAAACCGGGAGCGGTTGGCAAGATTGGAAATCGGTCTTTTCGCGTCCCTTTGTGTCGAGTATGTTTATGTGGACCGGGATTGCCTATATGGGTGAATCCAACGGGGGATGGCCTAGAAAAGGATCAGGGGGCGTCATGCTCGATTTTGCCGGATTTAAAAGATCATCCTGGCATCGGCTTAAAACGTACTGGACTGAAGAACCGCATGTTTATTTGAGTACGCAACCCATAGAGAACTCCAGGTATAAAGTGGATGAAATGACCGGCCTCGTGGTCGACAAAGAAACCAACGACCAACGGCGCAGGAGGGGGCGTAGTGCGAGAGAGCATTGGAATTATGAGGCCGATCAAACGATTCTGGTAGAGGTGCTTTCCAACTGTGACATGGTGGAGTTGTTGCTAAACGGCCGTTCCCTGGGAATGAGAAGCCTGTCCGACTTTCAAGACCGTGTCCTTAAATGGGCGGTTCCCTTTGAGGCCGGAACCTTGACGGCGAGAGTCCGATTTGCGGGAAAAACCGCCACTTCGGAACTTGTGACAACATCTGAGCCGGTGGGCATTGTTTTGTCCACGGATAAAACCAGACTTAAAGCCGACGCTTACGATGTCGCACACATAGTAGCCCAACTCGTGGATAAAAATGGGACCCCTGTAAAAATCGTTGAAAAGGAGATCGTTTTTGAGACAGACGGCCCTGCCCGTGTATTGGGTGTGGATAACGGGGCTTCGAGCAATGTGCAGGACTATCAATCGGATCGCGTTAACACAAGCCAGGGACGTTGCCTGCTCATTGTTCAGTCCAATCGCACTTCGGGTAAGGTGACGGTTCGTGCACGGTCCGGCGAGTTAAGTAGTCAAACACTGGTGTTCAATGTTCAGTAAGAAAACGTAGGAAAGGATTATTACGATGTACATAAAGAAGCTATTGGTCATAGTCACTTTGTCTCTGTGGACGCTGAATAGTCAGGCTCAATCTCCTGAGGAGGGAGTTGCTTATAACGGTGTGGTCACCTGTAAGCAAACCGGCGCAGCCCTGAAGAACGTTCTGATAAAGCGTTTAGAGGACAACCGTTCCACAGTGACGGATGCACGCGGCGCTTTTAAGCTCTTGTCAACCGGCCAAGAACCGACAACACTAGTGTTTGATCATCCGGGCTATGTTGTTTTGGAAAAAACAATCGCCGGCACGCAAAACACGATCGAGATTCAGTTAAAACCCAGGAAAATGAGCGCCGCTTCCTTCCGGTGGTTAAACTATATCGAAAGTGAAACAGCCTATAAAAAACTCACCTATAAGGAAGATCCGGCCTGGAAACTTGAGTTCAAGCAGACCGATCTAAGTGGAGATTTTGTCTCAGATCCCAACATCATTCGACGTGATCCCAGTGCGGTGATCAAGGTCGGTGATTTGTACTATGCCTATTACACCAGAGGCATGCGCTATGCAGAGGGACCGGATAAGAAATACTTCCCCTGGGATCAGTGTGATCTGTGGTATGCCACCTCAACGGATGGTTGGACCTGGAAGGAAAAGGGCCTGGCCGTCGGTCGAGGACCAGCCGGTGCCTATGACGATCGCTCAGTGTTTACAACGGAAGTCTTAGCACATGAAGGCAAATACTATTTGGTCTACCAATGCGTCAAAGCGCCTTATGTGCACCGGGTAAAAAACACCGTGGGCATGGCGGTGGCTAATTCACCGGACGGACCGTGGATCAAACTGCCTGAGCCCATCCTGCGGCCCACCAACAACGGCCAATGGAGTGATGACCAGGGCAACAGACAGGAGGTTAAGAAGGGGGACTTTGATAGCCACAAGGTGCACGATCCCTGCCTGATGTACTATAAAAACAAATTCTATCTGTACTATAAAGGTGAACGTATGGGGGAAGAACGTTTTTATGGACAGCGGGAAATCAGATGGGGTGTAGCGATTGCTGAGAAGCCGGAGGGATCCTATGTGAAATCTGAGTATAATCCCATTACCACCAGCGGCCATGAGGTCTGCGTATGGCATTACAACGGCGGTATTGCCTTAATTCATACGGATGACGGACCGGAAGCCCACACTATTCAATGGGCAGCGGACGGCATTCATTTTGAAATCATGGGAAAGATTGGTGCTACCCCTAAGGCCTTTGGTCTCTACCGTACGGGAGATCCTGATAAGTCTTCATTAGAAGGTATTCGTTGGGGACTATGCCATACCTATGGCGGGGGCAATTGGCGCACGAGTTGGAACTATATTAAACGGTTTGACATCGTTCAGAAGAACTAGAACGCCCCAAGAAGCCCTTAAAGTATGATAGACTATAACAGCGTATAGGAGCGACGTATATGAAGGTAAACGCAAAATGTCAGGTCGATATTATACCTACCCTCTCATTTCCGTTGAAAGGGTGGTTTGTGGTCTTAGTTCTTTTGCTTATGGGGAGGGATACAGTCCTGGCAGTAGCCCCCTACCCAAGCTGGGTGGATCAATACGATGTGGTTTGGGACTCTCAAAGTACGAACTCCAGTGGTTCGATGCCTGTGGTGGGAGGCAATCTTGGCTGTAATGTCTGGGTGGAAAACGATGAAATCCTGTTCTATTTCAGCAGCCCGGGAGCACGCGACGAAAACGGCTCGCTTATGAAGTTCGGTAGGATGAGAATCCGCTTCGAGCCGGATATCTTTGACCAGGCCGAGTTTAGGCAGGTCTTGAAACTCTCAGAAGGCGCGGTTACGATTGAGGCCGTCTCGAAAAAGCTTGGCAAAACAAAGGTGAAGCTCTGGGTAGAGATTCATCGTCCGATTGTCCATACCGACATTGAGTCAGAAGCAAACGTAGTGGTTAAGGCAACCTATGAGAATTGGCGCACGGAGGCCTTGTTCCTGCCCTATTCGTTTTCCGGGCACAAACAGCGCGGGATATCCTACGGCAATTATCCGGCCTATGACGGCGATGTGTATATCTACCCGGATGAATTTGAACCTTCCGATACCTCCATGGTATTTTATCACCGGATGCGGGAGGACAAGTGCTTCTTCCCCATGCAGATCGCGCAGCAAGGGCTCACGGAAATCAAGGAACAACTTTGGGATCCGTTGACGAATCTAACCTTCGGTGGTGTATTCACGGGCGATCATCTGAGGTTTGTAAAAATCACGGACGACCAATACGGACAGACGCGATATAAAGGATGGCAGTACCAAACGACTGAGCCGGCAAAAAGGTTTAAACTAAAAGTTTTCACCCACATCAACCAGACAAAAACGCCGGAAGAATGGAAGCAGCAACTTGAGACAATCGTCGCAAAAGCGGGAAACGATGAGGCCTTATGGCGGAAGAATCTGCAATGGTGGGGACAGTTCTGGAATCGAAGCCACATTGTTATTAATCCGGACAAAGGCAAGGACGATGAAGGTTGGAAGATCGCCAGAAATTACAATATTTTCCGGTATATGTTGGTCAGTGGTTTCTATGGCAAAGAGCCCTCCATGTTCAATGGTGGGGTACTGACCTTTGATCCGGAATACGAAAATAAATCCCAGGTGGGTGGCTATACTCCGGACTATCGACGTTGGGGCGCCGCGTTAACCGCCCAGAACCAGAGACTGCTCTACTGGCCCATGCTCAAAAGCGGTGACTTTGATGGGATATTGCCTCAGTTCGACTACTATAAAAACACGCTGGCCACGACCCAAGGAAAGGTGAAATTCCTTTGGGGGCACGACGGTTGCATGTGTGTAGAGCAGCCGACGATCACCGGCTTGCTGGGTATGGCGGAGTATGGCTTTACCGATGATAAACTTAAGGAAACTTTCCGCTATCGGCCGGCGGGTTTCGAAGTGGGGTCCTCCAACAATCGCCATATCGGTCGGCTCTATGGTTCGCAGCTCGAAAATGCCTGGATGATACTTGAGTATTATACGTTTTCGGGTAATGACATTGCGGACTACCTTCACTTTATAGAGCAGGCCGTCATTTTCTATGATGAGCATTTTCGTATGCGTGAAAAATGGCGTTCCGAAAAGGAGCTGGACGATCAGGGCAAGCTGGTTATTTATCCAACAAATACCCTGGAACGCCATCCTTATTCAAAGAATCCAACGAGTGTCATTGCCGGATTGACGGTGGTGTTGCGGGGGCTCATTGACCTTCCGGATGCCCTGGAAAGCAAAGATAAAAAGGAACGATGGCAACGGATGCTATCTATTCTACCCGACTACCCGATTGGCGAAAAAGATGGGCACAAATATCTGAAACCTGCGGCGAACTGGGAACGTAATCATGATTCACACAGCCCGGAAATGTACCCTCTCTATCCTTACCAACTGTTTGGGCTGGGGTTGGATAATCTGGATCTAATAAAAAACACTTTATTGATCGCCACGCCCAAGGTCTATATCGAAAGGTCCGGCGGCTGGAACCAGAACGTGATCCACTGCGCTCGCTTAGGACTGACCGAAACCGCCAAGAAACTCATTATCGACAAGATTGAGGACGGCCCCTTTCGGTTTCCTGCATTTTTCCCAGGAGGCGACTATGGGCCGGATCACAATGTGGGTGGTTCCGGCATGATCGGTTTGCAGGAAATGCTGATGCAGACTCATGGTGGGAAGATACGCCTTTTCCCGGCTTGGCCGCAGGAGTGGGATGTGGATTTCAAACTCCATGCACCCGGACGTACCATTGTAGAAGTAACGCGGCAACAGGGCAAGACTGTCACCATCAAAACCAGTCCACGTGTCGATCCGTCTAACATCATTGAGTGCCGGTGAATGTCTATTACGAAAAGAGATAAGGGACATTAGTTACAAAATAGAGGAGATCCATGAAACGCAGGGAATTCATGAAAGCGGCTGCTGGTGTGCTGGCCGGTATTGCGTCGGTATCCGTCGGCTATGCACGCGAATCCACGAAACGTTCGAACATCCTGGTCTTTTTAGTGGACGACCTGGGCTGGGGAGACCTGGGATGCTACGGGCATCCGTTTATGATCACGCCCAACCTGGATCGTATGGCCGAGCAGGGTATGCGTTTCACCGATTGCCACGCAGGCTCGTCTATCTGCTCACCTTCCCGCGGAGCCATATTAACCGGTCGAGCGCCGTTTCGATTAGGTATATGGCAGTTAGCAGGCGGGACCGTTCACATGCGGGATGAGGAAGTGACTATTGCTGAAATACTAAAAGAAAAAGGTTATCAGACGAGCTTTGTCGGCAAATGGCATCTCGGCCGTCTCGATGGCAAGCACCCTACGCCCGGAGACCAGGGATTCGAACAGTGGATGGTGCGCGCCGGAGGACAGTTTGTGACGCATGACGGGTCCGTTCCTTACACAGATGGCGGATCGTGTGACGAAGTGGTACAGCACAGCATCAGTCTATTGAAAGAGCGAAATCCCACCCAGCCTTTCTTTATGGAAATTTGCGTTCGCGAGCCCCATACACCGCTGACCCCCCCACAGCGGTATATGGACATGTACGATAACGAACGCGTGCGCAGGTTAGAGAAGTTCGTACGCTATGGAAGGGTGCTCAGGCCGTCTTATGTTGACGAGCATCCGGAATTGGCCCGTTACTACTACGGCACCGTCACCCAACTCGATGAAGCCTTTGGAAGATTGATGGAAACACTGGACACTCTGGACCTCCGCGAAAATACCTTCGTGTTCTTTACCAGTGACAATGGCCCTGAGCATCCGGTTAGTGGTGACAAAAGCCGTGACCGGTCCTGGGGGACGCCAGGCGTTTTCAGGGGCATGAAGCGTTTCTTATATGAAGGAGGTACGCGAGTGCCGGGCATCATGCGCTGGCCTGAGAATATCAAGCCGGGTGTTGTTTCCGAGCAATTGATCTCCTCAGTGGATTTGCTGCCGACGATCTGTGAGATGGTAGACGCACCCTTACCAGCAGACCGGTCGATTGATGGTGTCAACATCTTGCCTGTCTTACGTGGCGATCCTTTCCTGAGGGAAAAACCGTTGGTGTGGAACATCTCCTATACGCATGCTCCGCAAATGAAGTTGCGTTTGGGAGACTATGCCCTGCTGGGTTATTTCGATCCCATCGGAGAAAACGAATCCATGCAGACGTGGATCAAACAGGCCACTTTGACAGACGTTGAACTCTATAATATCAGAGAAGATCCGCGCCAGGAAGTGGATTTAAAGTACCGGGAGTTTGAGCTGACGGTTCTGCTCAAGGAAAAAATGGTCACGCTTCTAAAGGATATTCAACGTGAAAGTCCCCTATGGCCCAACTTGAAAGGAGGAACCCGGCCCATCAACGAGGGGATGCAAATTGGTATTCCCGGTGCCGTGACGAAATGATATCCCTCGGAGAGCACGGTCCCTGGATGGCGCGTCACGACGAGCTGGGATGAGAGGGCATTAGCATGCGAAGTGCAACACGTTAACGCTCATTGTTATGAGAGGGCTTATGAAAAGGTGTGAGTTTATCAAAACAGATGTTATCCCGATCAAGTGAAGGCCTTATATAAGAAACCGTTCGAATGGGAGTTGAAATACGAAGACCAGTTTTTCAACTGCTCTATCAGATTCTCCTGATTGCACCGATTATTTGCATCGCCAACCACCTCTGCTCCGGCAGCCGTGCGATCATTGGTGATATAGAAAAAGTAACGAATATCATCAAATAAAACCGCCTCTCCTTTTTATTAGTTTTTATAGTTTTTACCTCTGAACGGAGTTGAAGGGACAGGTTTACTATTGACTATTGCTCTGCGTCCTCCTTCGACTGAACCTTTTGGTGGGGCAAGCCTCCACCCTACCTATCTGGATGTCCTTACGCCGTACGCGATACGCAGCACGCAGTACGAATAAAGGACGCCGTATCATGGAGATATTTTTAAAATTGTCTCGATCTTTTGTATAATAGTTCGTATAATACTTAACATATTCGTATGTCGTATGTCGTGTTTTGAATAATGAATTAGTCGTGGATTCCTGCCTGCGCAGGAATGACATACAATAAATATCCGCGTTAATCTGCGTTTATCAGCGGTTTATGAAAATGATTATTGATGAATGATGAATAGAAAATGGTAAATCCGTCGGTTTCTCCGGCAGGGGCTATTTGAAAAAACAAGCTTGTCCCTTCAACTCTGTTCAGGGCAGGCTCTGAGCAACGTCGAATGGAGCCAATTCAAAGCCAAACAAAGCCAATCAAATCAAACTATCGACTTGACAGGCCTGGCTTCATAGAGGATTCAATGTTTCATTCGATCCATGGCCGGGTGCGACCCGTACGCTTAATCTCATCAATAATGTCATGTGTAATAATTGCGTCCTGGCGAACCTGGAAGTCGAACATGCCGACATTGGCGAAATCCGCTCCGTTTTCAAACGCAAATTTAAAGCCCTTTTGCGGTTCTATGGCACCGGCGGCTAAAATCTTAAAGGCAATCCACGGCTTGCTGACGCCTCTCATGAACTCGATTGTTTCCTCAGGCTTAGTACACCACATGTTGTCGTGGGACGGCAGGCCCTGCTCGGGACGCTCGGCTTTCGGAGTTGCCGACCAGTAGTCATCGCTATGCAGCGTCTTCATATAGAAGTCAACATCGACGCCCGCCTTTTCCATGGCCATCGGCACTTCAATGGAATGGCAGGCACAACCGGCAATCAGTCCATTTTTTTTGATGAACTCAAAGGTTTTGGCCAACAGGTCCACGCGGTTATACTGGACCCAGGTGTCACCTATGCCGCCATGCACAAAGGCGCCGACGGCACCGTTATCAATGGCCGTTTGAATCGAGCCGGTAAGGTCATAAGTTTTGGGATATGTCTGAGCAATCCACTGAATCTGTCCGCCCCATTCCCTAAGGTAACGGTTATATAGCCGAATGGTTGGATCCTCACCAAATGCGTAGGGGCTGTTGACAGGCCCTATCATCGTGTTAATACCGCATTCTTCGCATAACTGCCACGTCTCGATTATCTTCCTGTCGGTGAAGTAGTGCCTCATCAACGAAGCAACGTAAATCAAATCACGATCATGTGCGCTGCCGATGATTAGATTGCCGCCGCAAATCAGACGGCTGATCTCGACATGTCTAATCTTACCCATCGGCATATTGAGATTGGTGCTCTGCTGTCGAGATGGAACTTTTTCATCGATTCTCTGATCGGCAGGCCCGGCTGCAAGAGCCGGCTTCTTATGACTTGTCGGCAATGTTAGGCCGGCTGAAGCTGCTAAAGACCTTTTTATGAATCCACGGCGATTTACAATCTTGTCCATAAAACCTCCTAAACACTTTAAGTATAACGTGACACCAAAGCAAACTTTCTGAACAATCGTGCGGTCGATTCCGGCCGCCCAGGAGTATTGAAAAGTATAATAATGTGGCTGATATCTGTCAATTCTGCATTGCTGAAATTCAGCCGAAAACTTAGTTAGTGCGATGCCATATCATCTCGCGCAAGGCTGTCCCGAGATATAGGGAATTGTTTGAGGGCCTTCAGGTAGAACACAAATGGAAGCATCTCTTCCGTATTTATGCAGAAGCTCTTCGATGGTGTCTTCAACTCTTGAGCACGGTTTGAGAAAAGCAAGCCACTTTCTCGAAACATCTCTGTGTGTGGACGAGAACATTATTCATTTAATGTTTAATATATTTGCCACAGCTTCACTTTGTCTGAGCTAATAT
>Ga0307379_10014607_pt1 | contig 10111 bp, 7 predicted proteins | sample UN2MG_FD_202237 | JGI IMG/M metagenome (GOLD analysis project Ga0307379, IMG submission 202237) | Soil microbial communities from Risofladan, Vaasa, Finland - UN-2 | ecosystem: Environmental > Terrestrial > Soil > Coastal area > Acid sulfate soil | place: Finland: Risofladan, Vaasa | collected... | reverse complement strand
AGCTTCTCTTTCATAACTAGCTGGTACATAATGAGATATAAACCAATCAAAGATATCTCCTACTGCTGCTTGTCCTGCTTCATAACCGAAATAACCAGGGAGAATTCCATCTTCTACTACTCCGGGGATTCCTGGTATCAACTTCTGCTCTTTGCTTAACAACATATGACAGGTGGAAGTTCCCATAATTAAGACCATCTTACCTGGTTGGGTAACGGTGGTGGCCGGAACCGCAGAGTGAGCATCTATTATTTCTACGGCTACAGGGGTATTCTCTTTTAAACCAGTAAGATGAGCCATTTGAAGGGTTAGCCCTCCGGCCTTAGAACCGGTAGGATAGATATCGGTAGATAATTTTTCTTCTACTACGTTTTTTAGTTGAGGATGAAGGGCGGCAAAGAACTCTGGAGAAGGATAACCTTCTTTTTTATCCCAAATAGCTTTGTAACCAGCATTACAGGAACTACGCCTTTCCTTACCAGTCAGTTGAAGGACTAGCCAATCACCGGCTTCGATAAAACGATCTGTTGCTTCATAGATTTTGGGGGCTTCTTCTAAAACCTGCCAGATTTTGGGCAACATCCATTCTGAAGAGATTTTACCTCCATAACGGTGAATAAATTTTTCCTGACGTTCTAAAGCAATATCTTTTAATCTGTTAGCATAAGGTTCTGCGGCATGGTGTTTCCAGAGTTTCACCCAGGAATGGGGATTACTCTTCCATTTATCTTTCATGCAAAGAGGAGTACCTTGTTTATCGATAGGAAGAATGGTACAGGAAGTAAAATCTACACCTATACCAATTATTTCTTCGAAGGCGACACCTGACTTTTTAAGTACATCGGGGATAATATGTTTTAAGGCGGCAAGATAATCATCCGGGTTCTGCAGGGCCCAATCGGGACCTAATTTAATTTTACTATCGGGAAGAACTTCATCTATTACTCCATCAGGATAAGAATAAACCACGGTAGCTAACTCTTCTCCTGTTCTTACATCAACTAAAACTGCCCTGCCATCTAAGGTACCAAAATCTAAACCTAAAGTATATTTACTCATAATAGTTCTCCTTCTACTTTCTACCATATAAGGGCCTGAAGTTATTACAAGCTCTAAAGTCAGCAGATTCTAAATTAGAAGTTCCAAAGGAGGTCCAGGCTTTGGGTCTAAAGATCTGTTCCTCTGGAACATTGTGCATAGCTACCGGTATTCTAAGCATAGAGGCAAGAGTAATCAGGTCTTTTCCGATATGTCCATAACTTATCGCTCCATGATTAGCTCCCCAATTGTTCATCACTGAATAGACATCCCTAAAGGCTCCATCTCCGGTTAAACGAGGAGCAAACCAGGTGGTCGGCCAGGTGGGGTCAGTACGTTCATCCAGGATATGATGAACTTCAGGAGATAGATCTACGGTATAACCCTCGGCAATTTGGAGTACTGGTCCTAATCCTTTTATGAGGTTTATTCTTACCATAGTAACGGGCATTACCCCCTTGGTATAGAAGGTGGAAGAATATCCACCTCCCCGGAAATATTCCAAACTGGCGGGAGACCATCTTACCCGAGCTAAACATCTCTTCACTTCATCTTCGGTTATCTCCCAGAAGGGCTTCATTGTCGATTTTCCATCTTCTTTTTGTTCTCCGGTGGCATCTAAGGTGGTAGCACCGGAATTGATCAGGTGAAGTATTCCATTTTTGGCTATCCCGGTTAATTCTTTTCCAGTTACCCTCTTTACTGCTTCTGGACTCCAGTAAGTTCGAATATCGGAAAAGATCTGGGCTCTATCAGTTAAGAGATGGTTAAATAACATAGAGATCCCATTCAGGCTATCATTTTCGGTGGCAAAGACAAAGGCCTCTCTTATCCCATTCCAATCAAAGGAGGTGTTTAGGATAGTCTCCATAAAATCACCATTGGGAAAGCGGTCGGTCCACTGTCTTTGTCCTTGAAATCCAGCAGCAATAGCATTATGGCCTTCCGCCTCTTCGACAAATCCAAGTTTAGCCAATCTTTTGTTACCAATCATTAAGTCTCTGGCTATCAGGGTCATCTTGATTACCCATTCCCATTCGGCATCTTTTTGTTGGCGGGAATGTCTTAAATCTGGTCTATTCCTATCTTCTCCTTCCTGACAATTCTCTTTGACCCAGGATAGGGCTTTTTCATATTCTTCTTTATCATATATCTCTTCTTCTATTCTTCTTATAATCTCGGTCATATCTACATATTCTGTTCTCATCCCCAGGTAATCTTGAAAAAAACTGGGAGTAACTTGAGAACCCGCGATTCCCATGGAAACACTTCCAATAGAAAGATAAGATTTTCCTCTCATGGTGGCAACAGCCAGTCCGGCTTTGGTAAATTGTAATAATTTTTGTTCTACATCTTCAGGGATACTGTCATCATCTTGATCCTGGACATCTTTACCGTAGATACCAAATGCTGGTAAGCCCAACTGGTCATGACTGGCAAGAGCGGCAGATAGATATACCGCCCCTGGTCTTTCGGTTCCGTTAAAACCCCAGATAGCTTTGGGAATAAGAGGGTCCATATCTATAGTCTCCATTCCGTAACACCAACAGGGAGTAACACTTATCGATACTCCTACTCCTTCCCGGGCAAATTTATCGGCACATCTGGCTGCTTCGGCTACTCCGCCGATAGTAGTATCAGCAATTACACACTTTACTGACATACCATTAGAATACCTGATCTTTTGACTTATTAGTTCAGCAGTAGATTTAGCCATACGCATAGTCTGTTCTTCAAGTGATTCTCTAATTCCTTTTCGACGTCCATCGATGATGGGACGGATACCAACTTTGGGGAGAGTTCCACATAATCTATTTTGAATATTTGGCATTTTATTATCCTCCTCTATCTCGAAAATATTTTATTTATTAAAGATAAAAACTTGTGATCGAGTAGGAGGTAGATGATTAATTTATCTACCGTCCCCTCAAATCACCGTACGTACCGTTCAGTATACGGCGGTTCACAAAACACTACGAATTTCACAATAACGATTTGTAAGGCTCATAAGACCAAGGTTAGCCCAATAGGTATTTGGTAGAACACTATTTAAAGAATCCCCTGCAATATGCCAGTAAGCTTTATTGTAGCTTTCATAACTATTCACACCTCAGTTGAGTTTTACTTTGATGGTTTCCCAAAGATTCAGTTTTTCCAGTCGAATAATAGTATCACCTTTTTCTGAATTCCAATGTACAGAATTTTTCTCTCCCACAGTTTCAACAGAATAGACTTTGACCTTGTTTGAGTTTATCAAAATTTTAATATCCGAAACAGGCAGAATTTCATCCATATATTCAAACGTACGGGGATATGCACCTTCAAAAGGATCCATCAGCCCGCAGCAGACTGGAATTCCGGGATTGGGATTTAAGAGATGAACAATAAGCTCCCCTTCACCTTCCATCACTGAAACGTCCACCCTTGCCGGACACTCAAACCGAACTGCCGGAAGCCCTGCTGATTCAGAGATAAGATTCTTAACAATTATTCTGAGCTCCTTCTGATTCTGCTTAGCATAATGGGAGAAAACAGGCTGGGCAAAAAGAATCAGAGTTCCTTTTCCGATCTTTTTTTGCAAAACAGCCGGATAATCTGTAAGCTTGTGAGGAGAAGGAAGATTGTTGTGAAAAAAGGATTCAGATGCAGTCTCGCATACAGGATCTACAACAGGTACATGCACGAATCCAATATCTGAATACCGGACATATTTTCCCTTTACAAGAATATCTCTATCCGGAAAATCGGGATGCCTCATATACGACATGGAGAACGATGATAATCCATGACAGCTGATACCGAATATTTCATTAAGAAGCGAAAGATTCTCAAATGATTGGCCATTTTTTATTTCGCTGATACCAACAGGACCGGCACCGATTACAACACCTCCCTCTTCAATATATCTGCAAAGGGATTCCATCTCCTCTCTGCTGAGAATAGCAACCGAAGGAAGTATTATTGCCTTGAAAGTCGAAAAATCGACCCTTGAAAAAGCTTCATCGAAAACAAAATCAAGAGGAAAATGAAGATCACGCATCATCTTGAAAGCCCCCGCCTGACTGCGGATAAACTCCTCATTTCCCTGCTCAAAATAGTAATCCTTTGATTTCTGGCTGTGATAAATCGCTGAAAACCGCGAGGATCTTCCTTTAATATATAGCTCCCTTCTTTTTATCTCCCCGTAGATCTCTTCAATTTCTCTGTACAGCCCGAGATCAAGACTTCCGTTATGATAAGGCTCATCATCGATGGTTACAGTACCGCCGTGGGCAACAACCGAGTAAGCCTCGAAGGCAAGCTGCTCGCGGGATTTCTTGGTATAATCCCAGGTATTTATAAACCGGCCGATAAGTACCTCGTATGGTTTTCCAAGAGCTGCGCCGCGTAGAAACCGTGTAAAGAAAGAGGGAGCATTAAGACCGGTCCAATCGGTATATGCTTCTCCGGTAACGAAGTCGGTTGAAGAAAGCGCTCCGATGGCCCGGCTTCCATTTTCGGAAGAGGAATAGGGATACCCCCAGTAATTAAAGGTTATTTGTATTTCCGGCTTTATCTCCTTAATAAGATCACGTATCTCACTGTAGAACTCTTCAATATAATCATATCTGAACTGAATGAAGTTAAGATAATCGGGATCTTCATTGCTTTTTGGAATATTCCGACCAAAAAGATTGTGATATTTAGCCTGACAGTAAGAACAATAACAGCTGTCACTTCCGATTATAGTCATATCGATCCAGAACCCGTCGGGAGTTGTCTTTTGAGCAATCTCCTTCAGATGACTTTTTACTACATCTCTGTAAGGCGAATTGACACAAAGTGTTTTCCATCTGAACTCCCTGGCCCCGAAATGCCCTTCAGGATTCCTGACCCTCCATTCAGGATGCTCCGAAGCCATCTTCTCATCCCATGATACCGAGTAATAAGCGATCACTTTTATTCCGTTCCGGGTCAGCCCCTTCTTTACATCGTTGAAAAAATCAATATCCCCAAGTCCACGATGTTTGTAACCGATTCCGGTATTGTAGTAAAAATTTCCGTACTGACATTTCGCATAGAGAATAACCGAATCGATATTTGACCGGGAAAAAACCTCTACGATCTCCCGGGGGTTAAAATTGCCGGCTACCCCCTTTTCGGGCCAGTCGGGGAGATGCATATCAAAAAAAAGCCTTCGCTTATTTGTTTCTATCCACATAGTGTTTTTAACCTTTAATCCCTGATGTTGATATTCCCTCAATAAAAAATCTCTGAAGGAACGTGAAAACGATAATAACTGGAATTGCCGCTATAACCATTCCGGCAAAGAGTATTCCGATATCATTAAAATAAATCCCTGCATAAAGATAATTTATTGCTACCTGCAGAACCATCTTACTTTCGCTGGTTATGAGGGTTACGGGAACAAGAAAACTATCCCACTGCTCAAGAAAAAGGATAATCCCAAGGATAAGTAATGCCGGCTTGGTGAGCGGTAAAATAATCCGCAGGTAGATACCAAGCCGACTGCAGCCATCGATCATGGCAGCCTCATCAAGTTCTTTAGGAATTCCAAGGATGAACTGCCTTAAGTAGAATATCCCGAACCCCTTTGCAATAAAAGGAAGTATAAGAGCAGACAGTTTATCTATCATACCAAATCCCCTCAGTGTTCCATAAAGAGGAATAATCAGTATCTCTATTGGGACAATCATTGTAGCAACAAAAACTATAAAGAGGAGATCCTTTCCGGGGAATTCAAACCTCGCAAAAGCATAAGCCGCCATTGAATTAATAATCAGATTGAGAAAAGTTACCGATAAGCTTACATACAGGGTGACTGCAAATACCCGCCCTATATTTACTCTTTTAAACATCCTTGTAAAATTTTCCAAAGTTGCTGTTTCCGGCACAAATGAACGAAAACTGAACCCGCTCATTCCGGCAATCTCGGCATTGCTTCGAAAAGCAATCGATATCCCCCAGATCATTGGAAGGAGAACAGTAAGCAGAAAGAATACAAGAATACAATAGGTTAGCGGATTCTTAATTTTCATTTTTTTCTCTATTCCTTCTTTCCACCCAGCTTGAACTGGATAATGCCCATAATGAATATAAAGATAAACATGACTACAGCAACCGCGGAGGCAAAACTGACATCTCCTAATCTGAAGGCCTGCTGCCATATGTAATGAATCAGCACATTGGTTTTTCCTCTAGGACCACCTCCTGTCATCGTAAAGACAGGAACAAAAACCTTCACAACGGAATCCATTGTCGTAATTACTACAATAAAAAGAGTTGTTCTTTTTAACATCGGAAAAGTGATATAGATAAATTCCTGAAAACGGGTTGCACCATCAATAGCGGCCGATTCATACAGCTCTTTTGGTATCTCTTTCAAACCAATAAGGAATATTATCATAAAAAAAGCCCATGATTTCCATATACTGGTTGCAATAACACACCATAATGCTTGATCAGGATCGGATAGAAATCCCTGTCGAGCCAAACCAACAAAATCAAGAAAAGCGTTTATAGGACCAAAATCCCTGCTGTATGCAAATCTCCATAAAAACGAAATAACGACAAAGGATACTACTACAGGGAAAAAGTATACAGTTTTAAAAAAGCCGATACCACTTACAGACTTATTTACTTGAAGCGCTAAAAAGAGGGCAAGAGAGGTCTGAACAATTACAACCGTAACCATAAATTTCAATGTAGCCTGAAAAGAATTTGCCACATCATGACTTTTAAAAACAGCTTTGAAATTTTCCAGTCCGACAAATCCGCCGGCTCCGCCCATTATGCTTACAGACTGGAAACTGTTAGCCAGTAGTTTAATACTTGGAAAAATAACAAAAATACCGATAATCAGAACTGCCGGAAGGATAAACAGGTAAGCAGTAATAATATCCCTGTGCCCGTAACCTGCAATCCTTGAGCCTGTGTTTTTAGTCAACATTATAATAACTCCTGTGAAATCCGCCGACTGCATAACACAGCCGGCGGCAGATTTTTGATTCTACTATTTGACAGACTGCAAAGCCCGTTCCATTTTCTCCACTGCTTCAGCCATGGCAGTATCGACATCTTCGCCGAAAGCGATAGCATTGTAGCATTCCCACAGTGCCATTGAGACTGCCGGATAAACAGGAGTAACAGGGCGGTTCCTCGCTGTTTCCTTCAGCTGTTCACTTATTATGTTGTAGGGAGAAGAACTCATGTCAAAATTGTCAATAACAGACTTACGGGCCGGTAGGTTCCCGGTTTCATTACAGTAAATCAACATTCCTTCCTTTCCGGTAATTGCCTGAATTACCTTCCAGGCAAGCTCTTTGTTTTCACTCTGGCTGGTTATTGCAAGATTCCAACTGCCGGAGTTACTTGCTGCTGCTACACCATGGGGCAGAGGCATTGCACCCCATTTATCCATGAAATCAGGAAAATTGGCCGGCCATACACCGGCTACCATCCATGGACCGGTTATCCACATTGCTGTTTTACCTGCTTCAAAGTGACTTGTCATTGCCTCGGCGGGAGCAACTTTATACTTGTTATGAAGATCCGAGTAATACTGAAGGGCCTGTCTGTTCTCAGGGCTGTCGAAATATCCTTTAGCGGTTGTTCCGTCGGGACTGATAATGTCAGCGCCGAACCACCAGGTCCAGAGCATCTGAGTATAACTCATTCCTTCATTGGTGTTGTCTGGCGAAAACATCTGGGGCATGATACCATAGGTAACGGTATTTCCATTTGCATCCTTCTTAGTCAGCTTCCTGCTGGCTTCGAGAAGCTGACCAAGGTCCCAGGCATCTTCAAGCTTTTCGGGAGTTGTAATACCTGCTTCTTTAAACATCTCTTTGTTGTAATAAAGAACGCAGTTGGACTCATTTAACGGGGACGCCCAGATCTTATCGTTCCATGTCATTGAGCCCTGAGATGCCGGAATTAGATCTTCAAAATCATCCTTATCCCAGTAGGAATCTAGTGGTTCCAGTGCTCCTATGTTGGCATAATAGGCGATATTAGGAGCATCGATAGCTAAAATGTCTCCCACAGTACCACCAGCTATCATCATCTTGAGCTTCGGCTCATACTGATTTTGAGGAACCAGTCGGAACTCAACAACTCCCTCCAATCCGGCTTCTACCAAAGCTTTTTCCATTACTTCAGGCCAGAGATCGGAAAAAATATCAATAATGATCTTATCTTCCGATGCAGGCTGTTGTCCTGCTACAAAAATTACCGACATGCTGAGTAAAAATAGCACCAGTAAAATGACTGTGAACTTTTTCATAATACATACCTCACATTACTTTTTGCTAAAACATTTTCTTTTTTCATTAAAATTTACCTCTTTTTTTGAATTTTTTTAAAACAACTATTCCTAAAAAACTTACCTACAAAACAAACTATTTATATATAACCACCTCCTTAAATTCCTGGCTACTGCATTTACCTCATAATTTAATTCAGAAATAGCTTCAAGTACTTTTCTTTGAGTCTTTCTTCTCACCCCGGGGTAATCTCTCTTAATACTCGGGAGACAGCAGTAGCAGATACACCTGCTTTTTTTGCGACATCAGTAATATTTTCTTTCAATTTATTTATATTCCTTCTTAAAGCTTAATATTTTTTGGTAGCTAAATTAAATTATTTTTCATAAATAACCACCTCCATATAAAAGTAAATATGGTCACTTAAACGTTTAGGTTATAACCAAAACGTTTAAGTAGAGAAAAAAATTTATATATTATGTTGAATCTCTAATAACAAGCTTTGTTGGAAGTACAATCTCTTTATATCTATTTTCTTTTGACTTAATAATATTGAACAATAATTTGATTGCCTGTAAACCAATTTCATATTTTGGTATATCAACTGTTGTTAAAGATGGATTTAAAACTTCAGTAACCTCAATATTGTCAAAACCTACTACAGCTAAATCTTTAGGTACATGATAATTAAATCTTCTTAATTCTACTAATACACCAATTGCAACAAGGTCATTGTAGCATATCAAGGCATCGATTTTAATATTTTTATTATTTAAGATTTTATTGGTTAAACTTATTCCCGATTTAATTGTTGCTCCACATAAAAAGATAGTAGAATTGTTCACTTCTAATCCTGATTCAATTAATGCTTCTTTATATCCATCAAGTCTCATCTTTGAAGATATAGATGTATTAGGTCCACAAGCAAAACCTATCTTTTTATATCCTTTATTAATTAGATGTTTTGTTGCCTCTTTAGCACCACCTAAATCATCATTATATATATAATTACTTCTAATTTCTTTAACAGGAGGACTAATTAATACATGAGGTAATCCAATATCACTCAACATTTTAATATGATCCAGATTGACATTGTATAATAATGGAACAATTATTAAACCAGAAACCTGTTTTCGTCTTAATAAATTAACTGCACCAACTTCTTTATCATGAAGTTCATTACTAGATACTAATAATAAGGAATAACCTTTTTTATATATATAATCTTCAATAGCATGAGTTATTTCAGAATAAAAGGGGTTAGCTATATCCTTAACTATCATGCCTATTGTTTTTGCTTCTCGTGTTATTAACTGCCTGGCAACTTCATTTGGTTGATAATTTATTTTTTTTGCTATTTTAATAATTTTTTCTCTTACTGAATCACTAACGCCGGGTTTGCCATTAATAGCAACTGATACTGTTGCTTCAGAAACACCTGCAATTTTAGCGATGTCCCTTATAGTAACCTGTTTTTTACCCAAAAACCATTCACCTCAATACAAAATAAGTTATTTTACTTAAACGTTTAGGTAAATACCAGTTTAACACACATTGGTTTTTTATGCAAATCTTTTTTTATTTTTATTTTTTATTTTTTTGACACTCGACTGACCAGTCAGTTATAATATAAAACGATTAATAATTTCGAGAGGAGTAAGAACTAAATGATGCAAAAACTCGCCAACTTCGTTACTAAGTATGCCTGGCCCATATTTATTGTAATAATTCTGATTACTATTTTCGCCGCAATTCAAGCAAAAAATCTTAAAATTGAAGATGATATCACTAAATATATTTCTGAA
>Ga0307379_10014605_pt1 | contig 10115 bp, 7 predicted proteins | sample UN2MG_FD_202237 | JGI IMG/M metagenome (GOLD analysis project Ga0307379, IMG submission 202237) | Soil microbial communities from Risofladan, Vaasa, Finland - UN-2 | ecosystem: Environmental > Terrestrial > Soil > Coastal area > Acid sulfate soil | place: Finland: Risofladan, Vaasa | collected... | reverse complement strand
TTTTTAGAATTTTTATAAAAAGAAAGTGGTGGTTTATTGGCACCTTCATAGTAGTTCTAATAGCTGGTCTACTATTTACTTTCTTAAAAACTCCAGAATACACCTCAACTTCTATGCTGAAGGTAAAAGAGGATTACTACCTGGATCCCATTGGTATTTATTTTCCAGAAGAAGCCTCTAAACTTAAGATTGGAAGCTTAAATGACGTGTCCATCGAACTGGAGTTAAGCAAGACTTTAAATGAGGTAGTTGATAAATTAGATTATGATATAGATAGAAACGATTTAGATAAAGCTATTAATATATCTGTAGATGAGGAGAAAGAAATTTTAGTATTAACTACTACTTATAGTGATCCAGAGATAGCATATAAGATAAATAAAACACTGCTTGATGCATATAAAAGAGAGAAAAATTCAGAATTTAGTGAAACCTATGGCAGGATTTTACAAAAAATAGAAACAAAACTTATAAATATACAGGAAGAAATAGATAAGCTTTCTGAAAGTGCTGAGGAATATATAATAGGTTTTAATGTAAAAATTCTAAATGAGATTAAAAAATCAGGTTCTAATATCCCTTTTATAGGAACTAATTATATTTCACCTGAAATAGCTGGAAAGTTAAACTATAATTTGCTAGTTTACAGTGATTTAAAGGAAATTAGTTATATCCTTACAGAAAACAAGGATTTATTTGTAAATAAGATAGAGGTAATTGAAGGCCCGGAGGTATCTGATGTGGTAGCTGATACTAATTACGGGAGGAATATAGCGGTTAGTATATTTTTAGCAGTAATTGTGGGGGTAATGATGGTATTTGTTGCAAACTATTTTATAACTTCTAAAAGTTCCAAAGGAGATTAAAGCTATATTTGTAAGTTTCAATTATTAGATAAGATTTATGTTTGTACTCCTATGTAAATTCTTCCAAAACTATATCTATCTACATAGCGAAGAAATATAAAAAGAACACTGTAATATTATATGAGTGCTAAAAAGTTTAATGTTTTTAAAAGGTGTAAAAATGTAGTAAAAAAGATGACAACTCCAGGCGAGAGTCTTTCCGAAAAAGCAGTAAAGGGTGGTTTTTGGGTTTTCTCTTTAAGAATTACAGATCGGATTTTTCAGCTGACAAGAACAATTATTTTAGCACGACTTCTTTCACCTAATGACTTTGGAGTATTTGGTATTGCTCTTTTAGTTTTATCTATCCTTGACTCTTTTTCTCAAGCAGGTTTTCAGCAGGCACTTATTCAAAAGAAAGGTGAAACAAGAAGTTACTTAGATACTGCCTGGACGGTAGGATTAATTAGGGGATTTATAATTGCTGGTGTAGTATTTTTTTTAGCTAAGCCAGCTGCTATTTTTTTTGAGGCACCAGCCGCTGAAAATATTTTAAGAATTATTGGAATTTCTATCATTTTACAGAGTTTAAATAATATTGCAGTTTTATATTTCCAAAAGGAACTCCAGTTTCATAAGTTTTTTAAGTATCAATTCTTGGGAACGATTGCCGATGTTACTGTTGCAATTACCTCCGCCTTTCTATTAAAAAGTGTCTGGGCTTTGGTATTTGGACTGTTGGCTGGAAATTTAGTAAGGTGTATAATGTCGTATGTAATTGAACCGTATAGACCTAGATTTAGATTTAATAGAGCTCAAGCGAAAGAGCTTTTTGGATTTGGTAGATGGATTTTGGGTTCGAGTATCTTAGTTTTTATAGGTGCGCATATCGACGATATTTTTGTGGGAAGATTGCTTGGTGCTGCAGCCCTTGGTTTTTATCAGATGGCTTATAGGATTTCAAACATGCCAGCTACTGAAATTACCTATATGATTGCAAGTGTAGCATTCCCTGCTTATTCAAAAGTCCAAGATCGCCAAGTAAGGCTGCAGCAAGCCTATTTCCGAATAATGAGATTAACAGTAGCAATTTCTATCCCTATTGCAGTAGGTATAGTTTTTTTAGCGCCAGAGTTCACAAATATATTTTTAGGAGAAAAATGGATGCCAATGGTGCCGGCGATGCAACTTCTTGCTGTAGCAGGATTGATTAAGTCTATTATCTCTACTGGGAGCCCTTTATTTACTGGTAGTGGACATCCCAATTTTGAATTTTATATGCAGCTTATTAGAGGCTTAATAATAATAATCGCTATTTATCCGCTAACGATTTATATGGAGATTTCAGGAGCTGCTCTATGTGTAATTTTAAGTATGGTTGGAATGCTTATTATTTGGTATCCATTCTCGCAAAATATTACTAAAGCATCTTGGAATAAATATGCTAACACTTTTTGGCCGCCTTTGTTCAGTTCGCTATTTATGGTTGGGGGTATCTATATAGCGAAATTATACTGGAACCCAATTCAGCAGCCTCTGATTCTTTCTATGTTAACATTCATCGGAATAGGCATGAGTAGTATTTTTATTTATATTGCAGTTATGTATATCTTACAAAGATATTGCCCCAGTTATAATATTATGGATGAAGTTAAATTAATATACAAATCTTTAATAGGAAAATGAAAAAGAGGTAAATATTATGAGTGGTATTGCAGGATACATAAATAATACAGAAAAAGCTACGGGTGCTTTACTTGGCAGGATGTCTGAATCAATACGATATACAAAGAGCGATCGAATTGATAAGTGGGGTGAAGATTTCTTAGCAATTTGCAGAGTACATCACGGAGTTGTAAATTCAGAACCGCAACCCATTTTTAATGGAGATAAATCATTGTTTATCGTAATGGATGGGGAGGTTTTTGATTATGAAGAACAAAAAATAAAACTTATTTATAACGGGCATAAATTTAAGTTTGATAATAATGATGCTGAGTATTGCCTTCACCTTTATGAAGAAATGGGGAAAGATGCTTTCAAAGAACTTAATGGCTCTTTTTGTATCGTTATTTATAATTTAGCTACTCACGAACTATTGTTGGGCAATGACCGATTTTCTTCACATCCTCTATTTTACCGCCTAACTTACAAAGGTACATTATTATTTAGCACCCAACTATCTCCGATACTTCAATCACCCGAAGTGCCACGAGAATTAGATATGAGTGCTGTTTTTGAGTTTTTCACCTTCCAAAAAGTTTTAGGGACAAAAACATTTTATAAGAATATCAACGTGCTTCCACCAGCCACAATCTTACATTATAAAAATGGCAATATTTCCTTCGCTCCTTATTGGGAAATGGAATACAAGGAAGAAGAATACCCAGAAGAATACTATGTTGATAAATTAGCAGTAGCAATAAAGAAATCTGTGGCGAGAAGAATGCGAGGAGATTATCGTTTTGGGATCTTATTAAGTGGCGGATTAGATTCGAGGACGGTATTGGCTGCATCAAAAAAGAAAATGGTGTGTTTTACTGTTGGAGATTTTGAAAATCGAGAAGTTAAAACGGCTCAAAGAATTGCTAATATCAAGAGTTGCAAACACATTTTCCTTAAACGAAATTTAGGTCATTACGCAAATCTTGTAGATAAAGCAGTAGAAATCGGGAATGGGATGTACTGTTTTGTTCACGCTCATAATATTGGGTTTTTTGACCAGATTCGAAAGGAATGCGATATATTGTTCCATGCATTTGCGTTTGACACATTATTTAAAGGATTGCACATGCCAAAAAGCTTCTCCGAAGTTTTAAATAAAACATCTATGCAGTTGACATCTGTACTTCTGAATAGCAGTTTATACAGTGAAAATATTGAGCAACTTTTCGTAAAGCCGTATTCAAGTCAGCTTAAAGATTTTGTGACAAAATCTCTTAATGTGCTTTTAGTCCATGCTGAGAAAATGCGTGCCGCAAATTCATATAAAAAAATCGATTATTTTATATTCAATTCTGCGTTTAACATTCCTGAGTATTTATATGTAACTCACAACTGGGCATATATAAATGAAAGAAGTATAGCATTCGATAACGATTTGGTGGATTTATATCTTGAAACCCCGGTAAGGTTTAGGATAAATGGCAGAGTATTTAAGAAGGCTATGAAAAAAATAAATTCCCACATTGCATCAATTCCTGACGCAAACACAGGGTTCTCACCCGATATGCCTGTGTTCTTAGGGAGATGTCTAAGAAAAGGACTAAAGATTTTCAGGAAACTGAGACTCTTTCCTAATTCACTACCGCTTCCCCATCCAACTTATACACAAGGGTCATGGCCAAATTTTGCCGAGTTGATAAGGTATAACGAAAAGATGAAGAAACTAATAGATGATACTATTAGGGATCCAGAGTGTCTTAATCCTAACATTTTTAACATTCAAAGAATAAAAGAAATGTTTGAGAAGCACCTAAATGGCAAGAATAATTACACAGATTTTTTATTTTTGTTACTTACGTTTGGTAGGTGGCACAAGAAATATGGACCAAAAAGCTTAAGGAGCGTTCAAAAATATGGCACACCTAACTAGATATTATATGTACAAAAAAATAGGGGAATATTTTAAGGAGCCTATAAAAGGAAAGATATTAGGTATAAGTGGCATAGAGAACTTCCACTTCTTAATCAATATGGAAAACAGTGAACTTACAGAAGTAGAATATCCTGAAGTAGACATGCAAAATCTACCATACAAAGATAATAGTTTTGATTTTGTGATAAGCGATCAAGTAATTGAACACCTTGAAGATCCAAAAAAGGCGATAGTGGAGTCATATCGAGTTTTAAAAAAAGATGGAATAGCAATACACACAACATGTTTTATAAATTATATTCATTTATGTCCTAAAGATTTTTGGCGTTTTTCCATTGAAGCTTTAAAATATACTTGCAAGGATTTTTCTGAAATAATTCAATGTGAAAGTTGGGGAAACCGTTTAGCAATTTTTCTGTGTTTTTTAAGTAACAGGTTTAGATTTATGAACATTCCTGAAGCTAAGTGGAGTATAAGGAAGCTAATTGCTACTTATAACGAATTTGAATATCCTATAGTAACATGGGTGATTGCAAAAAAATGAATATACAAGTTAAGCCAGAACATTATTATAGACCTTCTTATGATTCCAAAGAGAGATTTATAAGTTATTGGTATCAGATTAACGAAATTATCAAGTTTAAACCAGAAAGTATATTAGAGATAGGCATAGGAAATAAGTTTGTTTCTAATTATCTTAAAGATAGGGGTTTTAAAATAACTACTCTAGATATTGACAAAAGACTAAACCCAGATGTAGTAAGTTCAATACTTTCTATACCTTTTTCTTCAGAATCATTTGATGTTGTGGCCTGTTATGAAGTACTTGAACATTTACCATATCATAATTTTAACAAAGCTCTAACCGAAATGCATAGGGTCTGTATAAATTATACGATATTATCACTGCCGGATGTAAATAGGATCTACCGTTTGGACATACAAATTCCAAGAATTGGAGAGATAAAGAAGCTTATCCCCTTGCCAAGAGTTAAAAAATTAGTTCCAAAATTTAATGGCCAGCATCATTGGGAAATTGGTTTGCGTGATTATTCATTAGAAAAGATTTTACTGGAAATCCAAAAAATTGGATTTGAAATTAAAAAAACTTATCGTATTTTTGAATTTCCTTATCATAGATTCTTTGTTTTAAAAAAGGTAATTTAGAAGAAAGGAAGAAGTCTTTAAAAGATAATGTTATTATGGTGAATAGCTCGTGTTTTTCTGGCAGAGTGATTTATTCAAAGTTTTCTAGTTTAAACGTGTCGGGGCTTTGAAATCATTTTTTTATAAAAAAAGATATTGAGAATTATTGGAAAAACTAATTTTGTGAGAAAATTTGTTTGCTTAATATTTTTGCCTGAAAGAATATTAAGTTAAAAATAGCTTTTTGTGAGAGGTTATTAATGGAGTAATAAAATGAATAATGAAAAAATTAAGGTCTCAGTTATAATGGCTAATTATAACAATGCTAATTATTTACTTTGATGCAGGTTGTGGGGGGCGAATATGCAGAGAAACTTGCAATGAAATACCCTCATTTGAAGAGTAGTGTTTATGATATTAAAGGAAGCAAACTTTGGAATAAACATCCAAAGAATGTTAATTTTAAGCAGATGGATCTATTAAAATTAGGAGCAGAGAATTGCTATGACTTTTGTTTAAGTATTGATGTATTGGAACATATTCCAGGAAACATAAGGGTTTTAAAGAATATTTACAAAGCCTTAAAATCCAATGGATATTTTTATCTTCATATGCCAAGTAGGATTCAAAAGAGAATCTTCCCAGAAAAATTCTTTAGAGAATTCGAAGATTGGGAAAAAGAAGAACATACTGGGGAAATGTATAAACTTGAAGAGTTAATGGGTATAATAACTTCTATTGGCTTTGAAGTAATTGAAGCTCGCAAGACATTTTGTTTTTTGGGAAAATTTGCCTGGGAGGTTGATCGGGTTACTGATAAATTACTATTCTTGAAGGTTATATTAATGCCTCTATTGAAATTTCTTGTCCATCTTGATGTAAAATTTTCAAGAGAGGGAAACGGGATATTAATTTTGAGTAGAAAAAATTCGTAAATTAGCTCTTTATTGAAAGTTTTTTATGTTAAAGATAATAATAGAGGGATAGATATAGCAAAAATAAAAGATAACTTTATGAAAATACGAATTTTGATAGTTATTTTGATGCTGCGGTTTGATATTATGTTATTATATTTTTGTGATAATATATCTACTTGTAGGCAAATTTGTGTTTTGTTCTTCTAAAATATTGTTAAAGATAGTATAAATAAAACCAGGACTAAAAATAACTTTGAATGAGCATTTAACTTAGAAGCAAAGAGTCCACTTAAGTACCAAATTTAAGCCTCGGGTGTTTTTTATAGTTAGCATAGTTAAAGCCCAATCACTAGGTATATTATTTATGCTAATAAGAGAAATAGGCAAGCTTATGAGGTTTTTAGCAAAGCTACTACCTAACGCAGGGTCAAAAAATATTGGTTATTTGATATGGGCAGAAGATTTGGAAAACCCAATTATAAAAAGTCAGGTTTTTGAACTACTGAAGCGGGTATCAAATTACTTAGAAAAACATATAATTTATATTATTTCTCTTCAGCCCATAAAGAAGGTTATTCTAAATAGATATGAATTTAGAGAGTTAAGAGAGGAGCTTGAAAGGGATAATATACATCTATTAATAATTCCAATTTTTTATTTTAGGAAGAAGTTTATGAAAGACAATTGGATTCAAATACCTTTAATTTTCTTTCAGGCACTTCCAATAATAATATTTTTATCAGTGACGAAAAGGATAAGACTTCTTCATTGTCGTTCCTATCCTGTTGTATATCCTTCAATTATAGTCAAAAAAATACTGAAGAACAAATTAATATTTGATCCAAGATCGCCATTTCCAGAAGAAAACGTAGCTGCTGGTCGGTGGAGGAGTAAGGCTTTTACATATAAAGTGTGGAAGTACTTGGAAAGAAAAAGTCTTGGGAGAGCTGATATCACTATTGCAATTTCATCAACATATGTCAATCATTTTAGAAGAATTTTAGCTACTTCTAAGTTAATAGAAATTCCTAACAATGTCGATACTACTAAATTTAGGATGAGGACAGAGTTTAGAGAGAGATTAAGATTAAAATTAGGTATAGAAGAGGATGAAATTGTATTTGTGTATACAGGAAGCTTAGGTATTAATCATTGGAATAGTCTTAAAGTTTATATTAAATTTATAAAAGAGATGAGGAGAATTAATATAAAACACAAATTTCTATTTATAACACCAAATTTGACGGAATTAATGCACGTGTTTAATGAATATGATATTACTCCATGTGAGTATGTTTGCATATCCCTTGATTCAGAAGAAGTACCATTATATTTGTCATGTGCTGACTTTGGTTTAAATTTAATGGATAGACCAGATATAAGGGTGAGTATAAAAACAGTTGAGTATTTTTCTATGGGACTACCTATTATCGTTAATAGCCTAGGCCCATTAGGTGCTAAAAAATTGGTTGAGGATTATAATATTGGATTGATTATAGATCTCGATAAATTTAACTTAAAGGAACTAAAAGCTTTCATACAGAAAAAAGCCAAACTTTCATCGAAGTGTAGACAGATAGCACACAAAAAGTTTTCCACTGAAAAGGTTGCCAAGCAGTATGCCAAAGTTTATTTATCACTTTTAGAGTAAAAAACTATTTATGAAAATTAGAAATCCAAAATCACGATTTAATCTAAAAATTAACAAAAATGATTTCGTTTTAGATGTCGGAGGGGGTAACAATCCATATCCGCGAGCAAATGTTGTTGTTGATAAATATCCATTTACTAATTATCACCGAAGTGGAAATTTAAAAATACTTAAGAAACAAAAATTTGTGGCAACTGATGGGGAAAATCTTCCCTTCAAGAACAAGGAGTTTGATTATGTCATTTGTTGCCATGTCTTAGAACATGTGAAAAATCCTTCTAAGTTTTTAAGCGAGCTTTCTCGCGTTGGGAGGAAAGGGTATATTGAAGTACCATCATTAATCGGTGAGTATCTTATACCCAAGAAATCTCATCGATGGGTTATACTAGAGTTAGATGAAAAAGTTGTGTTGATGGATAAAAAAGATATTGGTTTTAATCCTTCAATAGAGTTTGGAGATTTATTTCAAAAACACCTTATTCCTAATTCCATCGAGTTTAGGATTCTAATAAAAACTTATCCGGATCTTTTTACTGTCCGTTATGAATGGAGAGATGAAATCGATTTTATTGTTGGCCCTCAAGATCCCAAATTGCATTCCTTTTTTACCTCTTCGTGGGATAAGGAGAAAATAGAAGATATAATCAGAAATAAGTCTAAATTTAAACAAATTGTCTCCTTTCTATCAGGGTTAACTGGAATTGTTTTTGACTTCATTAAGTCAAAACTCTAATTATATAAAATGGTTTGTGTTTGACTGGAGATGAAGAAAATACAAAATGATCCACCCAAAAGTTTCAATAATAATTTTTAATTGGAATAAACATGGATCAATATACACAAAAAACTTAATGCTACCGATAGCAGGAATTAGTTTTTTAAAAAAGGCTCAATAACAAAATGTTTTCAGACTTTTAGAAATCTTAATTGCATATGCCACAATGATAAGAATTTTAGGCATGTCCCATACTAATTGTGCTCTAACTTCAAATCTAAAAAGGGCAGAGCACCAGGGAGTGTTCTTTTTTATCCAGGCGAAGCTAATCTTTCCAGGAAAAGTGTTGTGAATGTGTCTCAGATTTATATAGTAGACAGAAAAGATATGGTTGAAAAAATTGGTACGCTCTCAACCGAAAGAGTAAGTGAAATTTTAGGAGGTGTCCATCTCCTATTAGACAGACATGGCATTGAAGAGTAAAAGCCAACATTTAATGAAGATAGTTTGAAAAAGATTTTTAACTAAAAAATAGTAATGAAAAATTTAAAGATATATGATTAAATGTGTTAATAAAATGCATCTTTGTGATAATATTTAAAAGTAAGCAAAAAACCGAAAAGGAAAATCTATGAATCAAAAAAAAGATATAAGCAGTGAAGATGAAATAGATTTAAGAAAGCTTTTCAGAATTTTTATTAAGGGAAAATGGTGGTTTATAGGCACCTTTTTAGTTGTTCTAATAGCCGGTCTGCTTTTTACCTTCTTAATACCTAAAGAGTATACCTCAACTTCTATTCTGAAGGTAAAAGAGGATTACTACCTGGATTCCGTTGGTATATATTTTCCAGAAGAAGCCTCAGAACTTAAGACTGGAAGTTTAAATGATGTATCTATTGAACTGAAGTTAAGGGAGACTTTAAACGAGGTAATTAATAAATTAGATTACAATATAGATAAAAATGATTTAGATAAGGCTATTGGCATATCTATAGATGAGGAGAAAGAAATTTTAACGCTGGCTACTACTTATAATGATCCAGAAATAACGTATAAGATAAATAAAACATTGCTTGACATATATAAAAATAAGAAAAATTCAGAGTTTAACAAAGTCTATGATAGACTTATGCAAAAAATAGAAGCAAGAATTATAGATACACAGGGACAATTAGACGAACTTTCTAATTTAGCTGAAGAATATATAATAGGTTTTAATGTAAAACTTCTAAATGAGATAGAA
>Ga0307379_10014604_pt1 | contig 10116 bp, 5 predicted proteins | sample UN2MG_FD_202237 | JGI IMG/M metagenome (GOLD analysis project Ga0307379, IMG submission 202237) | Soil microbial communities from Risofladan, Vaasa, Finland - UN-2 | ecosystem: Environmental > Terrestrial > Soil > Coastal area > Acid sulfate soil | place: Finland: Risofladan, Vaasa | collected... | reverse complement strand
GAACCCACCCCGAGGTGCACATCCGGCTCCGGGATCTCCAGTTCATGAAAGAACACATCGTTCATCTGCCTGTCATAATGCTGGCCGGTGTGGACCAAAATAAACTCGAACTGGTCCGGTTCCATTCTCAGCCTCGAGGCGAGCGGGGCTATTTTCATGAAATTGGGCCGTGCGCCCACAACTCCAGCTATTTTCAGTTTGGTGCTCACAGCTCTTTGCGCCTCTTTTTCTTTAGACAATCTTGAACTTTACCCGGAGACATCCGCCTCAGTCCTGCCATGATAAGGGCACTGAAAGCCTTGCCCCGGCGAGTTTTTCCCCTGGCACAAATACGGCTTCAAAGCCAGGCTCAATATAAAACATTCACTCTATGAATGAAAGGTCGCCCGATTCAAGCCCCAGGCACCGGTCATTCAAATTTAAAATTGCGCCAGGCGCTTGCCAGCTCAGGCTTTCCCCTTGGCATGACCCGGAAACTCCAAGGGTTGTAAAGGGGCAGGGCCCGCCAGAAAACCGGATTGAAAGGGCCGAAAGTCTGGCTGTTGCCCTTGACCTGAAAGCTCCCCTTGAGGTGATACTTGCCCTGGCCCACCTCGTATTCCACAAGGTATTCGCCTGCGGCCGGGCCGGTCCAGGAGACAGGGACCTTTCCCTCGCGGGATAAGTAGGTCACCACTTCCCCCTCTTCAGGGAAGATTACCTCGAGCCGCGAGAGGCCCTGGAACAGGCCATTCAGACCCGCCCGGGCAGAATCCAGGGCTTGAGCGGCTGTGATAGCAGAGCGCAGGGACCGGTTTTCAAAGACCTGGGCCAAAAGCAGCCCTTTCAGCCGCTCGGTTTCAAGCGGGAATCTCCGGGCCGCATCGTGCAGTTCGCCCGGGTCCGTTTGGAGATCGTAAAGAGCATAGCGCGGATTTTCTCCCGGCGCAATTGACTCGACCAGCTTGAAGCGCTCTGTCCTGACACAGCGCAGCCAGTCAGGCTCCAGAGAATCAGGGCACTGGTATCCGCAGACACTGGTTTCGCAAAAGATTGTCTGCCTGGCCCCTTCTTTCACCTTTTCACCCCTCATCAAGCCCAGAAAAGACTTGCCCTGGCAGGGGACTTTGAGCTCGAGACCCAGCAGCTCGAAGAGATTCGGTATCAGATCCACTGCCTGGACCAGCTCCTCCACACGCTTGCCTTCCGGCAGGCGGCCGGGCCAGCTCACAATGAGCGGGATGTGAATCAGCTCCTCGAACAGGGTCCCGCTGAAACTGGTCGAGGCATGCCCCAGCCAGCCGTGGTCAAAAAGCTCCTCCCCGTGGTCGGCGCTTAGAATCACGATCGTATGCTCGCGCAGACCCAGACTGTCGAGAGCCTCGAGCACCTGCCCGAGCTCTTCGTCCTGAGCAGCTACCTCCCCGTCGTAGAGAGCTCCGACGAACTTTTGTTCCTCGGGGCTGAAACGGAACTCGCCGCGCGGCATGAGGATATTGGCCTGGACAGCCTGGACAGCTTTACCGGAGGGCTTTTTGCCAGAGAGGAACTTTTTCAGGAATTTTTCCGGGGGGTTGTACGGCAGGTGAGGTCCATGGAAATGGTACCAGGCGAAAAAAGTGGTATCGCGGCAGGCGGCCAGGAATTTGGGGACATCCCGGCATGAGTCAGGCGTGAAACCGAGGTTCCGGTAGTTGGGCATAGGAAAGAGATAATTTATCTCCGGTACGTAATAGCCAGCCTTCGACAGCACCTCGAGCGCTGTCACCAGGGCCTCGGGCACGCTTTGCCCCCGGCGCTCGACCCCGTGCACCCCGGGATAGAGGCCGGTGAGCATGCTCACGAGCGAGGCATTGGTCCAGGCTGCGGTGCTGTAAGCCTTACTGAACAGCACCCCTTCCCGGGCGAGCCTGTCGATATTCGGGGTCAGGGCGCGCGCATAGCCATAGCAGCCCAGGCGGTCGGGACGGAAGCTGTCCACGGTGAGAATGAGGATATTGGGCCCAGGCCTGGTTGTCTCCTGAGCGCATACAGCAGCCGAACAGAAAAAGACGGCCGCAAAAGCGACTAGTACTGTAACTCGAAAATACGGTGACGTATTTTTTCCAGCAACGCTGTGCGGACTCGTAGGGGCGACCGGCGGTCGCCCGAACAGGGCGAGGCATGCCTCGCCACTACGTTTACTAAATTTGTAATTTGGTTTAAAACAATACGCTACACTATTTATGAATTCATGTACTAGATAGCGCAAATCCAGTTCCTTTTTTTTCTACGGGGCGTTAAAACCTGAAATTATTTCCCGTATCCTCAGACTGTCTGGAGCTTGAGGGTAAAGCTCGAGGTACCGGCGCAAATGCTCTTCTGCGCGGTTCCTCCTGCCCAGCTCCAGTTCCAGCAGGCCAGCGGCGCGCAAAACCTGAGGCTCCTCAGGATAGAGAGCCAGCAGTTTCTCCAGATTTTCTAGCGCCGCTTCCTTTTTACCTTCATTCTGCAGATAATATGCCAATTTCCACAAAGCGGCGGGATCATTCGGATACAGGCCCAGCTTGTCGTTCAGCTCTTCGATTATACCCCGCGCGTCACCCAGTTTTTCGTAAACCAGGACCATGTTGTCGAAGTATTGGGGCTGGATCACTTTTGGCGCAGAGCGAACGAGCACCAGGGCAAGGGTTGAGGGAAGGATCAAAGCTAAGGCAGGGACCAGAACCTTTTTCCGGCGCAAGTCTTCGAAGACCCGCGAAAAAGTATGTCCGGTCAGGATGATCAGCACAGGCCAGAGCGGGACACGGAGGCGGCTGAGCACGAAAAAAGCCACCAGGGTTGCGCCGTAGAGCACAAAGTAGCCGTAGAGAGGAAAAAGTTGCCTGCGCCGCGGCCAGGAAAGAACGACTCCCGCAAGAGCGAAAGCAAGAAAGAAGCCCCAGGAAAGGACCGGCAGCCGAAGTACTGAGTAATAGCGCCGGAAGTGGTAAAAATTGAGGTTGTTCGGTTCTTCATAATCACTGGCGAGCTTCAGAAATTTTTTCCACCAGAGGCGGACGAGGTCTGGAGATAAAATTGGAACTTCTCCCTCTTTCGGATAGCAGAATCCACCGGTGGAGTCGTAGCTGTTGCCGATACGCCAGTTTTCCTGCATGTTGGTGGAGACCAGGGCCCATTGGTGGCCGACCAGGATATTGTGCAGGGTGGCCGGGCTCACAGCGAGGAAGGTCATGATGAAAAAAACGCTTACGGCCCCGGCGCGCCTGGCTCGCGGGTGCCCCTCGAGCTGCCGCCAGATCCAGAACATGCCGAGAGGCAGGATGATCAATGTATTGGAGCGCGCCAGTGCGTCAATCCCCAGCAGGACCCCGCACCCGGCGGCCCAGGCGAAGGCCCTCTTGGGGTTGAAACTTATCAGGGCCGCCAGAATCAGGAGATTCAGGAAAGTGACCAGAGTGGCGCGCAGGAAGAAACCCTCATAGAAAGGGAATATCGGTGTGAAAGCCATGAGCGCAGCGGCCCAGAGGGCCGTACTGCGGCTGAACAGCTTGCAAGCCAGGATATAGACCAGACCCACGCTCAGGGTTCCCAGCACTGCCTGGAGGAGTGTAGCCGCGAGCACGCTCGGGCCGGCCAGGGCATAGACAGCGCCCAGGAGATAAGGATAAAGCGGGGCCTGGTAAAAGGCGCTGTCATAGGTCAGCTGCCCTTGGGCGATCCGCATGGCCCAGTTGTGGAAGACAGTCATGTCGTAGCCCGGAAGAATGGGCTCGAACATCGCTGACCCGCGGAAAGACAGGATATAGGTGACCCTGAAAACCAGGGCCGCCGCAAGCACAATCAGCCCCGGCCAGTGGCTTTTCAGCTTCCCGGCCGTCTTTGCAAAAGCATCCGGCTTTTTTGCTGCTTTAGACATTCCGCCCCACGGTGTTGAACTGCGGTTGAGGATTGAGGATTTTTGCCAGCCCGCCTGAATTCTGGAGAGCGCATAAGGTATTGATATTCAGCCAGCGGCCCGGTTTCCAATATACTAATCCGCCATGTATTTCTCAATGGGGGAGATTCGCCCCTGCTCCAGGCGGCAAAGGATTTTTCCGCCCTTGCCAAGAGCGGTCCGGGAGTGTAATTTAACGCCATATGCCGAGACAGCAAAACAATGGTCCTTTAGCAGGGATTGAAGACAAATGCGCACAATAACGAAATCATGCCTATTTTCAGTCCTCATTCTGCTAGCCCTCCTTGGTTCAGGCTGTTCGATCCTGCAGATGAGGGGCGACCCTGCGGGTTACGGCGGCCGGGGTCTGAGCTATGTGGGGATCGATTTCTCTGTTCTCCGGGACAAGACTATCGTGCTTGACCCGGGCCACGGGGGAGCTTTAAGCGGCGCGGTGGGCTCAGGCGGGTTGACAGAAAAAGAAGTCAACCTGGCGGTGGCCCTGATCCTGCGAAACCTTCTCGCAGGCTACGGGGCGAATGTAGTAATGACCCGCCAGACAGACATAGACCTTCTGCCTGAAGGGGTATCCGGGCCTGTCCAGGCCGATTTGAGCGCCCGGGTGGACAGCGCCAACTCCCGGGAGTATGCAGTGATTTTTCTCTCCATTCACCACAACAGCCTGGGGGTTCCGAACAGCCGCTACAATGCCACTGAAACCTACTACAAGATGGGTGATGAGGGGCCGTCGCTTGATCTCGCGCGTTTCCTTCACCGGCGGCTGATGAGCAATGTCGGTGTGAAAAGGCAGGCGCTGCTCCCGGGGAACTACTATGTACTGCGCAACAACCGCCAGCCGGCGGTTCTGGGGGAAGCGAGCTACCTGAGCCACCGGGGGGTCGAGAGAAAGCTGCAGGGTGAGGCGGCCCGCCAGGTCGAGGCATACTCATACCTGCTTGGGATCGTGGACTACCTGAGCGGCGGGATCCCGGTTATCGAAAACATGCAGGTCCCCGGCTCCAGGCCCCTCCAGGATCCATACCCCCAGGTGGCGGCCCGGATTTATGATGAATCCACCGGCCTGGGCATAGATCCCCAGCAGCTCGAGATGACTATGGACGGCGCGTCTCTGCCGGTAAGCTACGATCAATCTACAGGCATTGCGAGAGCCAGGGCGGTTCAGCCTCTGGCCAACGGGACCCACCGGGCCGCGGTCCGGGTGAGGAACCTGAAAGGCAATGCGGCCCGCGAGACTGCCGTGGTATTCAAACTGGCAGTACCTCCGGCGCATATCGTGATTGTCTCGAGCCTCGAGCGACTGCCGCTCGATGGACTGACCCCGGTAAACCTGACAGCCCTGGTCAGCGATCTCTGGGGCCGGCCGGTCTCGGACAGCACCGAGGTGCTTTTCGAGTTCTCGGATCCCAATCTAGCTACCTGCACGGTTCTCTCCGCGGGCGGGAAAGGTTCAGTGGTGGTGACCCCGGTAGCAAACCGCCCCCTGGAGGTGCGAGCCTCCTCAAGCGATGTCTTGGCTCAGCTCACCCTGCCTGTGGCCCAGCCGCAGGAAAGCCTGGTGGTGATTCGAACCGAGAGCGGGGGCGGGACACTTGGCGGGGTCAAGGTCAATATTGCGGAGGCTGGACTTTACGCTACCGGGGAGGACGGAATTCTTACTCTAGAGGGCCTGGGGGAAGGGGTCTGCAATGTGAGTTTCGAGCGCAACGGTTACAGGCCCGTAACAAGACAGATCAAGGTTGAGAACGGTAAATCCACGATCCAGAATGTCAGGCTCGAAGCTTTAATGGGCGGCGCGCTCCTGGGAAGGAAAGTGGTTATCGACCCTCAGGGCGGCCTGGATGAACCGGGGGAGATCGGCAGTTCAGGCACCAGGGAGGAGGATGTGAATTTCGCGGTGGCTTCCCTGCTCGGAGACTATCTCGCGCGCGCAGGGGCGCTCGTTCTGCTCACCCGCTCGGCGGAGGAGTCGCCCGGCATGTGGGAGCGGGTTGCCCGGACAGAGGATTTCGGGGGGGAGGTACTGGTGTCAGTGGCCCACAACGGCAGGCCGGTCAAGAAAATTTCGCCCCATACAGTGGTCAATCATTACCCATCCAGCACAGAAGGAGCCTCTTGCGCACGGCTTATCGCCAGCTCCCTCAAGGGATTTGCGGGGAGGCCTTATTTCGGGGCTTCCGCCGGCTACCAGCGGATCATTCAGCAGGTGAGCTGCCCTGCAGTGTGGGTGCGGGCCGCCTCTGTGGCGGACCCTGCGGTTGAGAGCATGCTCGGGAACCCTGTCATTCTAAGGCAGGAGGCTTACGCTATTTTCAGCGGGCTGGCGCGCTATTTCGGCTGGGAGCCGCAAGGCGCAAACCCCTATCTGACAGGCAGGTTATCGGACAGCCGCGGGGGGACAATTTCAGGCGCGCTGCTAGTGCTCGACGGCTGGTGTCCCACCCAGAGCGATCATGAGGGCCGCTTCCTGTTCCAGGACCTCGAAAACAGTCCCCACCGGATCGAAGTCTTTTACGGGGGCAGGACATACGGCCCTTACCAGGCCGAGCCGGGCCGCAAGCTTGAACTTCTGCTCGGGGCGCAATAACCTGTTTTAAAATCTCAGTCTCTGGAGGCAAAATGTACCGCACCGTAGCGGGTTTGATGCTGTTGTTTGCCTTACCCATGACACTGGCCGGCAACCAGGAGGAAAGCACTCTCTGGCAAGCCGGAATCAATGTGATACCCTGCCCGCAGGAGGTAAAGCCCGGCGGAGAGGATTTCCTGATCAAACCCGGAGTGGGGATTGCGCTCGATCAAAAAGCGGCCCCTGAGGACCGGTTCGCCGCTGAGGAGCTCGCCGCTGGGCTGAGATCCGCCTGGGGCATCGAGGCCGCAATCGGCGGCCCGGCAGCCGCAGGCTCGATTGTTCTGACCAGGCAGGGAGCGCCGAAAAAGGGGGGGGACCAGGGATACAGGCTCGAAACCGCGGGCGGTCGGCTGGTTGTCCGCGCAGGGAGCTCCTGCGGACTTTTTTACGGGGTCCAGACCCTGCTCCAGCTAATTCAGAAGGGCCGCGAGGGGCCTTATGTAAAGGGAGTGGAGATTAACGACTGGCCGGATATCCCTGTGCGCGCGGTGCACTATGACAGCAAGCATTTCCAGGAGAAACGGGAGTATGTGGAGGAATTTATCCGCACCCTGGCCCGCTATAAAATCAACATGCTGATCTGGGAGTGGGAGGACAAGCTCGCCTACCGGAGCCACCCGGAGATCGGCGCACCAGGGGCTTTCACCATGAAAGAGATGCAGGATTTTACCCGCCTGGCCCGTAAGTACCAGATCCAGCTCGTCCCTCTGGTTCAGGGACTGGGCCATGTAAGTTACATTCTCAAGTGGCCCCAGTATGCGTACCTGCGGGAGATCCCCTCCTCGAACTGGCAGTTCTGTCCGCTCAAGGACGGCACCTACGAGCTTCTGTTCGACCTTTACGGCGAGGCAATCGAGGCCACCCCGGGCTCGGAATACATTCATATCGGCACGGATGAGGCCTGGGCCTGGGACCGGGAGCTGGGAGCGGAGTGCGGCTGTCGCGCAAAGGCTGAAGAGGTCGGTTTTAACGGTCTTAAGCAGCTCTTTATCCATCGCGTTTCCAGGCACCTCACCGGGCTGGGCCGCAAGGTAATGAGCTGGGGCGGAGAGTACCAGCCGGACGAGAAAATAAAGCCGCCGAAAGGGCTGATAACTTTCAACTACGAAGTCAGGCGGGACCGGCGTCAGCCGGATTATCCGATTTACCTTTATGATCCCAATCCGGGTATCGAGCACCTGTTCCTGCCATATTTCTATCGTCTGAGAGATGAAAAGGAAGTGCCGGGATGCCTCGAAATGTCTTATAAGGCGGTCTCCACAGGCGCTCTCACAGGTCTGTTCGACGGGATGGTGGCCACCTCCTGGAACTGCTCGGGAGTGCACAACCAGCTCTGGATGCTGCGCTATATCGTGGCCGCAGAATATTCCTGGAGCGGCAAGGCTCCTGCTTACAATGAGTTCAAGGAGAAGTATTTCAAGAATTACTACGGCCCCCAGTCACTCGACATGCCTGAGCTCTTCCTTCTGCTCAACAAAGCCTCCTACTATTACATGGATAATTTTGAGCGTAAGGTCTGGCACTGGGGGGAGGTGGGCAAGACCCATCTGCCGGACCTGCCCAGGGACGATCTCGAGTACGACCCCTACTGGAACACCGAGTACCGTGGAATGGTCGAGCGCTCCCGCGCCGTGCTGCCCCAAATGGAACGGGTAAAGAACATCTGTAGCACAAACCTGGCGCTGGGAGTCAATAACAGCTACGATTTCGAGCTTTTCACCGGCCTGGCCGAGCTGTTCGAGCACACGGCCCGCACTTATCTCGCCCTTTCAGAGCTCGAGAACGCGATCACCCAGGCCCACCGGAAGCATTTTTCAAGCCACCAGGCAGCCTATGAGGCCTTGAAGCGCGCAGAGCGTATTATCGAGGAAAATCTCGAAGAACGCGGAACGGTTTTCAACAAGATCAAGGCTACCTGGGAGAAATCACAGCTTCCCAAAGGCATGTCTACCCCGGAGAAAAAATATTTACACGCCCGGGACCAGCAGCGCAATTTCGCCAACCGGCGGCCCGACCTCTCGTTTATGATCTACGATGAAGAGCTCCTCGGCCTGGAGGACTATCTCGCCAGACTGCGTGAGTATATGCAGTGGTACAGTAAGACCTATCTGGGCGGGTAGAAGCTTGGAATACGCCTTTAGTCAGGAGTCCGCAGAGGCAGCTAAGCGGGCGCCCTCTGGCGGGCGGAGGATGTCTTGAACGCCCGGACTATTTCGGGCAATCCGGGTGTAGGGGCGGGTTTCAAACCCGTCCCTGGCAATGAAATTGTCTGGATCGCTATTAGTAGAATACGTCCCAATATTTATGAAATCATGCACTAAGGACTATTGTTAACATTTTATAACACTATGAAAACCAATGGATCAGGGCACGCCCCAGGCATGCCCTTTTTTAATTGGCTGTTAATACGGATTATCCTGAATCAGCGCTTGGTCGACATTCCCTTTCAATCATTGGGCAGGGTCTTGTACCAGGTGCGGTACATTACCGCTGCTGTAAGCAGGAAACCCAGCAGGAGTTTCAGGAACATGCCCCAGTCATGGAGCATGAAATAGAAGGGCATCAGGTTCAGGCAGAACAGGCAGGCTCCGCCCACTATGCAGTTGAGAATGTCATAGCCGAACATTTTTTCCTTAATATGGTCCGGCCAGCGGGAGAGCACCTCGCGGTGGACCGGCCTCCAGAAGCCCCAGGGCTGGATCTCGCGGTAGAAATTCAGCAGGGTCTCCCGGTTCGTAACCGGTGTGACCAGCGCTCCTGCCACTGAGACAACCACCGAGATCGTGATCATCAGGAAATAGAAGGAATAGTCCGGCCAGGTGACGCCGAATGCAGTCTGAAGGATTTTCTGCAGCACGGCCACCAGGAACGCCGCAATCATGCCGAAAGCAAAGCCCCAGCCATTGAAACGCCACCAGTACCACCTGAGGATCAGCGGCACCAGGAGACTGCCGGCCAGCACAGAGTAGACCCAGATCCCGAGCTCGAGGATACTGTGCATCGAGGTGCCGAGCAGGATTCCGAGGACAACGAAAACCACTGCGGAGATATAGGTAACAGTGATAAATTCCCTTTGCCCGGCATTGGGCCTGATATGGCGGAGATAGATGTCCCGGATCACGTATGAGGTGCCGTTGTTGATACTGATCGAGAAAGTGGACATGAAGGCCGCCAGGAAGCCCACCAGCACGAAGCCCTTGACACCCCAGGGGAGTATGGTGTTGATCATCTCCGGCAGGAGCATGTCAGTGTCCTTGATATCCAGGTTGGTTATCAGGGCCAGGAGAGCCAGGCCGGCCACCAGGACCCATCTGGGGAAGGCCATGAAGTGGAAGCCGGCGCCCTGCTTGCAGGTGTCGCGGGCGCTTTTGGTGGAGAGCATGAACTGCATGCCCTGCCCCACTCCCGGTCCGCTGAAAAAGGCGAGCAAAGTCTGGAAGCACCACATCATCAGCCAGGGCCAGAAAATCTCGAAAGCCCCTGCGCTGTAGCCTGCCAGCTCGACATTCGCCAGATAGTCAACCGTTGCCGTGGGCCGAATAATGTCCCAGCCGGCGGGGGTTATTGCAGAGAT
>Ga0307379_10014602_pt1 | contig 10117 bp, 8 predicted proteins | sample UN2MG_FD_202237 | JGI IMG/M metagenome (GOLD analysis project Ga0307379, IMG submission 202237) | Soil microbial communities from Risofladan, Vaasa, Finland - UN-2 | ecosystem: Environmental > Terrestrial > Soil > Coastal area > Acid sulfate soil | place: Finland: Risofladan, Vaasa | collected... | reverse complement strand
CTGCGACTACGGCGCCGACGCAGAGGAGGCGTGCCCGCTCTACACCAGCCTCGTCGACGGACACTGCGTCGTCGTGGAGGACTGCCCGCCCGAGGAGAACTGCATCACGCAGTGGTGGCCCTGCATCGTGGAGGTGTGCGCGCCTGTGTGCGGCAACGGCATCGTCGAGGAGGGCGAGCAGTGCGATGACTTCAACATTCACGCCAACGACGGCTGCGACATGATGTGTCAGTTCGAGTGCGATGTGCCCGTTGCGATGCTCATGAAGACCGCGAACATCACCGACTTCTCCTACGCTGGCGAGGTGATCCTCTACAGCTACCACCTCACAACCGACATCCCGGTCAACAACGTCACCGTTCTGGACGACCGCTGCTCGCCCGTGGTCTGCCCCGGACCTGAGCCCACCACCGACATGACCTGCACCTGCACCTACATTGTGCAGGAGAGCGACCTCGGCGCCGACGTGATGAACACCGCGAATGTCACGGTCTACAATGCGCTCGAGCAGTGCGCCAACCACAGCACCACTGTGGACTCGCACACGGTCGACTACGAGCCCGTGTGCGGCAACGGCTTCATCGACATGTTCTCGTGCGTGAACTCGACCTGCGTCGGCGGCCCCTGGAGTGGACAGGCATGCTCTATTTCCGGAGATTGCTACGAGCAGTGCGATGACGGCAACGTAATCGATCACGACGCGTGCTGCGATTGCATGTGTACACCACCCGCAATCATGATCACCACTGCCGTGGAGCCACGCTGTGCTCCAGGCGATCGGTACCTAAAGTACGCCACTGCCGTACCCACAAACGCCTGGACTGAGATTTTGAACTTCGTTTGCAGTGGCCCGCAGCAATTCCTCGGATGTACCGAAGCTTTCCCCACTGCCAATGAAGTGACATGCACGTGCCGCGACTCCGGTCCCGGGAGTGCAAACTTCGGAAGATTTGGCTACCGAAGCACCGAGCCGGGCTGCGACGCGCAGGTGCAGGCGTTTGCCAGTCGTGCGCCGGAAACGCTTCTGTGCCCCGACAATGGCATCTATTGCGACGGGGAGGAGTCATGCTTCTTCAACTTTACAGAGGGCTCCGCACAATGCGTGAGCTCGGGCGACCCCTGCACCAACGAGACCGTGTGCGGCTACAACCTCTGCAACGCCACCCTCGACGAGTGCGTGTTCTTCCCGAACACCACCGACTGTCCCGAGGACACCTACTGCTTCCCGGCGCTTAACGAGACCGAGGAGGGCAACCTTGGCCGCTGCTCGCCCGACTGCCAGCCCAACGGCGTGCCCGACGAGGACGACATCGCGTTCGGCGGCATTCCCGACCTCAACAACAACTCGGTGCCCGACAACTGCGACAGCTGCGCCTACTCGCAAGGCTTCTGGAAGAACGCCGAGAACAGCAACGCACTTCCCGGGTTTGACTTTGGCGACGCCGAGTGGCAGGAGCGCTGCGAGAACCGCACCGTACAGCTCGTGCAGCAGTGCAATGACATCCCCTCGGGACCCTCGCCCGCCGAGTGCGCCGCACTGGGCGACTTCCTCACCGGTGTGGACGGCTTCTGCTCGAGCCTGCCCGAGTACTACGATCTGAGCTACCCCTCGCGTCAGAACACCAACTGTGCGCGCCTGCAGCGTCAGCTCTTTGCGTTCCTCGTGAACACATTCCTCGGCGCGCTCGGTGACATCCCGCCCTACGTCGAGATTGGCACCTATGTGCCCGACGCACTCCTCGAGGAGGTGGTCGACTACCTCACGCAGTACCCGCTCATCTTCGACGTGCGTACCTGCTTCGACCAAAATACCAATGGTGCGACGCGCACTGTGTTGATCGCGTTTGCCGGCATCCTCGAGGACTACAACCACGGCGAGTACCCCGACAGCGTGAAGCACTGCGGCGAAGACGCCGAGGCAAACGTCGTGCTCACATGCGAGGCCGAGCTCGTCGAGTGCCAGGACACGCTCGATCAGAAGGAGAGCCTCGAGTGGGCGCTCCTAGCCGTGGCCATTGTCGCACTGGTGCTCCTCATCGTGGGCCTCATCTACCTCGCGTGCTACCTGCGCCGCCGGGCTCCCGCGAGCGCTCCGGTGCAGTTCCGCAAGAAGACCACACTCCAGGACCACGTGGAGTAACCCCTCCCCTACATCTTACTCATCACCACTTTTTTCCGGGTTTTTAATGCTACGGCTATGTTCGGTAAAAAATATACATGTCAACCTCCCTGCGGTAGCAGTAGCGAAAACCATATGTGATGCGTCGATTAGTGCGATCCTACGCGACAATCGCCATGCTGCTGCTGTTGCGACAGTCAGTCGCGCAAGTGCAAGACCACTGCTGCCGCGTGAGCTGCTTCGCGCTAGAAGCGTGCGCGGGTCAGCCTATGGACAGTGCTGTGCTGCAGGATGGCGAGTGTGTAAATCTCAACTGTACTGTGCCTGCATCGGCAAGTTTCAATCTCTCTGCGGCACCACTCGACACGCGTGTGCACCTCGTCACGCCCGACTGTGGCAGCAACGGCTTTCTCATTGACAAGAACGTGTGCGTGGGTCTTGGACTCTCGTTTCTAGCCGAGATGGTGGACTGCCCTACGCCAACCGTTCCGCTTGCCAGCACGCTGTCGTCGAGCAGCGAGGTGACAAGTTCCACGGCGACAGAAAGTGTCAGCGCTTCGAACACGGCCTCTACTCCTGTTGTATCAACCACACCTGCGCCCGCAACCGCAAGCTCCACTGCGTCGCCAATTGAGAGTCCAAGCTCAACAAGCGCGAGCAGCAGCTCGATAGTCACACCAAGCGCGGACAGTAGCTCGACAACACCGTCCGGCAGCGTGAGTTCCGCGTCTTCTGCGGAAAGCAGCACCACCGAGGGCACACGCACGCCCGTCCCCACGCCAAGCGAGACCGTCCCCTCGAGTGCCACCGACACTTCCAATGCACCATCGTCAAGTGCCAGTGCAACCTCCAGTGCCTCTTCTATCATCCTGTCCAGCGCCGCCACATCTGCATCTTCCACCAGCACTACTGCAACCTCCAGTACCACATCCACCGTCCCGTCAAGTGTCTCTACAGCTGCATCCACGACAGTGCCGACCACACCCACAACCTCCAGTGCTACTCCCTTTCCTTCCAGCACTCCAGTACCCGGACCCACTCCCACGCCCGCGACTACCATCACACCCACTCCACTTCCCTCCACTTCTGCCACTCTCGGCTCTGAAGAGCTTCCGTCGGGCTCCATCATTGGGATTGTGCTAGGCGTGGGGCTTTGCTGCTGCTGCATACTCTTTCTCATTGCGATAGCGCGACGTCGAAGGTGGAAGGAAGAAGACGAAGAGGATGAGGAGGGTGACACCGTTTTGCTGCTGCCGTCCTCAACACGCCGCACCACTCTCGCAGACCACCAAGATTAGACATTGCTATAAAAAAAAGAGACTCTCGTAGTCGCATCGGAAAGTTCGAGTATCGAGAGTGGGTATTTATCACTTTCAGCTTCCCCCAAGTCTAGTGCATACACACGCAAAATGGACTCAGACGAGACGGAGGACATACCCCTGCACCCACTCAACAGTCCTCCCGACGAGGAGGACGCACAGCCCCGCTACGAACTAGGCTACACGAAGCGTTTGCTGGCCAAGTACACGCGTCTCAAGTGCGGCACCAAGGTGTTGCTCGCGATCTCGGTGAGCATGATCTGCGCCATGATGTTCATCGCCTACAGCAACGGCTACCTGGGCGAGCTCGACGACTCGTCCGAGGCCGCGCCAACCGAGGTACGCTTCGCGGCGATTGCCGAGCGTGTGCTCGGCGACATGGATCGCAGCGTCGATCCATGCGAGCACTTCTACGAGTACGCGTGCGGGGGTTGGATTGCGCGCACTCAGCTCGACACTGACGAGGCTGCCCGCAGTCGCAGCTTCAGCGACGTGGCCGAGGCCAACGCGGAGCAGACACTCGCCACGCTGCAGGCGGGCTGGCCCTACATCTCCACGCTCTTTGACAGCTGCATGGATGAGGCCGCAGTGGCGAGTCGCGGCCTCGCGCCCATTGAGGCGTACGCGGTGCAGCTCAGTGGTGCCGACTCGCTGAACGAGCTCGCTGCCGCACTAGGCCAGCTGCACCTCGCGGGCTTTGCACTCAACCCGTTCTTCGCGGTGTACGTGGGTATCGACGACAGCGCACCCTCGCGATATCTACTGCAGCTCTCACAGTCTCCGCCCACGCTGCCCGGCGCGGCGCTCGAGCAGGACTATCGCGACTGGATGGGCGGCATGTTCGCCGTCTCGCCGAGCGGTGCGCTCAACACGCTGCAGTTGCTCGACCTTTCGCACTTCCAACAGCGCCTGGTGAATATCTCGCGCTCACCTGCCGCCGACCGCGACCCTGTGGCCACCTACAACCCGCGCAGCTATGCCGCCACGCAGAGCCTCCTCGGCGCCCTAGCGCCGCACCTCAACGCACTCGCTCTCAACGTGAGCACGGCGAACGTGGTCGAGCCCGAGTACTTCGACGCACTGGACGCGCTCCTAGGCGCCACCTCGCTCGCCACAGTGCGCAACCACGCGCTGCTCTCGCTCTACCTGCACAGCTACGGCTACCTGGATGCGACGCGCACTGCAGCGGTCGCCGGCTACCAGGAGCTGCTCTACGGCAGTGCACCGAATACCGAGCGCCTGGATGGCTGTGTTCACACGACCAGCTCGCTGCTCGGCTTCCTGGTGTCGCAGTATTTTGTCGAGTACCACTTCTCGCCCGAGCGCAAGGACGCGGTGGAGGAGATGATCCTGGCGCTCGAGGCGAGCTACGGCAGCGCAATCCAGGAGAGCGCCTGGATGGACAGCGAGACGCGCAACCAGGCCGCAATCAAGCTCGGCCTCATCGAGAACATGGTAGGCTACCCGAGCGAGTGGCCCGACTACGACGCATACTTCAGCGACGAGTTCCGCCTCGAGGAGGCGCGCTTCTTCGAGAACGCACTGGGTCTGCGCGCCTCGGCAGTGCGCCGCGAGTTTGCCAAACTCAGTGCACCGGTGAACCGGCGCGAGTGGGAGATGTTCCCCAGTGCGGTGAATGCGTATGCTCCATTCCTACCACTAACTTGCACAGATACTACGAACCGCTTACCAACACAATCGTGTTCCCAGCGGGCATCATTCAGGAGCCTTTCTACAGCCTCGACTACCCCACCGCGATGAACCTGGGCGGCCTGGGAAGCGTGATTGGACACGAGCTGGGACACGCGTTCGACGACAGTGGCTCCCAATATGCGGGTGACGGCACCCTGCGCAACTGGTGGAGCACTACCAGCCGCACGCGATTCGAGACATCAGCGCAATGCATAGCCGACCTCTACAGTGGCTACGAGGTGACGCCCGGCGCGAACCTCGATGGCGAGCTGGTACTTGGCGAGTCGATCGCAGATCTCGGTGGCATGCACCAGTCCTACAACACCTATGTGCACTGGCGCAGCGACAGCGCTGCACAGGCCGCCGAGGAGAGCGCCGCCATCGCAGAGGCGTTCAACATGAGCGACGCACAGCTCTTCATGGTCGCCTTTGCACAGACCTGGTGCAGCGTCGCCACGCCCGAGTACGAGGCCGAGCTCGCCGCGAACAACCCGCACCCGGCGAGCCGCTTCCGCGTGCTGGGCACGCTCAGCAACAGCGACGCCTTTGCCAGTGCTTTTGAATGTCCGCTAGGCAGTACCTACAATCCCGAGAGCAAGTGCGCGGTTTGGTAGTGAGCTAGATACAGACTTTGCGTTTTTACTAGATAAAAGGAAGCGTAACCTTACAACCGACTTTTGCTTTCCGGCATGTTTACTCAATCAAAGGCGGTTTGTAGCGTCTGTGACAGAGCGAACTTCTTCTCCAACATAGCTATTTTCTCCTTCAGGATAGCTATATGGTTTTTCGCGTCGCTGCAATTTACGTCCATGTACTCCCTATGATACTTGGCTACATCGGTGCCATATTCGACGAGCGCTTCTTCGTCTTGGAGCAACGCGAGTGTCTTTTCGTATGTAGAGCTAAGTTTTGGGACAAAACGTCGTCCACGTCCTGCTCGAAATGGGTAATCAACGAACGTCTCGTCGTGGTCTCGATGCTTTGTGCTCGATGGAAACACACCAAACGAAACGCCAAGCGCTTCCAGACGAAGCAAATCTTGCTTGTCAGGCGGCAATAGCGCTAGAGGATCATCCGAGTACGCCACGCGGTTGGGTCCAATGTTTTGCTCCGCGCTGTAGTATTCTTCAATGCTCCAAGCACTATCTGAAAGCTTGACATTAAATCCACGGTAAGAAATGCTGTACAAACTCAAGGTAGGGGGCGTGAAGAACGCCAGGCAATGTTCGCCTTTCTCGGGAGACGCGGTTTTCACGAGATGTGCCCTCCAGCGATTGAGGACTTCGTCGCCGATTGCGATAATCTTCTCATATGTGTCCAGGTGCTCGGTTTCCTCCTTGAGCCGCTTTTCTGCCTGCGTTTGTTTGGCGGTCTCTTTGGCGAGGTCCAGACGGCGTTTGCTCATCCTTTCGGGTTCGTGGAAAAGTCTGACTGACAAAGTGTGACCTCGGCACATCCGATCGGATCTTGGCACGCGAGCCCGATCGGGTACACTCCTTTCGAGATCAACTCTCCACCAAAAAGGCACTGCAAATGGCACACCAGGCCATGGATGACGAAGATCTGGCGAACGACATGGCGAGGCGCGTTGAAGAGGCGCGTAGTATCCGTCGACTCATTCACGCCCTCGAGAAAAGTGCACACTCTGACAACCCACCCAAACTGGCGAACGATTGAAAAGTAGTTTTAAAAAAGCAAATTCCCCATACAGTCTCGGGCTACAACGCCTTCAGCGTGCAGAGTTTAGTGTGAGTGCCGAGGCAGCCGTCGCAGTGTTTTTCCTTGCATATCGGGCATTCGTCGGAGTGGTCGCCTGGATTCTCGTACCACTCATCGCAGTTTGTGCAGTTTGACACTCGCCCCTCCTCCTCGAACATCTTCATGTACTCGACCATGCTGTCGAACACATCGGCGTTGTCGCGCTTGATTTCGAGCTTCTGCTTAAGGGCGTGGGCGCGGTTGACGACCTCCTCATAGCCTTGATAGTTGGTGGGACGCACGGGCGAGGCGTCACGCAAGCGAGGCTTCTTCTGGGTTTTGGGCGCGGCAGGGGTAGACATGTTTGTGCGTGTGTGTGGAAGTCGGGAGACTGATGCGTGAGGTCGCGGCAGCCGATCGGATATCCCCCAATCGGATCCAGCCGCATCCGATCGGACCTGGATCCGATCAGTTGCTAAACCCCCCAAAAATGCCACGTGGAAAACCCACCGCCTCCACAGACCTCGACTGGTCGCTACGACGACAGAAGCCCGCCAACGATCCGCTGTTTGGACGCCACTTCGCTGTGCTGCCCGGTAAGAAGTGTAGCCAGTGCGGCAACATGCGGACACCCACATGGCGCAGCGGCCCACAGGGCTATCGGACGCTCTGCAACGCGTGCGGCGTACAATGGTTGTACCACTTCAACCCGGCCTCACTCGAGGGTGCCCGTCAGAGTGGACGTCGCATCAACAAGCGACACAGTCGGCCGTGGGAAGAGTCGGACGATGATGAATAGCAACGCCTCATTTACTCAGATTCAGCATAAAACTCCCCTTCGTCTTGACAGATCCGATCGGATAGGTGAGAGGCGAGATCCGATCGGGTGCCGCATCGCACACTCCACTTCCCAGAAGCGACGCATTATGACTCGTGGCATCCCGACAGCCTCCCCGAGCACTGACTGGAATCTGCGCGAACTACGACCCGAGACCGACGAGCACTACGGCCGGCACTTTGAGGGCCACCACGGCGAGCAATGCTCGCACTGCAACAACGAGGCCACCGCACGTTGGCGAACGGGCCCGCGAGGCCCACGCACCCTCTGCAACGCCTGCGGTGTGCACTGGATGTACTATCGCAACCCGCACCTTCTCGAGTCCAGTCGCGCTAGCACCCACCGCTCTTATCTGCGTATACGCAAACAGAAGCAACAATTCAACCAAGTCCGAGAGCGTCCTCTGGCGCAGCGCATCGACATTTATGACTAAGTAAAAAAGGCAACTCGCTAGGTCGGCTATGGACTCGCTCAGCACCCCAGTTTTACTGACGTTCGCCTCTGATACGGCGGGCCAGCTGCATATCTTTTTGTTAGAATATAGTGTGCACCTTTGGGCATAATTGTGACACGCTTGGCGTGTATGGCACACAGGTTCGTGTCCTACGAATCATTCGAAAAAGAGAGGCGGATGATTCACCTGAAAGAGCCCAACTAGGTAGGCCTCCGCGGCCTCCTGCAGTGCTGCGAGTGCCGAGGCCTGGAAGCGCATGTCTGTGTGGAAGTCCTGTGCGATTTCGCGAACTAGTCGCTATACATCACAAATGGAACCGGGAGGGTTTTTGCAACGTACCTGGAAGGGCAGCTTGCGGATAAGGAGCTCGGTACTCTTCTGATAGCGGCGGATCTCTCTGTAGGGGATCAGAACGCGACCGGCGAGCACTCCACATGAAAAAATAAACAAAATCGGTGTTGAGCAAAAAGAAGGGTGGGCTGAGGAGTTGGTATGCGCGCGCGTAGGAATAACCACGCAGGCCGCGCTGAGGAAGAATAAAATTGTTTGGGACAGGATGTTTCCCTGAGCTAGCGTGTCACAGTATTACAAATTAAAATTGAGTGGAGGTGATGTGCGCCGGGATTCTCATTCGCGCCTGCCCCTACCTCAGCGCCACCGTGCCTGGCCGGTACCGGTGTGGCTTTTTGATGCTTCCACTGTAGCTCTTCGCGCCAGCTTTGGCTGCCATTTGCTTGATGGGCGCCTTGCCTCCGGTTGATCGCCTTGCAGTCTGCTTGGTACGAGCCATCGGATGTGATGTGCTAGGTTTCGGTCGCCGGCAGAGTGAGCCCGAGCCAGTCCGCGGTCCCGAAACAGCACCGCCGAGGCTCGCATGTGTGTCTATATAGCGGAATTTCGCGACCCCTGTCCCAAAGCATGTCCGACCTCGACGCGCTGCCGGCGCGCCCGAAGATTGAGTATCGGCGGCAGCACCGCAGCTGGGCGGTGAAGTATCTGCTGGGCTCGGCGTTCGCGGCCTCGCTCTGGGAGTTCCTCGTCTTCATGGGCCTCGCGGTGCTCTGGTTCGTGCTGTTCGACTACGCGATCGAGGAGGACTACCCCTCGGTGTTCCCGGTCTCGGACCTGTTCAGTGCGGCGCTCTTCCTCATCATTAGCCTGCTGCCGATCTTCTACCTCGGCATGGAGCACGGTCTCTACAACAGCCTCATCACGGAGATCATCTCGGTGTTCAACAACACGGCCACGCTCGCGCAGGAGATTTGCGCCTCGGTGGACGCAACCAAGTACAAGGACGCGCGCGTGAGCCGCTACTGGACGCACGGTATCGCGTCGAGCATCGACCTTCGGAAGGACGTACCGCTGCGGCGTGTGCTGCGCGACCTCAACATCCTCTGCTCGGCGATGCCGCTCGCGCAGCGCTTTGAGCATCGTACGGCACGCCTGGCAAAGGGGCAGCACTCGGCGCACGAGCGCATGGACATGCTCGACGTGGGCTCGGCGCTCGACCTCGCGCAGCTACCACTCACCGTCACGCTGCGGCGCGAGCTCGAGTTCTACAAGGTCGGCGGCGACACCTCGGGCCTCGCAGACCAGATGTGGAACCTCATCTACGCGCGCATCTCGACACTCTACTACTCGGGCCTCATTCCGAAGACAATGCTGCAGTCGATGGACCGCCAGATCTCCGGACTCAGCACAAGCACGGCGATCATCATTGCGAACAAAGCGGTGGGTGCGCTGCCCATCATCCGCTTCTTCCTGCAGGCGATCACGTACGTGTGGTGCTTCGCACTGCCGTGGGTGCTGTGGGGTGTGTACCGCTGGTTCGGACTGCTCGCCGGGTTCATCCAGCTCTGGACGGTGCTGGCGCTGTGGCGCATGGGGCCCAAGCTCGCCGACCCGTTCGACAGCTACAACAAGTCGCCATTCATCTGGCACGACATCACACAAGCGGCGGTAAATACGGCGAAAGAAATCGACAAAGTTTTTCAACA
>Ga0307379_10014601_pt1 | contig 10117 bp, 7 predicted proteins | sample UN2MG_FD_202237 | JGI IMG/M metagenome (GOLD analysis project Ga0307379, IMG submission 202237) | Soil microbial communities from Risofladan, Vaasa, Finland - UN-2 | ecosystem: Environmental > Terrestrial > Soil > Coastal area > Acid sulfate soil | place: Finland: Risofladan, Vaasa | collected... | reverse complement strand
TCCGACAGAGAGACCTTGGCTCCACTCAGATCTGGAAGCATAAACGACGGAGCGGCTTTCCCGACAGTGTTTCCAACCGGAGCCGAAGCGGCTCGGCTGGGCGCTGTAGGCGCTTGACGAGGGATAGCATTCGCATGCCCCACCCGGAAGGGTGGGGATAAGAATGCTGCTGCCTCAAAGGCAGCGTGGTGTGGTGGCATGGTGATGAAGAGAGCCAGCCACCGGTTTCACGAAGAGAGGAAGAAACAGCCAGAGCGGCTACGGTTGATTTGAGAAAGCCCCGCCCGGAAGGGCGGGGTTCTTTACTAGCGTACCGAAGGAGTTCGTAATAAAGTATGAACGGAATGATAGCGAAGGTTAATGGCGGTCTACAACGCGATTATTGGGAGAAAGAACATGGCTTTCGCTGTTTTGATCATCCGGTCGTCAAGTTCTTTGCTGAACAGCGTCTCGCTTTTGTTAATCGGTTCATTAATTTAGCACAAGTGACTTCTGTGTTGGACGTAGGATGTGGTTCCGGCTTCTCCTCTTATTACTACGGCCAGTATGTCCCCGAGGTGTGGGGAGTGGATCGCTCGGAGACAATGTTGTCACAGAACCCGCTCCCACCAGAGAAGCTAATCCAAGCTGACGTAATGGATCTTCCCTTCGAAAGAAACACTTTCAACTTGGTTAACTCCTGGGAAGTATTGCATCACGTTGAGAATCCACATGAAGCTCTTATGGAGATGTATCGGGTCAGTAAGGAGTTCGTCGTACTTTTTGAACCAAATCGATACAATCCGGCTTTGATTGGACTTGCTCTTATCGATCGATCGCACAGGTGGGTGCTCAAATATTCCATGTCATTCATGAAGAAGCTTGTTGAGGCAGCAGATTTGGAGATTATCAGTTCAGATGTAGTGGGTTGCATCTTCCCTAACAAGATACCCGCCAGCCTTTTGAGTGTTCTGAAATATGTTCCGTTTAGAATCCCGCTAATCGGCATATCCAACGCGGTGATCTGCAGGAAGAGAAAGTAGCGAGGTGGTTTCGGTTGAGCAGGGTGGTTTTGATTGCGCTTGTTTTAGGTATTTCAATCTGTCTTGTTGGGGCGCAAATCTTTCTGAAACTAGCACTTGGTTTTGCAGGTGAGAGAGCACCTAAGGAAGCCTCGCTGCCTAGGCAGATCGGGGCTCTACTTCTTACTCCACACTTCTTCGCCTCTACTATTGCACTTCTTATAGGAGGGTTTCTTTGGCTGTTTCTAGTGACTAGTGGAGCTGAGTTGTCTTTCGTCTATCCACTTTTAAGTGTTAGCTACGTCCTCATGATGGTTGTCGCACATTTTGTGTTCGGTGAGACGATTACAATGAAAAAGCTCTTTGGCACGCTAGTTATATGCCTTGGCATCGTCGTTTTGCTATGGAAGGGGTAAGTAGCCTTATGAGGAAGGAGATATGGCAGTATATAAAGGACTTGTTTGGAGCACCACTTAGACTTCTTGTGCTCAGCGATGCAGCAGCCCGACGTCTGAGATTGACATCTCTTGAAGATGAGCGAATAGGAGCGGTTCTGCCGTATATAAAGGGCCGTTTGTTGGACATCGGAGCTGGAAATAACCGCCTGGTACATGAGTATAAAAACGGAATTGGTGTAGATGTCTTCGATTGGGGTGGAGGTGTGCTCATCGTTGAAGACACGTCGCACCTTCCATTTGAGGACCAATCGTTCGATACTATTACGTTCCTCGCCTCACTAAACCACATCCCGTACCGTAAAGCGGTGTTAAGGGAGGCGTACCGTGTGCTCAAGAATGACGGACAGTTACTCATTACAATGATTAACCCGCTCCTCGGCTACCTTGGGCACCGTCTGTTTTGGTGGTATTCTGAGGATAAAGAGCGAGGCATGGAAGCGGGCGAGGTGTATGGATTGTGGACTTCGGAAGCAAATAGGCTGTGCTGCAATGCCGGATTTGAGTTGACCTCACACAGCAAATTCGTCTATGGTCTGAACAATCTGTACATAGTTAAGAAGCGGAGTGTAGTTGCAAAAGATGCTTGATGTACAAATAGCTAAATGGGCGTGGCTTTCTGTTTGCATATCCACAGAAGAAGAGGTTAGCATCGCAGCGGTCAACTCAGAAAGTAGTCTCGTAATCAAATGATACAGCTTGCTGCTGCACTCTTAGGGTTTGTGATTCTGCCTAGCAGTGCAGGTTACGCGTTGTTGCGACTCTTGGATCGTAGCCCGCGAAGCTTCTGGAGCATTCCTGCACTGTCGTTTATTCTAGGTCTCGCGCTGTGGACATGGCTCAACTGGCTTGGCTACCTTGCGCGGTTTTCCCTCTATACCCTAGGCGCAGCCTACGTAGCCCTTATACTAATTCTCTACGGTTGGCTTCTGTGGAGGCGTAAGCGAGCGACAGAAGAGAACAGCAGACCGAACATGGCGGCGAGAAGAGACCTCCATTCATATCAGGAATTGACAGTAGGGGGAATCGGCGTTGCCTTGAGTGTTCTTCTCATAGCGGTCGTATTTTTCTTTGTTGGAACGTACCAGGATCCCTCCACAGACAGCTACCGACATCTCATGTTCATTCGGAAGCTCGTTGCGCAGCAGCGGATGAGCGAAGATATTTTCTATCTATCTTCTAATGTGCCGTACAATTTGATAAATGGTAACTACGCTTATAACAGTGTATACACGTTATATGCTCTCCTCTCCCGCTTATTCAGCGTTGACCCCGCCCGTATCTGGTTTCGGGTACCAGCATTTCTGATTCCGGTTCTGTTCTCGGCGTACTACCTGCTGGCACACAGCCTATTTAAGAAATGGCGATTTGTTATAGCGAGTCTTGGCTTCATCGTGCTCTACTGGGCACTGTACGGACACGTCGCAAGAGTACTAGGGGGGCCATATTCTATTGGGCTCATCGCGTATTTAGTTCTAATTGCTGATTACTGGCGGGCTCTGATGCAAGAGAAACTTCAGCTTGGCCGCTTGGCGGTGCTTGCTTTATGTGGGGCCAGTATGCTGCTCCTTCATACCCAATGGTGGGCATTTCTGCTCATCACCGTCGGGGTACTCATTGTTCTGCTGCTGTTGCACAGACAGCTTCATACGAGCAAGCGAGTAGCGACATTTCTCGGTGGCATTTTGGTCTGTTCCTTCCCGCTTTTTCTGCCCAGACTCGAATTCTACCGTCCGATTGCTCATGAACTGGCATCGGTTCTTATCTCTCGTAAGAGCAACGTGTTGTACTACGTTGCTAATCTATACGGCTACAATCTTGTCAAATTTTTTCCGCACACCTTCTGGGTGTTTCTCGGATTGGCTATGCTTGTCTTGATCTGGAGTCTGAAGCAAAAGCGTCGCGTAACGGAACTTGGAGGAGGCTACACTGCACTGATGGTAGTAAGCGTCGCCTTCCTTCTGGCGAATCCACTGACAGTGACTGGGATCACAAAGCTGGCCAGCGCAACTATCAGTGCTAGATTGGTAGAGCTGATTCCGATTTGGGGTGTTGTGCTGTCAGCGTTTGTGTTCGTCTCGGCCTGGACTGCCATGGCACCATGGTGGCAACGTCTTTCGGTACGTGTACGGTTGTTCCTGAGTCTTGCTGCGAGCGTTTTTGTAGGCACGGAAGCGATGAGGCTTTTCGTGATCCGTCCTTTAGTGGGAATCCTGGCTGGCGGCATCCAAACCCCGGAATTTCGAGAGGAAGCCTTGAACATCATTTCGACACGGTTCCACATTCCCGCCTTCGCCCTTACGGCTTTGTTGGAATACTCGCTGCCTGTAACACTTGTTGGGGGCTTACTTGTTGGCATATGCTTAGTGTTCATTGTCTGGCGTATCCAGGGGCTAAGGGCGCGGCGCTCCGCTCTAATCGGCACGTTAGCTCCGTTATCCCTTGTGTTGGTGTTGCTTCTTTCCCCCGGATCCTACCTGAGCCCCTGGCGATACTGGGGGTCCGATCAGTTCTATGCCCAATACTACGGCCCAACACTTACCCAAACGACTCAGTCGGAGGCTCTTGGCCGGATGTTTGATCAAATTATAGAGGGAAGCGTTGTCGTGACAGATGGCCATGAGAGTCGCAATTTGATCCTAGCATTCAGAGATGTTAAAATCAGTGGAGATGTTCACGGCCTTGTCTCCGAAGGCCGTAGGATTAACAACTTCATTGCACCTGTTTTTGGCAGGGAAACACCCGTGGCTGATGTTCTTAAGAGAATTCTGGAGCTGTCGCCGGACTATCTGATTCTGTCTCCGCGGTCCAGTCATCTGAGCTGGATGAGATACGATCACTACCCCGAGGTTTTCAACAAGGTCTTCGACGAAACGATCTCCGGCATTAGCTACTACAACAACCGATATGTTATCTATAAGGTTCAATTGTCGCAGGTTGAGAGACTGTTGGAATCGATGACTGTGCCCGTATCTGATTCAGCAACCGTAGTTGACGCTGAGACTTGCCCAATGCAGCGCATTAAGGTACCGTATCTTTATGAACTCTCGCCCGAAGGATGGGTTGCCGCTGAGGATAAGCTAAGTGACGATGAATGGTGCACGCCGGACGCGTCTCTAACCTGGGCTTTTCTTCGAGATACCTGGTTCTACATCGAGTTCAACCTTCAAGACATTCACCGCGTTGAGAAGCTGGTGGTCAGAAATTGTCATCCATCCTCGAGTTACCAATTGCATGGTCTCGCTGTGTTTGCAAGCACGGATGGAAGTAGCTATCAGGAGGTAGGGAGCGTAGCTTTCTCTGATCTTGACGCACATGGCGAAGGTGAGCACAGCTGGGTCTTCGAAGATATCGGTGCAGACGCTCGCTATGTTCGAGTCGCTGTTTACTCTGGCAAGAAAGCGACAATAGGAGAAGTAGAAATCTACGTTTGTCGGGATTAGACTGAATTTCAGATCCGGAAAGTTGCAAAGGAGTTTGCTTTGCCCGATCTTTTCTTGGTGATAGGCGGCGCGGGATTCATTGGCTCCCACATTGTGGAGCGTCTTGTCCACAATGGCTACAGGGTTCGAGTTATCGACAGTTTGATCACCGGCAAACGGGAGAATATCGAACCTTTCTTATCCGAGATTGAGTTTATCGAAGGCGACATCCGAGATTTAGAGCTCCTTCGCGAGGCGATGGATAGTGTAGACTACGTTCTCCATCAAGCAGCCTTGCCCTCGGTTCCGCGCTCTATAAAGGACCCCCTAGCCACTAACGCAGCCAATGTTGATGGAACTCTCAATGTTCTTGTGGCAGCCAGAGACACTGGGGTCAAACGGGTGGTCTATGCCTCCTCGTCTTCCATCTACGGGGATTCCCCTGTACTACCCAAGAAGGAGACGATGACACCAGAGCCCCGCTCGCCGTATGCGGTGAGCAAGCTCGCAGGAGAGCTGTACAGTCAAGTCTTTCACCGTGTTTACGGGTTGGAGACGGTCTGCCTTCGCTACTTCAACGTCTTCGGTCCGAGGCAGGATCCTTCCTCACATTACTCGGGAGTAGTGGCCAAGTTCATCGTGTCTTTGCTCGAGGGCAAGGCACCGACGGTTTTCGGCGATGGAGAGCAATCCAGGGACTTTACCTATGTTGAGAATGTGGTGGAGGCGAATCTTCTTGCCACCAGGGCTAAGCGTGTGTCCGGCGAGGTGTTCAACATTGCTTATGGAGAGCAACTCACCGTGAAAGGGTTGGTTCGATTGTTGGGAGATATCCTTGAAGTCCCCTCTGGATTGGAAGCGAAATATGCCCTGGCACGGCCTGGAGACGTTCGTCACTCGTTGGCGGATATCTCTAAAGCAATGACGTTTCTTGGATATGAGCCGGCGGTCAATGCAAAGGAAGGCTTTAAACGTACTGTGGAGTGGTATAGATCCCATAGGCCATGAGAAAACCCATCAAGGTTCTCCAGGTCGCAGCAATTGACACGACGGTTCACTTCTTGCTCAAGCCGCTTCTGGAACGGCTGCGGAAAGAGGGCTACAACGTCCATGTCGCCTGCTCGCCCGGGCCCCGCCTGCTGAAGCTGGAAAAGCAAGGCTATTTTGTTCACCCTGTTCCGATTGCGCGCAAGGTTGCGCCGTTGTCCAATGTTCAATCGCTGTGGCGCCTTTATCGGCTGATGCGGCAAGAACGATTCGACATCGTACATGTGCACACCCCGGTGGCTGCCGCTCTCGGACGGATTGCTGCGAAGCTGGCACGAGTGCCCATGGTCGTTTACACCGCTCATGGCTTCTACTTCCACGAACTCATGTCGCGCTGGAAGCGGCGGTTGATTATCTCGATCGAGAGGGCCCTAGGGCAGCGGTGTACCGATCTGCTCTTGACACAGAGCGCAGAAGACGCGGACACAGCAGTTCGAGAGAAGATCGTGGCCAAGGAGAGGGTCGTTTGGATCGGAAACGGGGTCGATCCACAGAAGTTCGTACGACCGCCAAGCGAAACCCTACGGACGAAACTGGGGTTCACGTCCGAAAACCGGGTGATCGGTTTCATTGGGCGATTGGTTCGGGAAAAGGGAGTCGTAGAGCTCTTCGAAGCGATGACCCGGGTCGCGACGCAGTTCCCGAAGGCAAGGCTGCTTGTTGTTGGAGACACACTGAAAAGCGACCGTGATACGCACGCCATTGCACGTCTCAACAGAATCATCACGAGCGAGCGGCTGGACGATGTGGTGAAGTTCACGGGTTTTCGCGACGACACTCCCGATCTTCTCGCGATCATGGACGTGTTTGTCCTTCCCTCACATCGCGAGGGGATGCCCCGCGCGATACTGGAGGCAATGGCAGCTGGAAAGCCGGTGATTGCCACGAACATACGTGGGTGCCGCGAGGAGGTCATCCACGACGTCACGGGGCTGTTAGTCGATGTTGGAGATTCAGAGGCGCTGGCCGAAGCCGTCATAAAGGTATTGAGCGATGAAGGTTTGGCGTTGAGGATGGGACAAGCGGGTCGAAAGAGGGTCGAGGAAGAATTCGATGAAGAGATTGTCTTGCAACGGCAGCTAGACGTGTATCAACGATCACTGCGCGGTCTGGGCAGCTGAGCGTTGAGGCAAGCACGGGTGTTTGGTCGCGCTCAGCGTGTGCATTGTGGCAGGCGAGCGGCATTTCGTGGTTGCGAGGCTGACACACGATGACTTGCTGGCTCTTTGGTCATTCCTGGTGCTAGAATGACGTCGAAGCTGGGATAACGGTCTTCGGGCCCTATACGACGCGGGTCAGCGATCAATGCGAATTGGCGCATAGAGCAACAACGGGAGGGGCGAAACACTAATGGTCTCGTGGCATCTTGCCTTGCTTCTTGTGGGTGTTTGCGTCGCAAGTTGCATAGGAACTGGACTAACCAGACGATATGCCCTTCGCAAGAGAATCCTTGACATCCCAACCTCCCGGAGCTCTCACAACGAACCTGTTCCTCGGGGTGGAGGACTTCCTTTTGTCGTTCTGTTCCTGCTCGCAGTTCTGCTTTGCATCTGGTTGTATCCCGGAGATCTCCGCATTTGGGTGGCCCTGTTTGGAGGAGGCTTGATCGTTGGTGCAGTCGGCTGGATAGACGATCGAATGGGGCTTCCGAGTTTCCTTCGTCTTCTCTTGTATGGACTCGGAGCGCTTTGGGCGGTGATGTGGGCAGGTGGCTTGCCGCGATTCTCTTTGGGCTTTGCGCACTTCTCGTTGGGTGTCTGGGGATATTTCCTTGGGTGGTTGGGAGTCTTCTGTCTGATCAACTTCTATAACTTCATGGACGGGATTGACGGAATAGCAGCAGGAGAGGGGATAACGGTTTCTTTGTCGGCAGGGATGCTTCTTCTCATGTCTGCGGGCACGGCACTTGCTTTTCTGTGCTTTGTCCTGGCAGCCGGGCTCCTTGGCTTCATCCGCTGGAATTGGTCCCCTGCACGCGTATTCATGGGGGATGTGGGGAGCAATTTTCTCGGCTACACCTTTGGGGTACTGGCTATCGCGTCTGAGAACCAGGGTACACTGCCGTCGCTCGTATGGATTGTGCTCTTGGCCGTTTTTGTGGTTGACGGTGTGGCAACTATGCTCCGCCGGCTTAGGCGAGGAAAGCTGCCACACATTCCTCATCGCACTCATGCCTACCAGGGTGCAGTTCTAGAGGGTTTTTCTCATCGACAGGTTGTTTCGGCTGTCCTGATGATCAACCTCGTTCTGGCCGGCCTAGCAGTCCTCGTTCATCATTTTCCATTGCTTCTCCTACCCGTCCTCGTGGTATCAGGCGCAGTCCTTCTTGCTATGCAGTATCGCTTCTCTGGGTTGAGACCGCAGTTCGGGCAGGAAGACATTTGAGGTGCAGCTTGCAACCAAACGCTCTTCTGGTGCAAAGTATGAGAGGTGGGTGGCGCTAGCGGGTGCGCTCACTTCCTTTGAAGAACCGGAGGGCAAGGCGTGTTTCCAGGTTCCAGGGTGTTGCAAGGACGATGATACGAAGAGAGGACATGGACTACTCGAGGTTGGCTGTTTTGGCTCGCAGAGCGGGTTTTTTCGTTGCAGATGTCTTCGTCATTGCTCTTTCTCTTTTCTCTGCATTTTGGCTAAGGTTTGATGGTTTTCCTCCTAGCCCCTATCTTTCACTTTTCCTCGCTGCACTGCCAATAGCGGTCGCAGTCAAGGTGCCGGTCCTTGCTATCTTCCGCATGTACCGTTTCAGCTGGTCGCACGTCGGGTTTGACGAACTCTACGCTACGTTGCTTGCTTGTGTAGGGGGTTCTTTGGCGTTTTCGGCTGTTCTACTGGGACTACAAGATGTTCGCGCATTCGGTCCTATGCCCCGCTCGGTCCTCGCGATTGACTTCGTCTTTTGCGTCATCGGGTGTGGCGGAGTTCGTCTGTCGAAGCGATTAGTGCAATACGGATCGACACGAATCCGGGGAGAGTTGGGCACCCGAGGAAAGCGTACTCTGGTAGTTGGCGCGGGCGAGGCAGGGACACAACTGATCCGCGGGATGCAGAATGAGAAGAGAGCCAGCTTTCACGTAGTCGGATTCATTGATGATGATCCGGGCAAACGTGGTTTGGTTATCCACGGAGTTCGCGTGTTGGGAGCACGGTCTCGGCTCCTCGAGCTGGTTCGCTCACTGAGGGCGGAGACGGTCATTATTGCCATGCCATCTGCGCCATCACGGATCATTCGGGAGACCGTGGACCTTGCCCGCCGAGGCAAGGTGACAGACATCAAGATTCTCCCTTTTTTCAGCCAGCTCTACACCGGGGAGGTCAGAGTCTCCGAAGTGCGCGAGGTGCAGCCTGAGGATCTGTTGGGGCGGGAACCGGTTTCCATTGATACCAGGGCCTTGGAGCGTTTTCTTCGGGGCAAGACGGTCTTGGTGACAGGTGCGGCCGGTTCGGTCGGCGCGGAGCTTTGTCGGCAGATCCTGCGGTTCGGCGCAAGCCATGTGTTCGCCCTCGATATCGATGAGACAGGTCTGTTCAATCTGGAGAAGGACCTTCAAAGACGTTTTTCTGCCAGTACCGTCCAGATCCTTGTAGGGGATGTGCGCGATCGGGCGAAAATGACGGCGGTTCTCCAACAGCATCGTCCTCAGGTGGTATTCCACGCCGCGGCATACAAGCACGTTCCAATCATGGAAGCTCACCCTGAAGAGGCGGTGAAGACCAATGTCTTCGGCACGCAGGTTGTCGTGGAGGAGGCGTGCAGGGCCGGCGTAGAGGCATTTGTGTTTATCTCGACGGATAAGGCGATCAATCCGACGTCGGTCATGGGGGCCACCAAACGGGTTGCGGAGATGGTCGTTCTCGACAAGGGAAAGGAGTCGGCGACTCGTCTCATGGCCGTTCGATTCGGAAACGTTCTCGGAAGCCGAGGCAGTGCGCTTCCTCTATTCATGGAGCAGATCAAACGCGGAGGGCCGGTGACCGTGACCCATCCGGAGATGCAGCGGTACTTCATGACGACAGCGGAAGCGGTCCTTCTCGTTCTCCAGGCAGCGGCAATGGGCCAGGGGGGCGAAGTGTTTGTGCTTGACATGGGAAAGCCCGTGAGGGTTCTTGATCTGGCAAAGGAGTTGATTCGGTTTCACGGCCTCGAACCCGATCAGGATATTCCCATTGTCTTTAGCGGCATTAGGCCTGGTGA
>Ga0307379_10014599_pt1 | contig 10117 bp, 4 predicted proteins | sample UN2MG_FD_202237 | JGI IMG/M metagenome (GOLD analysis project Ga0307379, IMG submission 202237) | Soil microbial communities from Risofladan, Vaasa, Finland - UN-2 | ecosystem: Environmental > Terrestrial > Soil > Coastal area > Acid sulfate soil | place: Finland: Risofladan, Vaasa | collected... | reverse complement strand
AATAAGCTAATAGAATCATTATCTATTTATCTTTCTGCATTAAAAGAATTAAATATTGAATTACCGATTTTTATTTTTTTAACTCTCGTAGGAGTTAGGGGATATTTTATGTTTGTCGGTGAAAAGAGGTTTAATGTTCAGGGAAACTCTGGAATTGATAGAGATATTCTATTGCTTCCAGAAGTTATTATCGAAAACTACGATACTGCACCAGAGAAAGTTTTAAAGCCATGTTTTGACGCTTTATGGAATGCTTGTGGGTTTTCAGGATCACCTAATTATGATAATACAGGAAAAAGAAAAAAATAAAAGTAGTCATCACTTTAATTTTTACTATTAGAAAACGTTGAAAATACGGTTAAGTCTAAATAGAAAAGAAGTCGGTTCTTTATTTCACTGTGATTCAATAATTTAATAATTTTTTATTACAAGGAATCGGATAAATAGGATAAATAGATTCAATACCTGCGCAGATGATAATAAATTGCTGAATTTTATGTTAAGGGGAAGTAATTGAAATGTATTGGATAGGATTTATATTAGCTCTTTTGAGTGGTTTATTTTCAACAAAGTTAGTCCGATCTTTTATCAGGAAATATTGTCATGATATTAATGATGGTGTCTTTGATAAAATACTTATCATCCTGCTCATAATTGGACTGAGTATAACTGCCATTAAATATTTTTTCGATCAGAATGAAATAAGATCATTAAAAAGAAATGTTGAGTTATCAAAATTTCAGGATATTTCTCTCTATATAAAACAAGGGGACGGTTCTTTGTTTGATATTACCCTATTGGTATTAAACGAATAATAGGGACAGACACCCATTTTCGACATAAGGATAATAAGGTTTTGCAATATAACAAAAGATGTAGCATATTCGCAATATAGCTAGACCACCCCTGGATGAGATCTTTAAATATATGGAGAAAAAATCAAAAAATCAAGCGGTATATGAAACTTTTCTCCGGTAAGGTAATATCCTGGCTAAAAGATATAGCTGAATATTTTGGTGCGTATTATTCTGCCGTGGGCAGGGCAGGGCAGTAATGAAAATTAATCGGGAATACGAAATGTGATATTTCAAGACCCCACTACTCCATTATATAGACAGACATCCTAATTAAAGAAAAATATTGTAAAGGGGAAAATCAAACCCTAGAAAAAATAAAATGTGTTCCTATTTAAATTAATAAATGAGGTGAAATACTATGGCATCAAAATATTTATCATCACTTTCCAAAGAAAAATATCAGAGATTAACTGAAAAACTATTAAGGATTCAGAATAATGTATGTTTTATCTGTGGGAAAAAAATAGACGTAGATATTCAAACCACAAATATTGATCACATTGTTCCGTTAGCGAATAAAGGCAAAGATGCAGAGGATAACTTTGCTGTGACTCATGAAAGTTGTAATAAATCGAAACAAGATGCAAATTTGAGGATTGCAAAAGTATTGTATATTTTTAAAGAAATTCAAAAACAAGTCCAAGAGTCAGAAAATAAATCTGCATCATTAAAACATGTGCTTCAGAAATACGATGGTTCGAAGTATCAATTCAAACATAAATTTAATGGAGAAAAAATTGAATATAGTTTTTCGGAAGTAGGAAATAATAATCTGTATCAAGCTGATATTTTTGTAGATAATCTTTCAAAAGAAAAATCATGTTTTATTAAAGTTCCTTTGCAATATATTTTTCATGATGAAATCATTAATCCAAGAGGGGTTAACAGCAGTATTAGTAAACTTATAAAAGAGTTTGAAAAAGGAAATCCTCAGCTCCATTTAAGTCTAGCAAGGCTTGATGAGGGGAAAATAAAAATATTTGATGGACAACATAAAGCTGTAGCTCAGATTCTTTTGGGTATCAAAGAATTGGTTGTTAGAATTTTTATCGCACCAAATGTTGATAGACTGACTGAAACGAATACAAACGCTGGAAGCGTTTTAAGACAAATAGCTTTCGATAAATCAATTATGCGTCAATTAAATAATACTCTATATTTTGAACGCGTTAAAAATTATCAGGAAGATCATAATTTAAGCCAAGATGACTTTTCTTTTTCTGAGCAGCAACTTGTTGACTATTTCAAGGGAGAAAATGTGAACATAAAAAAATATATCATTGATAGTATTAAACATTCAATTACAAATGAAAGGGAAAATAAACTAAAGGATTTTATTGATTTTGAAGGGAAAGCAAAAGAACTTCCAATCTCATATAGTGCCTATGATAAAACATTTTTAGCTAGTCTTATTGATTCAAAACTAATATTAAAAACTACAATATCCTATAAAACAGATGCAGGATTAAACCCTAGAGAACTGGAAATTGACCAAATAATCAGATTATTGAATATCGTAGCAGAGGAAATTTATATTAATAAGTTTCAACCTGAAACTGGAGTATATCAGGTCGAAAATAAAATTGTGAATAATCAGGATACAAAAATTACAGATGACCATCTGATTGCATATAGAATGAGCAGGGAAGAGATATTGTTTAACTGGCTTCGATATTTAAAAGAAGTAATTAGAGCGTATTTTATTAATACTGGGAAAATTATAGAGGAGAGTAAAATGTTTCAATATCAGTTTGATGAACAGGTTTGGATTAATATACGTAATTTCATCCATAACTTAAAAGAACTTCCTCTTTGGAAAAATAGGAGTATGGCGGCCACTATTTTTGCCGGGAAAAATAATTATGATTACTGGAAGACAATATTTGAAAGCGGAAAAAGTCCTGATGGTGCAGATGTACTAACAAAACCAATAAATTTCATTGAAATGATAAATAATTTACAAGGAGAATGAGAAACATTTGCTTTTTCACTACGCTATCGCTCCGTTCGTGGAAAGGAATAATAGGGAATAATAGGGACAGACACCCATTTTCCCTTTGATAATTAATATTTTACTTTTAAATTAGATAGATAGAGACAAGTGTGCCAGGCCAATAATTCGGTAACCTTTTACGGAAAACCTATGGGTTCTGATAGGACCTGAGGAGTTTTTTAACCGGATAGTTGAAGCTTTAGCTATTACTGTAGATAGACGTCCTAAAGGAAGACCTCGTAAAATGGAAAGCTAAACCAAAAATAGGATGTGTTGTTCCTATTTTTTAATAAAGAAGGAGCATAGAATGGCACTAAAACAAGCTTTTGTAATTATGCAAATTGGCAATCAAGAATTAGAAAAAATATATGATGATGTAATTGAAAGTGCAATAAAATCATGTCAATTAATTCCAAGACGTGTAGACAAGCACAACGAAGGAGGGTTATTAAAAAGTGAAATAATTAAATTTATTAAATCTTCTGATATTGTTATTGCTGATCTTACTAATGCTCGTCCAAATTGCTATCTTGAAATAGGATACACAATGGGATTGGGGAAATTTAAAAATTTAATTTTAACTGTAAAAGAGGATCATAACAGAGATAGTCCGAATTATAAGGGTGGAAATAAAAAGGTACACTTTGATTTACTGGGTTATGATATTTTATTTTGGGATCCTAATAAGCTCGATGATTTTAAATTAGATTTAGAAAAAAGAATACAAAGTAGAATTTCTAAAATAAGAAGCATAAAAGATGAAAATATTTGGGACAAAGAATGGATCACAAAGAGACATAAAGAAGCATTATCAGAAATGAAGAAAAATGAAAAATTAGGATTTGTTGAAATAAATATGACTTTGACGGATCCAGAAAATAATAAATTTGAATGTGAAAAACTAAAAGAAACGTTTGAAAATATTGTTACGAATAATAATAAGTGGCCATTAGGTCAATTAAATAAATTAATAAAAATTTATCCAAAAAATGATGGTATCTTTTTTGAAATTAAAGATTGTCTTTCAAATAATCTTTATCTTTATGGTTATATCCGAGAAGATGGAGTACTTTATTTAATTCATAGTTTATCCGAAGATGCAGAAGAATATTTTAAATATATTTCATGTGAATTAAGGATCGATAGAATTGTAAATGCTTTACTTTTTTCAGTTCAGTTTTATCAAAATTTAAATATAAAACCCAATTCTTATTTGGTAGTTGGAATAAAGCATGGTGGGTTAAAGGATAGATGTATCGTTCGTGGTTTGGTAGATGTACGTTTTCATGATCCGACGCTTATTTCTACCGAAGACGAAAGCTATTATGAAGAAATACTAATGCTTAACAAAATTGAAGAACAGCTATCGGATATTGTTGAAAGATTTTCTATTAAATTATTCAAATTATTCAATTTTTATCAAGTTGATAAAAAATATATTGATGAAATCATTAAGAAAGTAATTTCTTAAATTCAATTTGGTACAGGTGGCGGTTGTACCAGCTCGAGAATTCGGTAACTTTTAGCGGAAGACGCGCCAAGAAGCTCTATATTTCTTACAGGGTGAAAGTCCCTGTTGGGTAAGGTCTAGCCCAATCACCCATACCAAGTGTTGCATTGAAGTGGGTAACCATTAGATGAAGCGTATACAGGGAAACAGAGGTAAGTCTACCCGATGAAAAGAGAGGATGACTGATGGCTTATAGGGATTCGGATCAGCTACGGAAGCGAATATCTCTGAAGAGCCCAGTGCGGTAGTTCCGCACGCTGGGATCTGTGCAGGGGCAGTCAGGTAACTGGCTGTCCTACCGTGACAACCTAAACTTGTGAAGCATGACCCCGAAGTATCGAAGTATTTTTCCTCTAGTGTAGTAAATAAAATTTTTAACATTTTCAAAATGGGAGCTAAAAAACAATGGATTATAACCTATTTCTGAATTTGTTTCAAGGTCGAGAAGGAGTATTCGCAAAACAATGGCCAAGTGGAGAAGCATATTCTCCCGTTCGTCCCGATAGACAAATTGAAATTAGTGACATCATTCAACATATACAAGGTACAGAAACGTATGGAATTTATCCAATAAGAAATGATAACAAAGTGAAATTAGTTTGCCTTGACATCGATCTCCCCAAGAATTATGCAGAATTAAATGAGGAGGCTTTAGTTATTGACAAACACCCCTTATTACCGCAGGTGAAAAGTGTCTATACTACAATCATTGATATTTTAAAAAGCCATTCATTTGATAAAAAGTCAATATTAGTTGAAGATACTGGTGGCAGAGGGTATCATGTTTGGGTATTTTTTAAATCTCCTATCTCCGCAGTAGACGCTCGTAATTTTGCATATTTTATTCTTGCAAGAGCTAAAGTACAGTGTGAAGTTTTTCCAAAACAAGAAATTGTACTTGAAGGAAAATATGGCAACCTTATTAAACTACCTCTTGGATTGCATAAAAAGTATAATCAATTTAGTAAATTTGTTGAAATAACAGAAAAAGATATTTTACCCATAGAAGATCCACTTATATATTTAAAAGAGATAGTTCCTATACCTCAATCAATAATTTCTAAGATTAATAAACAAGAAGAAGAGCTAAACCGGACCTCAAAAGAACAACCAACTAAACCTTCAGTAATATCATATAAAGAAGTTACTGGTAAAATTATAAAAAAACCCCGAATAGGAAATTTAATGGGGAAATGCAAAGCATTATTCAATTTGGAGAATAAGGCGATAAAACAACAATGTTTAAATCATGAAGAGAGATTGGCTTTAGCTTATATAATGATAAACACCAAAGACGGAGAAGAAGCATTACACCAGATATTGAGTAACTGTTCTGACTATGATAGAACTCGTACTCAAAAAGAGATAGATTATCTAAAAACAAGGAAGATGAGACCTATTACTTGTCGAAAACTTATTGAGCAAAACATATGTGATAAATTTTGTAGGTCTGAAATTAGATGGCAACATATGGATGTTAATCGTCCTGAGCCATCTCCTATTCGATTTGCTATGTGGTATGGTGTTATTGAACCAGAATCTATATGGGAAGTGGATATTCCAAAATTCGAGAGTGTATACACAAAGTCTAATCTTTACCGTGCTTGGGAGCAAATAAAAGAGTATTCAAAGGTAAACGAACCTTTTTTTGATCTACAAGCTCTTGAATATTTTGAAGAACATTTAGAGGAGAACGTAGAAACCCTTCGTTTTGAACTCAGGAATCTTATTTATTCTCCTCAACCATATCGCTTATATGGGGTGCCTAAAAAAAGAATAAAAAATGGTTTCGAATATCGTCGTATGGCATTTCTGCATCCGCGAGATTACGTAGTAATACATGCAATAGTTAACGTTATAGGCCCTATGTTTGAAAAAACGTTTTCTAATAATTCTTGTCTTGGCTATAGGCTTGATATAGAAGGGAAAACAGGTAACTCGATTTTCTATAACTGGCAATCTGCTTGGCAAAACAGAAAAAAACGAGTTACAAGTTTCTTACATCAACCCGAATATTTTCATTACATTAAGGCTGATATTTTACATTTCTATGATGAAATAGATAGGATCAGACTTTATGATTTAATGTTCGATAAAATCGGTATTAGCAATGAAATTTGTAGCATTTTAAAAAAATTTCTGGATAACCTATATATCGATGATATAAATGGTGAAGAAAAATCTCCTATCCTTATTCCAAAAGGTATACCGCAAGGGCCAGCCTTTTCTGCTTTTTTTGCAAATATCTATTTAAATGATTTAGATCAACTTATCGAAAAGAATTCTTATGATTATATACGGTATGTGGACGATATGGTTATTCTTTGTGAAAATAAAGGCCAAGTAGAAAAAGTCAAGAAAATACTTGAAGACTATCTGACTTCAATCAAGCTTGAATTAAATCCTGAAAAAACTACAACCCCTTGCTCTATAATAAAAAATGAACCTTTACTGGATTTTCTTGGAGAAATGAAGTATGGCATGGCAGGATTATTTGTAAGGAAAACTTATAGTGAACAATTAATATCTTCACAATTTTTAGAAAATAAATTAATTGAATTATTTAGGATGAAAGAACTAACAGATTATGATCTTGAAGACGTTGCAAAGCATTTGTCATACTATTTAAAAATGCAAGAGAAAATAAAATCTGAGTTAAGTGAATTAGCAATCAATCTTAGTAAGAAGATATTGGAAGAATATATATTAAAGCCTCAGCATTTAGTAATCGTTCTTCAAGTTCTAATTAAAAATAACATTGATCTAACCAGTATTATTTCAAGACATAAATGTCCGTATATTAAAACTGTATTATGCTTATTAATGCTTACTACATTTAGAGATATCCCACCTTGGGTTGCCTCTCTTTTGGAGAATTTTATTAAAGACAAATCATCTTATATTCTAAGAGGTACAGCTTATTCAGTTATCTCTAAACTATGTACTATAAAATATCTTAAGGTTATACTAGAGAATCTTCCAAGAGAGGAAAGCTTATATGTAATAGAGAAATCTTTAACTTGTTTAGTCGTAGTGAAAAGTGATGAGGCCAAAAGGTCTTTTCTTGAGTTAGCAGAAAAATATTTCAATCCCATTTTCAATGCAATTATAAACGCAACGATAAAATGTGGTGACCTAAATTTAGCTAGACTTATTAAAAATAAATTAAAAAGAATTGATAAAATAAATATAAAAGATTATTACATTTTTCTTGAGTTTATTTTTATAATGTGCCCCGAAGATTTTGAAGAATCTCTGATTATGTTGTTTTCAAGTGAAGAAGCGTTACTAATTCGCCAGTTAATAATTTCTTCTTTAGGTAAAATTGAAAAAGAGGTAATTAAAAGAGGAGACCTTTTATTAGCTTATCAACTGGTAATGGAAGATAGTATAAACAAGCTGGAATCTAATTGGTTACGCGATACACTTCAAGAAGCAGTACAAGAATGGAAAATTGATGAATTAAGTCAATCATCAACAGTTTATAATTGGTTGCGCAAAGGAGACCAAGCTAAAAAATATGATAAAATGCAAGATCTTTCAAGCAAAGAGCATAAAAGACAGGGTGGGTACAAAAGCTGGATTATGAAAGACCAAACAACAAACAAGAATTTTATACTTGAAGCTGTTGAAGAAGAGATTCTTAAAGAATCTATATTTTTTAGGGGAAAAATAGCAAAAGAAGACATAAAATATATTAAAGGAGAGTTAGAAGCAAGAAAATTAAGTTCTCTCTCAGATTTTTTTGTTAGCGTTGAAGGAGGAAAAAAATTTTATTGGTTTAAGTACATTATTCCGGATGGGTATGATATTCTTTGTAATGTATATAATGGGAGCAGAGCAAATAAGAAGTTTAACGAACAAGAAGTGCTGGATATTATTATTGTCCTTTTTAGGCAAGTTGAACTTATAAAAGAGTGTATAGATATTGAGCCGGTAATAAATCCATATACAGTAATTTTAGGTTCGGGCAACCAAGTGTGCTTGGTTAACCTCTTTTTTGGTATCCCTCGAAAGCTATATGTCTCTACAGAGGAAAAGACTAAAGTCGATATTAGCACAACTACTAATTCATTCTTTAGTGGATTGTTATCTTTTGAATTAATCTCTTCAGAATGTCCAATAAAAAATTATAATGAATTAGAGTCAGAAATAGTGCAATCACATTATATGAGTGATTATTTGCCCAAGTCTACAATATCTTTTCATTTTGCGTGGATTTTAGATCGCCTTTGTAACCCAATGCATCCAATAAATAGATATGATAAGGCAAGTACATTAGAAAAAGATATCGATTGTTTTAGGAAATTTAGACATCATTTCCAGAATAAAAAATTAGTAAATTTATCTTCAGAGAAGAAATATTTGGCTGAAGTTTTAGATGTTCTTAATCTTAGAGTAGCAAGATTTTTAAAAGTTCCATATAAAGATAATGATTCTATACATGAAAAAATACACGAAGTATTTGATACCGCTGTTTATTCTTTATATGGAGGAAGAAAAAACACTAAAGATAACTTTAAATTAAAATTTGATTGGACAATGGAAAGCCTAATATTTAAATTAGGGATAAATAGTGTTTTGCATGAGTCTGGACATAAGTGCGATTTGTTTGCAACCGGACTTCAACAGAAATTTATTTCCACATCCAAAATAACTCAATGGCAAATGACTACATCAGTTCCCTCTATAATTTTTTACATACCACTTAAAATAGAATTAATAGCTTTAGCAATAGCCATAGGATTATTTAATATACATGATAAAGATGATATTAAAATGTATATACTTGATTTAATGTCAACACAAAGTTTACCAAACAAAAAACCAACGAATGAAGTTACAGTAAGTCCCATAATTACTTCTAATATCACAAAGATAATTAACTTAATGAATTTATTTATAAATAAACATTTTCAAGAGGCAATTAGGATTGATGGTTCAGATTTATGTCTATTAATACTACTAATTTTTATTCTTTTAGAGAAAGACAAAGAATTGTGGGCAAAGTGGCATAAATCTATGGGATTATCAAGTAAAAGCAATTTAAAAAAAGCAATAAGTTGTCTGGAATGTATTGTTGAAAATAATATCAAAGTCGAGAGGTTATTGAATGAAATTATTAATGAACCACTCAAAGAAAGACCTGATGATAACAATAACTTAATTGATATGTATAACTTTTGTTTGCAGGATATTTCTAGATTCCGTAAAATCATGAAAATACTTCGTAAAAGAACGTTTATTGAAATAAATTTTCATCCATCTTTTGAAAAAAATGTAACTATAAGATGTAATCGTAAAACAAAAAAGCTTCCGATTGAATTAATTATACCATTTCCGCGATATTACAAGATGATATGGAAAAATGAAGCCATTACATTTGATTTCACTAAATCAGAAAAAAACACCATTATAAAGGCGCTCTCTTTAACTCCTTCAAGTTTGAAAGACATTGTAGGCTGGGAATATAAAAATCTTTTTAAAAAATCTTGGGCTAAGATAAAGAAATATTCTAAGAAGATTCTTTGGAAAATTAGCGCTTTTGTATTATTTGGCATTAGTTTAGTTTTATTCTATTTAAAGTCTGAAGTTAGTGGTGTAGGTGTAATTTTTTTAACGATTAGTATAGGTTTATTATCACCTTATATACAAGAATTATACGAAAGAGTGCATAAGGCAACAGAATAAAAATAATACAGAGAAATGTCCCCGGAATAAGACAATGGGGAGAATAAGACAAGGGGACATTTCATT
>Ga0307379_10014597_pt1 | contig 10117 bp, 7 predicted proteins | sample UN2MG_FD_202237 | JGI IMG/M metagenome (GOLD analysis project Ga0307379, IMG submission 202237) | Soil microbial communities from Risofladan, Vaasa, Finland - UN-2 | ecosystem: Environmental > Terrestrial > Soil > Coastal area > Acid sulfate soil | place: Finland: Risofladan, Vaasa | collected... | reverse complement strand
AGATACAACACCGAAGAGGAAATAGATTACACTATCAAAAAAATGCCCGGAATCGTAAACCAGCTCCGTCAGCTCTCCCCATTTGTCGCCGGCTAACACGATAACTTTAGCTATGCCGCCTATACCGTAATCCCCGGCCGCTATTTTACTTTTTACTCTTTTTTTTGATTTACCGCTCATAAAGTGTATAATCCTGTTGGCTATGAATTCCATTCGATTTCTCAAACAGTTTTTGCTATGTCCTTCACAGACTGGCGCAATCGCGAAGAGTTCGGAAGGGCTTGCAGAATTAATCACCGAAACAGCAGAGCTGTCGAAGGCTTCGGTCGTAATCGAATTCGGTTCCGGTACTGGTGTTTTCACTGAGAAAATTCTCCAGAAGATACGAGCTGGCACTACGTTTTTTGCGATAGAAATCAATGGCGATTTTATCGAAGCCACCCGAACAAGATGCCCGAACGTCCAAACCTATCAGGATTGTGCCACAAATGCCGGGAAGTATCTTAACATTCATTCGCATCGATACTGTGATTGCATTATATCTGGTTTACCGTGGGCATCTTTCAGCGACGAACTTCAGGACGATTTGATTGACACTATACTAAATGTCCTGAAACCAGGGGGTAAGTTTTTGACCTTTGCATACCTTCAGGGGCTGTTATTGCCTGGCGGCCGCAGGTTCAAAAAAAAGTTGCAGGCTAAATTCAAAAAAATAACTACTACACCAACAGTGTGGATGAATATACCGCCTGCCTTTGTCTATTGTGCCGAAAAGTAGGATAACAATGATTCGCTTTACAAAACCGATGCAGCAAAATGACAAGCCTGTGCCGCAACCCTCGACCGCAATCTGTTAAATTAACTCCGCTCAGCGCATCCATATCATTTAGCTCTTTGCACAGCAGAGGTTTCTTTCACAAAACAGGTGACAGCGTACCGCCGACATCATTCCTTGTTGAGTTCGTAACCCGACCTGTACGGATATTGGTCAAATTTCTCTCCGCCCCCTACCACTCTTGGGTCGGCAGTCTTTTTCAATTCCGCTATCAGCATTCCCGACAGCTTCTTCCTGACCTTTGCATATTTTGGGTCGGCTGCCACGTTGCTTATCTGGTCCGGGTCTTTTGAAATGTCGTACAATTCCTCTGCCGGACGCTTCGCGAACGCCAGCTCGAAGTATGGCTTTATCTTTGGCTCATTGCGATTGTCAACCAGATATTGTTTTGTCGGGCTGTCGTCGCAATCGGCAAAGCTGCCTATTGGGTGCGTCGCACCTGACGCAACCCCCGCCGGCCATCTCTCAGGAGCGAAGTTGCGGATATACAGATATCTTTCGGTACGTATCCCCCTGCAAGGATACCCCGCAAGCGAGGGAACCTTCTGGGCCGGCACATGTCTCTCTTTGCCGAATACAATGTAGTCGCGTTTCTTATCCACCAGTCCCTCTTTCGTTGATAGCAGCGTCCCCAGCAGCGACCGCCCGCTCATCTGCGAAGGAACCTTCACTCCTGCGATTTCCAGAAATGTCGGCGCAAGGTCGGCCAGGGACATAAAATCCTTCACCCGGCGGCCGCCTTTGATTTTCGCCGGCCATTGTACCGCCATTGGCACCCGCACCCCCATATCATATATATTGCTTTTACAGCGGGGAAAAGGCATCCCGTTATCGCCTGTAATAACAACGATGGTATTGTCAAGTTCGCCTTCTTTCTCAAGAAGTTTGATTGCCTCGCCGCACTCACGGTTGAAACGCTCCACTTCGAAGTAGTAGTCCGCAATGTCGCTGCGTATTTCCTCGGCATTGGGGAAAAATGCCGGCAGCCGTATCTTCGAAAGGTCAATACCCGATTCTCTTCCGCTGCCCTTTTCGTAGGGCCTGTGCGGGTCGCTTGCGCCGAACCAGAAGCAGAAAGGTTTGCCTTGGGGCCTGGCCTTGAGAAACTCCTCGAAGCCTTCCTTGTAGTTCGTACCAGCCGGATGCGTATCTATATAACCGCCCGCCTTCAGGTCTCCCGGACCCCAGCTTTTACGCCAGTAGCCGACATGGTAGCCTCCCTTTTCCAACAGCAGCGGATAGACCGGAATCTTAACGTCAAGCGTTGACCACAGGTTAGCGTTCTCTTCTAACCGCCAATGGTATTGGCCCGTCAGTATAGCGCCGCGGCTTGGTGAACACGATGGACTTGATACGTATGCGTAATCGAATAATACCCCGTTTTGGGCAACCCGGTCGAATGTTTCGGTCTTGACAACGCGATCGCCGTAAACGCCCGCATGAGGCCAACCCCAATCGTCGGCGATGCAAAAAAGAATATTCGGGCGACAGCCTTTCCTTTTGCCGGCCGACTTCTCAGCCTGCATACACCCCTGTATCGCAAATACCGCTAAATTCACACCTGACAGCTTCAAAAACTCTCGACGTTTCATAGTTGACCCTTTCACCTGCTATTTACCCCCCCTACTCACACCCACAATCTTCTTTCACCTGAAATTAATTATCAATACCGTTTTCGTAATCAACCTTCTTAAAGGTTACTTCTGAGATATCTGATGGCCGATTCAAGAACAGGATCTTTTTCTTTGAATTGTCTTTCATTTGCTCGGATGGTAAGATCCGGTTCTATACCTTGACCCTCAAAACATGAGCCGTCATTAGTCAGAGCTTTCCATGAAGGCAGCCACACTGTTACGCCATTACCAAGATTATAAGGTTTTGGATTTCCCGAACTACCATAAGATTTTTCACCTATAAGTTTACAGTCGGTTACTTGCTTCATCATCAAAAGATAGGCTTCACAACTGCTTAAATTTGTCTGGCCCATAAGAACAACAATTTTTCCCCCATAAGTCGGCAGATCTAAATTTGGCCTTAGCGTTCTTTCCTGAATTTGTCCCCAGCCGGTTTCTGTATTGATATCTCTATAAACATGCTTAGCATAGACAACCGGTTGGTCTATAAAACATCCGGCAATTTTTCCGGCGAAAGGTTCCGAACCGCCGCCATTGGGTCTTACATCTATGATTAACGCCTTATTACCCGATAGATTTCTGATAGCTTTTAGCGCCGGTTCCAATACCTGACCTTCATCTTTTTGCCAGCTTTTTATCAAAATATAACCAATGCCATCCGGGAATTGCCCGGTACTTACGTATCGGCTCAAATCTCTCCAGCCAGGCACTTCTTTTTTGAGAAGCTCAATGTTGTAATTGCGTTTAATTTTACGTCTGAAGCCACCGACAGTTTCTCCGTCAATCTTGACCCATAGATGCATGTCCTTAGCATTCAGCAACATTTTCGCGGCCGACTCAGCAAACTCCCTTGGTGTTTTAGCTTGCTGCATCAACAGCTCGTATCTGTCGAAAATCTTGTCCCATTCAATGTCTCGCAAATCACGATAAGAATACTTTTCGTCTATTAGTTGTCGCAGCCTTTTCGTAGCTTCTGTATTATTAACAGATTCTGAAGAGTCGAACTCACCTTTATTCCCGATATATTTTCGAAACGCTTTTCCAGTATTTGTAACGATAATTTTTCGCCCTCTGTCTGTCTCCGCTGAATATGCCAGCCAAAGATTGTCCGCATAATCATATGTTGCAGAGCAATATCTTGGATTGCCCTTGCTGACTATTGCTTCAGGTTCGGACCATTTTTTATTTCCCCTGTTATAATTAGCTCGCTTGAGCATCCAGCTTGTATTGTCTTCGGTTTCACTCCAAATCAAAGAAAGTTGGCCTCCTATACCGTCGGCAAATGAAGGTGTGCACACATTGGCCACAGTCTTACTCGTGGACAAGATTCTACTTGCTGGGTTATCACGTCCCTGATAAACATTGCTAAGACAAAGTTTTTTCTGTCGGTTCCAACCAAGACTATCCCATGCACACCAGATTTGCTTGTTATCAGAGATAGCTAAACAGGGTGTTACATCAATATTTTTACCACTGATGCTCGATATTTCTCCTAAATTCATATTGTCGGTGATGGGTCTCATAAATATCGTAGGAGATTCTGCCTGATTTGAATAGCCCTTATTGGGAGGATGGAAGTCCCAGCTCCATACGACAATGACACCATTTCCATAAGCTATAATTGCTGGATCCGAGTGATCCTCATATCGAGGGACATCTGTTGGGCTAATCTGTACCTCATCAGACCATTTATCAATTTCATACTTCCGTATATACACTTCCTTGTCTCGTGAGTATCGTCCCATTTTATGCCACTTATAATATGTAATCCATATATGTCCTTTTATATCACAGACCATTCTTGGGTGCATCGCGTCATCATCGGAGTAGGTTAATCTCACAGGTGTTCCGGGCTGCAAAGGATTTGTAAATGAGGCGGCAAAAATTTCATAGTTCCTGCCGCCGGTATTACTTGTCCAGCAAACCCAGATGTGCCCCTCTTTATCAGCTAAAACCGTACCATCGTATTCATCAACAGCAGTTGCGGCTATCGGCACATCTTCAGACCATTTAGTCCCGTCGAAAACACGAATAAATACATCGCTGGAACCATTACGGTTAGTTGTAAATACCACATAGATTTGGCCATTTGGCCCACAAGCTACGGAGGGAAAACGTTCACAGATATGCTGCTCTTCCATTTCTCCTGAGCGATGCAGAGTGGCCGGCATATATCCAATGCCATCTCGTATTATAGTTTTGTTTGATATGGGGATTGAAAGTATCTTGTTAAGAATGCCTCTGAGCTCGAACCAGTCTTTTTCATGGGGACTATTTATTTTATAAACTATTTTGCCGTTACAATCGGCCAGCATCAGAAATGTCCAGCCATCTTTGTTGTAGCGTTTTTCGAATGAACGGTTTGTATCAAGTAACTGAACAAATGGCAGCCTGTAATGTTTTTGAAAATCCAATGCAGCTAATTCATTATCTCCGGCAACAGTTCGAATTGCAGCAAGACCTTTATCGGCATACTCAGCGGCGATTTCTCTAAGAGGTTCCGCATCCTGCTGGCATCCGCCGCACCAGCACGAACCTGACATTATTAGAACCGGTATATTTACGTAATCCTGTGAATCAACAATTCGCCCATACATATCAAACAAACTAAAGTCAAGCTTATCTTTTGAAAATGACCTTTGAGCAGATGAGGTTCTGGAGTCGGCTACGCCGATCTTGTATTCGGTCGAGGAAGATAGCTGAGGTGTTTTACCTTTTCGCCAGCTTTCCCATTTTTTCTTATCATCTCCAAAAAAAGTTCCTGTAATCTCTGCAAGAGAAACTCTCGAATAAACACGTGTATCCTTATTTTGGTTATCCAGAAGATTTATCAGCAAAGGTACAGAGTTTGGGTCGCCGATTTGTCCCAATGACCTTGTGCAAACCCATCGGAGTCGACCGCCCCCTCTACCTGCGGTAATTAATGTTTGCAACGGTTTAGCAGCCTTCTTTGCTCTAACCATACCAAGATATGCCGCGGCTTCAGTAATCTTTTCAGAATTATTACCTTGTAACTCCTTGATCCACTGATTAATTATCCGAGCCTTTTCAGTGTCAGATGCCTGTGTGTATTCACTTGGAAGCTGGAACAGGCTGGTAAAAAACTGTTCCTGTGAAGATAGAGATGATTTAGTTTGTTCATCAAGTAAGTCAACACACTTCCATGTACTATCAGTTTGTATTCTTTTTGCCAGGGTTATATTTGAAAAGCATAACAAAGCGCAAAGCAAAAATATTGTTAACCGTACTTCCAAATTATGTTTGACTATCATTAATTGCTCCGCATCACCGTCGAATCGTCCTCAATTAGAAGAACTATTTACATTTAGCTGTTCCTTCCAAAACATGTTAACAGAAAACATCTCTTCTTGACAGGGTAAACTTACCGCATATTTTTTACTGTTTTGTTGCATTTTTCTTTTTCCCCCCCATAAATAAAGCCATTTCTATTCGAAAAACTCACCGCTGTTACTGCCTTCTGCTCGGACTTTTCTTATTTTCTCCTGTCCTTTACTTCACACCTTTCTACTTCTCTGCTCTGCCCCTCCGGCAACAACAGCTAACGATTCAGTCAGTTCCATTTTTCCCTTTTACCTTTTGCCTTTTTAGCTTTCCAAGCTTGCCTATTTTAACATTTTATCCCCCCTCATTTTGAAAGGTAAATTTTGCCCCGCTAAAAGTTGCCCATTTTAACATTGAAGGAGGTTTTTGTATCGGGAGTGCAATTTTGTGTGTTTTTTTGCACAAAAATGAGTCATTTTTTCGCTTTTTTTAACTTTTTTTCACTTTTTTTCACTTTTTTTCACTTTTTTTTCACTTTTTTTGACGTTTTTTCCCCCGCTTTTTCCCCCATTTTTTCCAGGATTGAGCGCGGATTTTCGCTCAACCGCAAGGCTTGCAGTGCCGGCCGAGCGCAGTAGTACTGTTGTACGTCGAGCATCAGCCGTCGGCTGTGCAACGCAGCAGTTGGGCGAAAGGACCGCTCAATCAATCATTTGCGCAAGTATGTGAAAGAAGAACGGAACTTTTCCTAAATTTTTTTATCTTCTCTCCGAGTAGAGACTTACAATTTTTTCCCCCTCGAAATCGCACGTTTTTTCGACCGAAATGCGCAAGTCCATCTAATTATAGGGAGGCCTCTTTTTTAAAACCCCCCTGAAAAAACATAAATCCATAGGACTCGATAATGACCACCGCAGTATATATAAGGGAAATGTCATCCCCGAGAAGATACTACCTTGGCATACAACAGGGAATTATGCAAAACAAACCCAATTTTTCAAACAACCCTATGAACATAATCTTTGGTTTAACAAACTGTTATAAACAAAAATCACCCCTCTGCTCGATGCTAAAACAAACCCAATTCAAACCCAATCAAACCCAATCTCCGAAAAGCCAAAATGAACGTAAATTCTGTTAAAACAAAGGATTATAGAAATGAACTGCGCCCCCGCCCTCTGGCAAAACAAACCCAATCAAACCCAATCCCGCCTCTGTTTTTGAGCGAAAAATTGGGTTCACACGTAGCAAAGAGGAGGGCCCGGAACGGTTTTTTGAAATCATTAAAACTACTGCCGGAGGAGGGACTCGAACCCTCACCCTGTTGCCAGGACGGGATTTTGAATCCCGCGCGTCTGCCAATTCCGCCACACCGGCTGGTTCAATTTTCTTCTAATATCTGTTATTTACTGCTGAATAATAATTTATCAATAACTTACAGTCAATAATCGATTAAGACTATGTCTTCAGGAATCGCTACTACATCTCTCCTCCCCGGACCAAGAAGCTTTTTTATCTGGCTGCTGTGTGTGCCGGCCAGCGTCCTAAGTTCACCGCTGCTGAAACTGGTAACTGCCTTGGCATTATCATTTAACATAACGACCGCCCCTGCCTCAAATGTCCCTTTAACTCCCACAATCCCGCTGGGCAATAGGCTCTTGCGATTCTTAATCGCCCGCATAGCGCCTTCATCGATATTTATCTCACCGGCTGCAGTGCTGTTCAAAATCCATCTTGAACGGTTGCTTAACTTTCGTTTTGGCATAAAGACCGTCCCAATTGGCGCGCCGCTGATAATCCTGCCGATTACATTTTTCAATCGCCCGTTGGCAAGAACTATCCGGCACCCTGCATTGGATGCTATTCGGGCGGCCTCAATTTTCGTCTTCATCCCACCGACCGCATACTTGCTCCCTTTGCCGCCGGCGCTGCGGACTATCTCATCGGTTATCTCATACACCGTGTGTATCTGCTCTGCATCCGGAAATTGCCGCGGGTCTTTATCATACAGAGCATCGATATCGCTCAGCATAATCAAAAGGTCCGCATCGATTTTACTGGCGACAAGGGCGCTTAACCTGTCGTTATCGCCGAAAGCCGAACCGATTTCATCGGTGCTGACGCTGTCGTTTTCGTTCAAAACAGGAACGACGCCGAGTTTTAACAGCGTCTCGATTGAATTGCGAAGATTCAGATACGTCTTTCTGTTGTTCAGGACCTCTGCTGTCAACAATACCTGCGCGACGGTAACGCCGAATCGCCCGAACGATTTTCTGTACTCGGCCATCAGCAGCGGCTGCCCTATGGCCGCACACGCCTGGTGCATTTTCGTGTCTTTGATTTTACCTGCTATGTTTAACTGCCCCGCCCCCATTCCGATAGCCCCCGAGCTTACGATGACAACCTGCCTGCCGCCTTTAACTAAAGATGTTATCTGTCCGGCTATCCGCCGAACATACGCTGTATCTACACCGCCGTCTTTAGTCAGGATATTGGTGCCGATTTTTACGACTATTCGTTTGGAGCCGCTGAAATTTCGCATCTAAATCTTAAAATCCTTTTTCAGCTTCTTATGCGTAAATCTCTTTTTACCGCCGACATAATCGCCTGCAACCTGCCCGTTGCCTATCAGCTTCCACTTATAAATCAAAAGTCCCTCCAGCCCCACCGGCCCGCGGGCGTGTATCTTATTAGTGCTTATGCCCACTTCGGCCCCCAGCCCGTAGCGAAAACCGTCGCTGAACCGTGTGCTGCAGTTCCAGAATACATTACCAGAAACCTCTCTGCTGCTTCCCTGTCGGCGGTAACAATACTGTCGGTATGACCTGAACCATAGCGGTTTATATGCTCAATTGCCTCATCAACACCACAGACAACCTTGACCGAAAGAACGTAATCGAGATACTCGGTTGACCAGTCTTCATCGGTCGCAGGCTTGACGTTTATTATTGAACCTGTTTTTTCACACCCGCGTAATTCAACGCCCTTTCGTTCCAGCGCGATTTGAACTTTCGGCAAAAAGACTTTTGCAATCTTTTCATCAACCAGCATAGTCTCCACCGCATTACAAACGGCAACATACTGGCATTTGGAATCAACGACGATATTTACCGCCATATCCAAATCAGCTTCCCCGTCAACATAAACATGACATATCCCATCAGCATGCCCCAACACCGGTATATTCGTGTTGTCCATTATATAGCGCACAAACTCATTCGAACCGCGCGGAATAACCAAATCGATATAGTCATCCAATGCCAGCATCTCCGCAACATCCTGCCGCCTGTGGAGCAATTGCAGCCAGCCTTTGGGTATCCCAATCTTGTCGGTGGCTTCAGTGATAATCTCAGCCAGTATCTCATTGGTGTTCTTAGCCTCGCTTCCGCCTTTCAGCAGGACGGCATTTCCGCTTTTCAGGCAAAGAGTCGAGATTTGAACGAGCGCATCCGGCCGGGATTCGAAAATCACCCCTATTACACCAATCGGGCAGCTCACTTTATAAAGTTCCAATCCCTTGTCAAGTTCCATGGCTGTTATCGTTCTACCTACGGGCTCGTCTTGTTTAATCAAGCTCTCGATACCCGCACAAACCTCGCCTATTTTATTTTCATCGAATTTCAGCCGTTTCAGCAAAGGGCCCGACAAATTACATTTTTCAGCCGTTTCCACATCCTCCTTATTGGCCGAGACTATGCAGCCGCTGCGCTCTTTCAGGACGTTGGCGATTTCCGCCAATGCCCTGTTTTTAACCTCGGTTTTCACCGCCGCCAATCTGATTGAAGCAGATTTGGCTTCCGCCGCTGTTTCGATTATATTCATTTTTCTACTGACTGTTGACTATTGACTTTTAAATGTTTATAATTAATTACCCGAATTATAAATAGTAAATAATCAATAATCAATAACCATTTGCAACCGCGGGTGTAGCTTAGTGGTAAAGCTCCAGCCTTCCAAGCTGGTCACGAGGGTTCGATTCCCTTCACCCGCTTTAGATATCGGTTGAGACACAAGTAAAAGGTCAAAGGTCGTGGAATGAAAAAATTTGTAATATTAGCTGCATTATTGCTTTTTCTCGGCTGTAACTCTGTCGCACAACTCGAAAAACGCTGGCTTGGAAAAGATAAAGATGCTTTGATTACCACAAGAGGCACGCCCGACGAAGTAATGAGCGACGACTTCGGCGGTCAGATTTACACATACATCAAAATTAGTTCTTCCACCATATCAACCGGAATGTACAGCTATTCATTTCATCATCGGCGGGCATATTCTTTTTATCCGCACCAGATAGTTACATATAAAACAAAAACTATGTTCTGGATAGACCCCTTAGGCAAGATTTACAAGGTAGCGGTTGCTTACT